>Ga0209635_10004550_pt1 | contig 10898 bp, 4 predicted proteins | sample DeeMarSWOR230_32_FD_187463 | JGI IMG/M metagenome (GOLD analysis project Ga0209635, IMG submission 187463) | Marine sediment microbial communities from White Oak River estuary, North Carolina - WOR-2-30_32 (SPAdes) (version 2) | ecosystem: Environmental > Aquatic > Marine > Intertidal zone >...
GTATCTTACGATAGTTTCACCCGCTTCGGTACCCGGGCTGTTCCCTTTGTCATATTCAATGGTATGACCATCCCGGTACAACTGGGAACACCCTGGGCCTGGGGACAATCCTCCATATCTGTTGAAACCGGGGTTGGTGCCACACCCAAAACCAATGCCCTTAAATGGATTCAAGGTGATGAATATGGTAATGGCTGGACCGGAATGGGATTTGACGTGGATCCGCTTCAGAACATGCTGGGTGGCTGGATGACCGATTCAGTTAAATTTAAAATGAAGGCTGGGGTGCAGACCGGGGCATTAAGAATACAGTTTGAATCCGGTGCAGACGGTAAGGTTGGGCATGTATTTACACCCACAGCAGACGATCAGTGGCATGATTATGCGTTTCCATTGAGAGATTTCGTGTATCAGGATGGTACCACGAATTTCGATACCACTGCCGTGAATGTGGTGGGCCTGATGGCCGAGGCTTCCGGTGTAGCCGGCAATGTGGTCTATGTCGATGACTGGTGGACCGGAAAACCTGATTTTGATGTCATTCCCCCGGATACACCCAGCGGTTTATTAGTGGTTGCCGATGTGAATTACAACCTGGTGACCTGGACCGATGTGGTGGGTGAAACCGGAGAGACCTATAATATTTATTACAGCAAAGATCCCATTACTGATGTTTCGGCTCCCGGTGTGAATGTGGTAGATTTTGGTTGGGGATACCCTGAGGGAGAACAGGCCTTTAACCATCTGCTATTCTCTCCGCTCGGGGATTCAACGGTCAGTTATTATTATGCCATGACCTGTGTGGATGCGGCAGGGAATGAATCTGATTCGGCTGCTGTTACTGGTATAGTAACAAATACAGCCAAGGGCATTCCAACAATGTCACTTACCACTCCCTCTAATTTTGTTGCTGATGGAATCCTGAGTGACTGGTCAGGAATTCCGGCCTTCCGTATGTTCCCCTCCGAAGGAGCACCTATTGTGACGAATACCACAGTAACCGGCGATGGAGACCTGTCCGTATTGGCCTATTTAGCCGGCGATGCAGAATATTTCTACTTTGCGTTTGACGTGACGGATGATGTGCTCGATACTACTGCAACCAATAACTGGGAGAAGGATAGTCCGGATCTGTTTATCGGTCTGTATAACTGGGAAGGACCGCCTCATGGAAGTTATGGAATCGGCAGTTCCACGCCTGATTACCATTTTAGATTTCTACCCAGCGAGATTCTGCTAGATGCGCGGGGAAATCAGGTAATGCCAGCGGAATATTACTGGGGTCCTAAATTCCCAACCGGTTATATCATTGAAGGTAAAATTTCCTGGACGGACTTAGCTGCAGTGTCAGGGGATGATGTATTTACGCCGGTGAATGGATCTCGAATTCCCATCGATTTTGCCACCAATGATGCCGATGGCGGTGGTGTACGAGAAGGTATTATGACCTGGTCTCCTTATAATGAGGACAGATCATATCAATCACCACGATATTGGCTGCATACCTGGGTGGGAACGCGTTCTTCCCCGTTGATGAGTGTGGATGGTTCCAACATGCCGGTTATTTTTTCTTACCGGTTGGAGCAGAATTATCCCAATCCGTTCAATCCGTCAACCCAGATTCAGTATAGTCTAAAATCCAGAGGCGAAGTTAAATTATTTATTTATAATACCCTTGGTCAGAAAGTGGCGACATTGGTTAATAATGTGCAACCGGCGGGCGTTTACACAGTCCAATTTGATGCCCTAAATCTGGCGTCAGGAATTTATTTCTATCATCTGCTTACTGCTGAATTTGAACAGGTCAAGAAAATGATATTAATGAAGTAAAATAATACGAAGCGGGATACTCTATCCGGCATCCCGCTTTATTATTATCTCATTTTTTAACATCTTAGCTGGAGGTGATCCAATTGAAGGGGAAGCAGCAGTTTTCAATCATTTTGCGTATTATAATTATTGCGCATCTAATGTTTTTTACATACCTACTGGCAGGAACTACCGGGAAAATATCGGGACGAATATCAGACGCTTCAACAGGGGAGCCTTTAATTGGTGTGAATGTATATATTGAGGATTATCCCTATGGGTCAGCGTCTGATATTGACGGATTCTTCTATATTCTGAACATTCCTCCTGGAACCTATACGGTAGTTGCACAAATGCTGAATTACCGAGAACAGAGAGTTACAGATGTGGATGTCAATATTGATCTAACCACTCGGTTAGATTTAAAATTGACTCCTGAAGCCCTGGAATTGGGAGAAGAAATCACCGTAGTCGCTGAAAGACCTCTTATTCAAAAAGATGTTACTTCAACCTCGGTTACCATCTCGGCTGAAGATTTTCAGGCGCTGCCCGTTGAAAATTTCAACGAAATTATCAACTTGCAGGCAGGTGTTGTGGATGGTCATTTCCGAGGTGGGAGGACTGGTGAAGTTGCGTATCTGATAGATGGTATTCCGGTTAATGATCAGTATAACAACGAAGTAGCTGTTGAAGTAGAGAACACCTCTATCCAGCAATTGGAGGTGATTAGTGGTACATTCAATGCCGAATATGGACAGGCCATGTCGGCGGTGGTCAATATGGTGACCAAAGAAGGGGGAAATAAATTTGATTATGATTTCTCAGGGTATGTAGGAAATTATTTTACCAATCATGAAGATATTTTTCCGAATTTAGGTATTGATAATGGGGGTAGATCAGAAAATATTCAGGGGACAATTAGCGGATCGGTTCCGTACTTAAAAAAATTAAAATTTTTCGCTACCGGCAGATATTTCAGATCAGATGGCCGTTATTATGGAAGAAGATTGTATAAAATTGACGATAATATTCCCTTTTTCCCGGGTGGAGATGGGACTTTTGTTAGAATGGATCCGTTCAAGAAATATTCGCTGCAGGGGAAATTGACTTACTATCTCATCCCATCCCTGAAGTTGAATTATACCATTTTCTGGGATGATAATGAAAACCGCGATTATGATCACGCCTATAGACTGGTCCCTGACGGAATTAAAAATCATTTAAACACTAACTTGCATCAAAATGTGATATTTAATCATACCCTTTCAAAGAGTACTTTTCATACTTTTAAGGGTTCTTACAGCAGAAGTATCTATGAGGGATATGTTTTTGAGAGTGATACTGCTGCTGGTTATGTTATCCCGGAGGTTGGAAATCCTCAATCAGGTTATACCTTCCGAAGCGGGGGGAATCAAAACGACCGCTACAATCGGGATCTGATTACCATGATAGGTAAGTATGACCTGATCAGTCAAATTAGCAATGAGCATAAGATAACCTTCGGAGCGGAATATCGCACTCACTATCTAAGGCAATTCTATACGGAATTTCGCGCCGCTGCTAACGCTTCTCCAGATGATGACGAAACCAAATATGACATTGTGTATCCCGCTCCCTATTCACCGGGATGGGAAAATTATGAACGTAAACCCTATGAATTTAATGTATATATCCAGGATAAAATGGAATACGAGGATTTTATTGTTAATTTTGGAGTCCGTTATGATTATTTCAATCCCAATACCAAAATACCTTCGGATCCACGAAATCCGCAGTATAATCCATTATTTCCCTCGGGAGAAAAAACTGCCGACTTGAAACAACAGGTGAATCCGCGTTTCAGTGTCGCCTTCCCTATTTCGGCAACCGGTGTCATCTATGGATCATATGGCCATTTTTTCCAGGTGCCCAATTTTGATCAACTCTATAGGAATATCATTGATCTGCCAGATGGTAGAACAACATTCCAGATTGGATCAGAAACTGGTGAGAGTGGGGAATTCGAAACGGTGGTGGGAAATCCTGATTTGAAATCTGAAAGCACCGTAAAATATGAACTGGGACTGCAACAGGTACTCTACACCGATGTCGTGATGTATCTAACCGCTTATTACAGTGATATCCGGAATTGGGTACAGGTTGAATTAATCGAAACCTATGATACCAGAAAATATGCGCGGTTTATTAATCGCGATTATGCGAACGTAACGGGTTTTATCGTGAGCCTTGAAAAGCGATTCTCAGGCTTTTGGGGAGCGAATATGGATTATACTTATCAGATTGCCAAAGGAAATGCATCTGATCCTGAGGATGCTTTAAACCGTGAAAGAAACAATGAAGAACCTGAGAAGACCCTTATACCGCTCGATTGGGACCAGAGACATACCTTAAATCTTTCGGTTAATACGGGAAGAACCGGTAATTGGAATCTGGGTTTAATTGGTCGTTATGGAAGCGGTACCCCTTATACCGCAGACCGGTTTTTTAATCCGGTGGATATAACCTTCCGGAATGATCGCAGGAAACCTCCTTACCTGTCTTTTGATTTAAGGTTCGAAAAATTTTTCAACATGGGTAAAGTAAGGCTTTCCACATTTTTCTTCATCTACAACATTTTTGATCGCTTAAATGAAGTGAATGTATATGGATCCAGTGGTCGTGCAGCTGTAGATTATAATACCCAATTTGCGGGTGATGTGATTGGTTTACATACTATTGATGCCTATGTAAACAATCCAACTTTCTATTCAGAACCCCGACAGATTCGGTTGGGTTTGCGAATTACCTATTAAATGTGAGGACTGGAGGATTATTTGATGACCAAATATCTTATTAATTCTATCGTATTCATGCTCACGGTTCTTTTGGCCATAACCTATTCTCAAATTCCTGAACATGTCATTGAAGCATTTCGGAATGATCCTTATGGTAACAGATTATATCGAAAACAAGGCGTTATGGATGGTAATCTGGTCAGAACCATGTATTTCAATTACGGAATGGTGGCACGTTGGCCAGATCAGCCCTCAGGTGAATGGCCCAAGGGGAGTGGTCACTCCTATCTGGATGGCGTTTGTATGATAGTCGGCGCAGAGGTTGTGACCAAATCTGGGGAAATCATCCATCCCATGGAGACAGCATATCGGGAATGGTTCGATTTTGATCCGGTCACCGGTACGCCCTGGGGATGGGAGCCGATCCCGGGTTATGTAAACCCTGGATCTGAGAAACCATCTATCAGTAATAATCCGACCAGTTGGCCAGATTTCTGGCCCAATCCCATTTTTGTTGAAATGGATGTGGATCCTACTCTCTGGCAAAATATAAAAGAAATCGAAGGAGAGCCTGGAAAGGATGATGATAGTGATGGGTATATCGATAACTACACCTACTGGTATGGATATTTTGGCCGGGGAGTGACGAATGCCGATCTGGAGACCTTTTTTGTGATGGATGATTCCAAAGATGCTGAATTCAAGAGACCCCCTTATTATTATTTTCCAATTACCGCTGACTCTAATCGAGGTGGTCTAGGACTGCGGGTAGAAGTCCGCGGATTCCAATGGTCACACGTATTGGCGGAAGACAATATATTCTGGCATTATGACATCGTAAATATTTCAGACACAACCTATGATCAGACGGTTTTTGGCTTTTTAACGGATGTGGGTATCGGGGGAACTGATGATTCAGGGGATGATAATGCCTCTTTTGATACCAAATTGGACCTGGCCTATGGTTACGATGATAATGGCATTGGTACTCCGGGAGGCTGGAGTCCTGTAGGATATATGGGATATGCATTCTTGGAAAGTCCTGGAAAACCTTACAATGGAATAGATGATGATGAGGATGGTATCATTGATGAGAGAAGGGATGATTTGATCGATAATGATGGTGATTGGCGCACTTTCTCTGATTTAAATAATAATGGTAGCTGGGATCCGGAAAACGAACCCTTGAATGACGATTTGGGTAAAGATGGTGTGGGTCCATACGATCGGCAATATAATGGACCTGACGAGGGTGAAGGTGATGGTTCCCCCACACCGGGTGAACCTAATTTCGATGAAACAGATAAGGATGAGTCTGATCAGATCGGGCTTACCAGCTTGGCGATTTATCGCTTAATTGAAGATGGAGGAGGAGATGGCTGGCCCAAGCATGATGAGGGTCTATGGCGCCGTATGACCTATCAAAATTTTGATACCAGTCTGCAAAGATCAAATATTCATTTGCTATTTGGTTCCGGTCCTTTTGAGTTACGTAAAAATACTCGAGATCGTTTTTCGATGGCCTTGGCATTTGGAAGTGATTTGGAAGATCTGGTGTTCAATAAAATTACAGTGCAGGCGATTTATAATGCCAATTATAATTTTGCTGCTCCTCCCTATAAGCCAACCCTTACCGCTATTCCTGCAGATGGAAGGGTATATTTGTATTGGGATGATATCGCCGAGCAATCGGTAGATCGTTTCCTGAGCGATTCTCTTGGGAATCCACGTAAAGATTTTGAAGGTTATCTGATATACCGTAGCACCGATCCTGAATTTCAGGATATTAAGATAATAACCGATTCCAAAGGTGAACCCAGGTATTGGAAACCGATTGCCCAATTTGATTATGTGAATGGGATTAAAGGCCCTGATCCGATTGGAGTTAATGGGGCGCATTTCTGGAGAGGTGATGACAATGGACTACGACACTCCTATGTCGATACAGATGTGAATAATGGACAAACCTACTATTATGCATGTGTTTCGTATGATCAGGGAGATCCAGACTTTGGTACGCTGGGACTTACTCCCAGTGAATGTACTAAAAATATAAGTGTTGACATTACAGGGAATATTGAATTCGTTGACATCAACTGTGCGGTGGTAACACCGAATGCCCCGGCAGCAGGATATATCCCGCCCCAAATTGAAGGGGATTTTGATCAGCTTACTCAGGGAATCGGAACTGGAAATGCATCTGCTGAAGTAGTTAATCCGGCATTGGTAAAGGAGGGAGAAACCTATCGCCTGCAATTTTCATCCAGCGGGGAATATCCACTTTATCAAACCTCAACCTATGGAATTTATCAGGTACAGGGTGATACTACCATTCCGCTGGTTAGCGGTTTAGACGCCACCGTATTCGGGGATGCTTACCCTTCTCCCGTAGTCGATGGTTTTGTGCTCAATTTTCAAGTGGATACGGTAGTTAATATTGATCAAACAAAAACGGGTTGGATTACTCAATATCAGGGTAATGTCAATATTCAGGCAACACTTCCAGCTGAGAAATATTGGAATTTAAATGTGCCCTGGCCGGCTGATTATGAGGTGACTTTTTATGACACTAATGTAGATACCTCTTACAACTTTAAGATTCCTGCTCATATTAGAGTGCGGAATATAACCGAAGACCGCCGTGCGGAATTTGAGATCTGGGATGTTGATAACTCTCGCAGTTTGACTGTGGGAGACACGATTACAATTATCGAATTTATCGATAGTCAATTTAAATTTGCTTATAATGTAACCTATGGTTACCCCCCGGCTGGTTCTCCGATTGAGCCAGAACCAGGTGATAAGTTCGTCATTCGGACTTACAAACCTTTCTATGAAGGGGATTACTTTGAATTCTCAACTAAAGCTTCAAAACTTGATAACGAACTTGCAAACAACAATCTAGGAAGGATTAAAGTTGTTCCCAATCCTTATATAGGAACAGCTTCTTGGGAACCACGAAATCTGTTTGGAACCGGAAGAGGGCAGCGGAAAATCGATTTCATTCATTTGCCAGCCAGATGCACCATCCGAATTTTTACTGTTTCGGGAGTATTGGTGAAAACCCTGGAGCATAATAATCCTGCCGAAGATGGCGCACATTCCTGGGATCTTCTCACCGAGGACGGTATGGAAGTCGCCTACGGAATTTATGTTTATCATGTGGACGCACCTGGAATTGGAGAATATATCGGGAAATTTGCCGTTATCAAATAAAAATGGAGTGAAGTAATGAAGACCAGAGTGTTTATAAAGGTTGTAGTCATTATTTTGTTAATGATCATATATGCAACAGCACAGGATGAGACATACCGCTCAAATGTATCCAAGCGAGGGACAACCGCTGCAAATTTTCTGGAAATTGGGGTGGGTGCCAGGGCATTAGCGCTGGGGTCGGCTTTCACTGCGCTTGCCGATGATCCCAGCACCATTTACTGGAATGCCGGCGGACTGGCTAAATTAAAAAGACACGGTTTTATGTTTAATCATTCCGAGTGGATTGCGGATATCAATTTTGATTTTATGAGTGGTTCTTTCAATCTGGGAAGATATGGTGCGGTCGGTTTGAGTATCACCGCCCTGACCATGGGCGAAATGGAAGTGACGACGACCGAAGAACCTGAGGGTAATGGACAGATTTTTAGAGCATCTGATTTTGCGGTGAGTCTGGTATACGCATATAGCCTGACGGATAGATTCTCTATTGGGATTAATTCAAAGGTCATCCGTCAGAAAATTTGGGAAATGTCCGCCATGGGTTTTGCGGTTGATTTAGGTGTCCATTACGTTACCCCATTTAAAGGATTGAATTTGGGAATGTCAATCAGCAATTTTGGAACCCAGATGAAATTAAGTGGGCCTAATTCCATGATTTTATATGATCCCGATCCCAGTTCTTCCGGAAACAATGGTCGAATTCCTGGGGAAATCCAGATGGCAAGCTGGCCACTTCCATTGAATTTTCGCATCGGATTGGCTTATCAGCTCTTTCAGTCGGAGTATCATAAAGCTGTGGTTGCTATTGACGCAGAGCATCCCAATAATAACTATGAAAGTGTAAGTGTGGGGGGCGAATATGTATTTCGGAATATGTTAGCTCTCAGAGGTGGTTATAATTCACTTTTTCTGCAAGATGCAGAAGAGTCTCTTACCCTGGGCGCTGGGATCTACTATCCAATTGTCGGTGGTGTTCTCTTGAGATTTGACTTTGCCTATGCTGATTTTGGGCTGTTTGACAATGTTTACAAATATACGGTCGGGATAGATTTCTGATGCTAGAAACCAATAGAATATATAGGTTTGTATGCGTACTAATTATTTGCTTCACTTCAATAAGCCCTGCTGAAATTTTCGTTAATCAGCTGGGATACAGAATTAATGATCTCGCAACCCGCTATATTTATCAGATTTCATCCACTGCAACCGGAGATTTTGCATTTGTCATGGCACGCGCTGTTCGCATCTACCAGCCTTTCGATTCAACATTTTCCAATCTCTGCCTGAATGCTGCTGAGCTGGCCTGGGATTATCTGGCAGTTCATCCGAATATCGTACCCACTGGAGGCTTCAGTAATTCTCCCGGAACGGTAACCGGTGAATATGGAGATTCTGATGACCATGATGAGAGATTATGGGCAGCTGTGGAGCTTTATTTAACAACAGGAAGTTCAGAATATCATAATTTAAACAAGAATTCTATGTCAAAATAATTGATCCAAGATATATCCTGATGATAAGAAGTTCAGATAAATCATACCCCAGATTCCGTATAATAAATATGTTTTCATTACTGTTTTTGGGTATAGTGTTTTTTAATCACCTCCCTCTGGATTGTTTGGCTCAGATGAAGGGTGACAAATACCTTTCGCGGATTGACAGCCTGATTAGCCGAATGACGCTGCAGGAAAAGATTGGGCAAATGTCTCAATTTAATGGATTTGGCGGACAAATACCGGATCAGTTTAGGGAGAAAATAAAAGCGGGTCTGGTGGGTTCGGTCCTCAACGAGGTTGATCCCGTTACCGTGAATGAGCTCCAGCGAATTGCGGTTGAGGAAAGCCGCCTTGGCATTCCTCTCTTAATCGGAAGGGATGTCATTCATGGATTTAAAACGATTTTACCGATTCCGCTTGGTCAGGCCGCTTCCTGGAATCCTGAACTGGTAGAGGCAGGTGCCCGGATGGCGGCTCTGGAGGCAAAGTCAGTGGGGGTAAACTGGACTTTTGCCCCCATGGTCGACATTACACGAGATCCACGCTGGGGAAGAATTGCCGAATCGCTGGGTGAAGATCCTTATCTGACCTCCCGATTAGCAGCAGCGATGGTTAGAGGATTTCAGGGCAATCATCTCAGTGAGCATGGTCGTATAGCCGCTTGCGCTAAGCATTTTGCAGGGTATGGTGCAGCAGAAGGGGGAAGGGATTATAACACAGCCAATATACCCGAGAATGAGCTTCGTGATGTCTACCTTCCGCCTTTCAGGGCCTGCGTCGATCAAAATGTTGCCACCATCATGTCCGCTTTTAATGAAGTTAACGGTGTTCCTGCTACCGGTAATGAATTTTTGCTCCGTCAGATTCTCCGTCAGGAATGGAGGTTCAAGGGATTTGTGGTGAGTGATTGGGAATCGGTCATACAACAGGTAACCCACGGATTTTTGCCGGATCTGGAAAGCGCTGCCGCACAGGCTATCAAATCCGGGGTTGATATGGAAATGGCAAGTACCTCGTATGCAGATTATATTCCTGGCTTACTAAAAAGTAATCGGATTACTGAAGAACAGATAAATGAAGCAGTGAAAAGAATCTTGCAGGTCAAGTTTCTTTTAGGTCTTTTCGAGCATCCCTATACAGATTCTTCAGAGTATCCACCACTGGTCAATGATGCGCATCGTGAGATTGCTAAAAAAATTGCCACTCAAAGTGTGGTGCTTCTAAAAAATCAGAATAAAATACTACCTATATCTTCACAAGTAAAAAAGATAGCCGTAATCGGTCCGCTGGCAAATGCCCCCTATGAACAGTTGGGGACCTGGATTTTTGATGGGGAAAAGAAACATTCCATCACCCCCTATCAAGCCATCCGGGAATACCACGATGGTTTCTATGAGGTCGCTTTTGCCAAAGGTCTGGAAGTGAGCAGAACGCGGGATAAAAAGGGGTTTCCCGAAGCGATTGCGGCAGCCCAAAAATCGGATATAGTATTACTCTTTTTGGGAGAAGAATCCATTTTGTCAGGGGAATCCCATTGTCGGGCAGATATCGATTTACCCGGGGCGCAAGAAGAACTGGTTGAGGTCATAAACCAGACAGGTAA
>Ga0209635_10004552_pt1 | contig 10896 bp, 7 predicted proteins | sample DeeMarSWOR230_32_FD_187463 | JGI IMG/M metagenome (GOLD analysis project Ga0209635, IMG submission 187463) | Marine sediment microbial communities from White Oak River estuary, North Carolina - WOR-2-30_32 (SPAdes) (version 2) | ecosystem: Environmental > Aquatic > Marine > Intertidal zone >...
TCAATAAAAAAAATTAAAGGACGTAGATCAGCTTCAATAGAGATTGTTGCTTTAGATCCTAGAGATATCACTATACCTCTTTTAAAAGATTGTTTTACCTGCCTGAACCTTTCAGGGACTGTTAATCCCTATGTCTATAATAATTTAATAGGATTCAAAGAAAGTGGTAAAACATATAAAGCTATTATTGCTAATTCACCTTTTAGAAAAGAAAATATAAATGCTCTAATAATCGATGGTGTTGATACCCGCAGAAAAAACAGAACATCACAAATGTATAAAAAAATCATTGCAAAAATTGATGAAATTCTATATTGCACTCCCGCAAATACAGGAATTTTTTGCGCGTCGTATAAGGTTTTAGAAGGATTAATCTCCAATAATATTGAATCAATCGCTAGAAAGAATAATAAAAGATTATTTATAGAAGAACCCAGTTTATCTGCTTCAGAAAACTCAATACTAGTAAAAAATTTTAAGTTAATGGCAGAAAATAATAATAATGGAGCTATTTTACTGGGAGTTTGTGGAGGAAGAAATTCGGAAGGGGAAGATTATCCTGGAAATTTCATGAATTCGGTTATAATCGCTGGATTTCCTTATCATTTACCTACTCCAAGAGTTGATGCAAAAATAAAATACTATGATCAAGTATTTAATAAGCAGGGCTGGAATTTCGCTTATCTATATCCAGCTATCCAACGAGCAAATCAAGCTTCTGGACGGCCAATTAGAAAAATTAAAGATAAGGGAGCAATTATTTTCATGGATACTCGATTTAGAGATAAATATAAGTGGATTTCTGATTGGATTAGAAGTGAACTTAAAATTATACCTGATAAAGAAGGTGAAATAACTAAAAGCTTATATTCATTTTGGAACTAATAATTCCAAATTTTCTTTATTCTTAAATTTAAGAAAAATAATTAACGCGGAAATAGCTGGAAAAATTATCATGAACCACATTGCAAAATAATAATCAGAATTAATTGATGATAAAAAGCTAAACAAAAGACCACCTATAAAACTTCCTAAAAAGAAACTTGAGTTTGCATATCCAACATATTTTCCTTTATTTTTTGGAGTTGTTCTTTGGGCAATATATATCTGTGTAGCATTCCAAAACATAGCATATGAAAAAGAAGCTAAAATCTGGTAAAATAGAAATCCATTAAAATCAAATGAAATAATATAACCAAACAAAGTGAGAGCACCTAAAAGATATCCAATAATCATTATAACCTTTTGGTTTTTATCTTTAATTAATTTTCCAATTAAAATCATAAGAAAAAATTGAAGTAATGGATTGAAACCTATTAAAAATCCAATTTCATTAGCATTAATTAAAAGATTCCCCAATAACACTGCTAATATTCCCATAACAGGTCTTATTCCAAAATTTCGGAAGAATAATGCATAATAAATAGATTTTGATATTGATTTACATGTTTGTTGACCAATATCATTATTTTCATTCTGATTGCTTTTACTTTTTATTTCATAATGTTCTAATATCTCATTTCTATCTTCTTTAATAAAAATCAATGGAAATATATTAATAATCGAAAAAATCAAAAGAAAGAAGATAATATTTAAAATTCCAAAAATCCCAATAAAAATTCCTCCCAATTGTGCTCCAAGAAACCATCCTAAAACTATCATTGCATTATAATAGGTGATTAATTTAGGATTATTTTCTACAACCTCTTGATACAATATAAATATTATTCCAAAACAAGAGTTAAAGAAACCATACAAAAATAGCAAAAAAATTATCCAGATTAATTCTTTGGTAAATAGTAATAATAAAAGTGTTAAAGACGTGCCAAATGTTCCTATGATAAAAAAAATCGATCGATTTTGTATCAAATCAGACCTTTTGCCTAATAGAGAGGGAAAAATAGTAGCTGTTAACGGAAATATTGAAGAGACTAATGGAATAATAAATTCCTTATTTCCTAAATCCCGTAAATAGGGGGGAATATAAGTAAATATTGCCATTCCAATAGCATTGAAAAAAAAAGTGGAAATTAGAATAGAAATGACCGTTCTCTTTGATAAAATCAAAACTTTTTCGCCCTTTAAGAGATAGAGTGTAATTTTTGAATTTCAGAATACAAATCTATTAATTTTTTAGAAACAATCTTCCAAGTGAAATGATTTTTCACTCTTTTTAAACAGTTTTCTTTGATTATGCAATAATAATTCGGATCTAATAATACTCTCGATTTTATGATTTCATCAGGAATTTGATTTGCAATCTTCAAGGTTTCAGTATCGTAAATAGTATGAATTTCAGTTTCTTTAACTTTTTCACTAACTTCGGCAGCTTTAAAAAGAGAAATTAATGCGTTAGCAAATTGAGAGTAATTATCTTTTTCTATTAAAATACCTGTACCTATCTCTGGATATATTCTCATATCAACTATAGTTTCTTTTAATCCTCCAACTTTGGTGGCAATTATTGGGATTTTAGAGGCCATAGCTTCTAAAGCCATTATTCCAAAAGGTTCCCAACGGGATAAAGCGCAAAAAACATCTGCCGCTATGTGTGTAAGATAAAAAATATCAGCCGCTACGCCAAAAATTATTCTAATATTATTTGGGTACTCCCTAACATATTCAGCATAAAGTTTAATTTCATTGAGACTGTAATCTGTTGGTATAATTAAAAATAAAAATTTTGCATTTGGAACTACTTCAATTACCCTTGGTATTCCCTTAAAAATAGTTTCAAATCCTTTTTGTGGGGATATCCTCCCAGTAGTAATAGCTAAAGGGCCAGCTTCCGAAAATGCCTTAACATTTCTATCTCTAATAAAAATTTTACCATTTGATATTTCATTTATAGTTTCTAATACTTTTTGAGAATTTATTAAGGGGCTTTGAGTTAAATTTTCAATTTTGTATTCAAGCAAGTATTTTTTAAAATCATTTGTTTCAATTTGTGTATCATGAGAAATATGTAATTTCTCATAAATCTCTGTTCCTAGTATTTCTAAGGTTTTAGAATATATTTCTTCATAGTTCCAATCACAACCATCCCACACAAAATCAGCTTTAAATTCAATTAAATTTTGACCGCAATTGGGAATTATATCTGATATTAAATAAGATTCACTTACAGTTGTAACCATATCACATATTATAGCACCAATCTTTTCTACAGTAGGTATTTTTTCTATATCATTATTCAAGGCAAATATTTCTGCAAACGTTAGCTGTTTGAATCCAGTAGGTAATCGAATTTTTATAGGTGTATTATCAATACCACATGCTTTATAAAATTCAAACTCAAATCGAGGCCATGTTAATAAATGAATAGTAATTATTGAAGCAATATCTAACCCATTTTTAGCTAACACTTGTTTCATACTAATAAAGGCTAGAACTACATGATAATCATGCAAATGAATTATATTGGGTAAATCTTCTCTCTTTAAATCAGTGAGATATTCAATAAAACATTTAATTCCAAGGTTAAAAAGATGAATTTTCCCCTTTATTGTATCGGGATTATATATTGACTTATCATCTAAGAATTTATTTGTGAATGAATTTCCTCCTGAAAGAAGTATAACATTCACACTATCCATCTTAAATTTGAAAAATGAAATGGAATAACTAGTTTCTGGTTCCATAACTCCAAAATCAGAAGGATTTATTAGTCCAACACAAGTAAAAGGTAACTTTTCAAATTCTAAACTTTGCTTCAATCTCTCTAATTGTCCATGTGAAGGCAAAAATACGGTGATATCATATAAATTTCTTAAATGTTTTGCTTGATTGGCAGGTACTTCTCCTAGTCCTCCAACTTTGGCAATACCAGCATATTCAAATGAAAAAATCCATAATTTCTCTCTCTGATTAATCAAAGTGAAATCTTTCTTTCAATTGCTACTAAAATCTTAAAAATTTATTCTTATTAAAAGTTAATTATAAAGTTTTATTATCAAATTCCATTTTAATATAAATTGAAAATAAAGATTGCTTTAAAATATACAATCAAAATTTTTTTAAAATCTTACTCATTTTAATTTTAAAATTTGAATAAATAGGGGTATGATATTGTGTGCGATATTTATGTAAGTTTATCTGAATCATCCAAAGATAAAAGTGTAATTTTTGGTAAAAATAGTGATAGAAATCTCTCAGAAGTACAATTAATAACTTATAAAGCTAGAATGAAGTATTCAGAAGGAGTGAATGTAAAATGCACTCACCTTTCGATACCTCAAGTTTCAGAAACTGCTGCTGTTATTTTAAGCCAACCTTATTATATGTTTGGGGCTGAGATGGGCGCAAATGAATATGGAGTGACTATTGGAAACGAAGCAATTATGACTAAAGAACCTTTAAATGATGAAGGTTTATTAGGCATGGATATTTTAAGATTAGGTCTTGAACGTGGAAAATCAGCTAAGGAAGCCTTAAATATAATTATCAATCTCTTAGAAGTGTATGGACAAGGAGGTGAACATAGTCTAATAGGACATAATTATCATAACTCGTTTATAATAGCAGATCCTCAAGAAGCTTTTTTACTGGAAACTGCAGGTGAATGGTGGATAGTTGAAATTGTAAAAGATTTTCGGTCCATTTCCAATGATGTTTCAATTAGGGGTAGAGGAGATATAAGAAGAAAAGGAATAATTGATCATGCTATAGAAAAAGATTATTGTAAAGACGATGATGATTTTGATTTTGCAAATACATTCTCAAGTCCTCAAAAATTGCCAAGTAATATTGACTGTTCTATGCGACAATTAAATGAAAATAAAAAACAAATAACTCCTGCTCTAATGATGAATTTGCTAAGAGAACATGAAGGAAATATTTGTAGACATAAAAGAAAAGATATAACAGCAGGTTCACAAGTGTCTCATCTTAGAAAAGGCAAATTAAAATCAATTCATTGGTTTACAGGGAGTCTGCTAACATGTTTAAGTATATTTAAACCCTATACTTTTCCAATTAAAAGTCAAAAGGTATTAGAAGCTAAATCTTACCCCATAATTAATCCAGATTGGTTTTGGATGAAACATGCTGATTTTTTAAAACGTTTTATAAGAAACCCTACAAAAGAAAACGTTGAGAGAGATTTGTATATTAAAAAATTAAGATTAATAGAAAATGACTTGATTATAAAAGTTGACAATATATTAAATCAAGAGGATAAACTTTCAGAAAATGAATTTGTTGAGAAAATTTCTCAAATTAACAACCAAGCTTGGAAAAAATCTTTAGGGATGATCAATTAGTTGTGTGACACTTTAGTAGCCTTAGGGAACTCAACTATAGATGGAAGTGTAATTTTTGGAAAGAATAGTGATAGACCTAATAATGAAGCTCAATTAATCACATATACACCAAGGAAGCGGTATTCTAAAGGTGAGGAGGTAAAATGTACATATATCTCTATACCACAAGTAACTGAAACAAATGCGTTGCTTATGAGTCAACCGTTTTGGCTATGGGGCGCAGAGATGGCAAGCAATGAATATAATGTGGTTATTGGAAATGAAGCAGTTCATTCTTATGAACCTTGTAGGCGTATGGGATTATTAGGTATGGATTTACTCCGCTTAGGTCTTGAGAGGGGTAAAACCGCAAAAGAGGCTTTATATATAATAACTGAATTACTTGAAAAATATCATCAAGGTGGAGGGTGTGCTTATGATGATTCTAGTTGGATGTATCACAATTCATTTCTTATTGCCGATTCAAATGAAAGTTATGTTTTAGAAACTGCTGATGATTGGTGGATCGCAGAAGAGGTGAAAAATGTAAGATCTATTTCAAATTGGCTTTCAATCAGAGGAAAAGGAGATGTGAGGAGAAAAGGCATAATTCAACATGCTGTAGAAAAAGGTTATTGTAAAGATGATGATGACTTTGATTTTGCAGCAACGTTTACTGGATCTTCTATATTAAATACGCCTTCACAATTTTCTAGAGGAGGAAAATCAACAATTTTATTACAAAAGAATAAAGGAAACATTAATCCTGCTATGATGATGGAATTTTTGAGAGAACATGAAGCAGGAATATGCATGCATGGTAGTTTTGAATCAACTGGTTCACAAGTATCCCAAATACAAAAAAATAATAATACGATTCACTGGTTTACAGGAACAAATCTTCCTTGTTTAAGTATTTATAAGCCATACACATTTCCAATTAAAGATCAAGAGCATTTAAACCCCGGTCCTTATTCCAAAATAAATCCAGATTGGATTTGGGCCAGATATTCCTCTTTTCTTAGAGATTATTTAAAATTTTTAAGCCGATCTGAAAAAAATAACTTTATAAATTCTATTAAAACTATAGAAAATAATGTTTTGAGAGAAGTAAGAGAACTTCAAAACGAAGAGTATATTAAAAATCATACCAAATTTATAAATCAAATAATAGCTTTAAATCAAGAAACCTGGAATAAAATTAAAGAATTAATAAAATATTAATTTAGGATTTTCTAATAGTATTTAATAAATTCTTCATTTCTTTCACAACATAATATCCACATAAGGGACTAAAGCTGGGTACTGGTTCATAGCCTCCTTCTTGAATATACTCTTTTACTGGAAATAAATATCCAATCCAATCCTGGGAATTTTGAAAAATGAAAGTACTATCTTTTGTAGGTGACCCTTTAATTAAATTTTTTCCAATATCCTCAAATAATTCACCTGGTATTGTCATTATACCAAATTCAATTGATTTTGCCTCTGATGTGGCTTTTAACTTAATAAATTGGACCAAAGATTCACAAAATAACTTTAATTTCCGACGTCTTAATAAAAATATTGGGAAATTTGCATTTTGTATCTTCGCTTTACTAAATTTTAATATAAAATATTTTTTAATTGAAAAATAGAGCTTATTAACAAACCAAATTTTTGTGAAATATTTATAATCTTTCATAGGAACTAAAAATTCGCGTTTAAAGACTTGAAATTTAATATCATCAAAAAATTCCGATTCGGGAATACTTTTTGCTAATTCTAATGCCTCTTCCGCTATAGAGTTTCCAATCCTTATTGTATCATTATAATCTCCTAACTGATCATAAATTTGACTTTTATCTTGAGATAATTTTTCAAAATCAATTCCGCATGTAGTTATTGGATTTAAATCGCCAGAAGGGCCATTAAAATATATAGTGGATATTGTATGATTAGACAATTTATTTATTCTGTATATAATCCTACCTGGATAATCTGCTGATAATTTATTGTTTTTAAAGGAAAGTGTTGTAGGATGACAAGCATAATTAATAAGAATCCCATTTAATTGGTTTGTTTGTAAACTTTTAAACACCAAAATTATTAAATTTGGTTGAACCTTTCTTTCTGGATGCCTTCGATTGATAACAATGTTAGAATTAAATTTTTTACTTTTTAATGCTATTTTACAAGATTCCAGATTATTAAATAAATTTTTAACCATATTACCTATTTTATAAGAAAGCCAAATGATAAATTTATCATTTCTATTCATTCCAAACATAATCCCTTTAATAACATTGAAGAATGCTCCAGGCCAATAAAACTCTCCTGTAAGGTCTAAAGAAGAGTGAGTATGAGTAGCGTGGATGATGATATTATGCAATTTTAATAAAGGAAATGCAGTTTTGATTTTATATTTAAAATAATTCCCTATAGAAAGTGGGATTTTAAGAGTATCAAGAGAAATTAATAAAAGATATTCTTTATTTAATGAATTATTTCCTATTAATACACCATAAGCATGAATATCATCTAACTTTCCACAGCAAGAGTCTTTCCGAGTATAACCTGCCATTGATTTTCCAATGAACTCTTTCGGAGTAATATTAACTCTACTAAAAGCTACTTTCACTAGATTATATTAAAAATTCGATGTAGAAAAACATTTCTTTTTTATGACTAAATAAAACAAGACTATAGATACGTAAATTTTTTATTTTTTTAAAAATTCTTCTTATTAATTTCACAATATTAGGTTATTCTTTTGACTTCAAATAAATTGGAAATTTTAGGAATGGAAGGAACAATCTCTAATTACAAAAGAGGACGCCATACAGTACACCCTAAACACTGTATAATAGTTTTTCCAAATATTCAAACTAAGAAAGAAGCAAATAAGTTAATTGGAAGAACTGTTGTTTGGATCACTTCAACTGGTAAAGAATTAAAGGGTAAAATTGCCCGCTCTCATGGAAATAATGGAGCTGTAAGAGCCCATTTCAAAAAAGCTGGTGTACCTGGACAAGCTCTTGGGACAAAAGTAAAAATACTAAAATAAACCCAAGTCGTCTCTCTAAAATGATGTAAAGATAAGTTTTTACCTCCCTATGTTTTTGTCTTATTTTCGATTTTTATTTTTTACAGATAATATTTGAATATTATAAGTATATCATACCTATTTTAGTAGTATTTTTAATCTACTATTTATGATAAAGCGATTTAATAATCAAATTTTTCAGAATTAGGTTAGATCGAATCATAAAAATGTCAGACCAACACATACAAATTTGTCGTTTCTGTCAAAGGAATATTAAGTTAGCTTATTACTGTGAAGATTGTGGCACTAGTTGTTGTTCTGATTGCCTACATGAAGAAAAATATGATTTTTATGTATGTCAAGACTGCAACTCAAAAAATATAGAGATTTTAGATTCAGGAAAAAAGAAAGTCTGTAAAAATTGTGGAAAGGAAAACGTAAAACTAGTAAACCAACAATTAAAATCTTGTCCTAAATGTCATTCTCATCAAATTATCAACATTTATGAGAAAAAAGAACAATTAGAAAAAAAATTCTTGGATCTTATTAAAAATGCTCGTACATTTATAGATCCTCTACGAGATGCCCTTAATAATTTGTATACATTAAGGCAAAAAATAGAAAAAGCGAGAGATCCTCCAATTAGATGTCATCATTATCCAAATATGGAATCTGATTTATTGTCTTTGTTTAAATTATTTGGTTATGCTAAAGAAAATTTATTAGAAAAAATTAGTATCCTTTTTCATCATTTTTCTCTTAATAAAGAGTATTTTTTTAATATTTATACTCAGCCAAATTCAAATGTAAAGATTATTGAGGGAATTTTTGAAAATTTAAATACAAATTATCACTCTATCAATGATTTTATTAATAATAATATAATTACTATAACTAACAGTGTTGAACCCATCCAAAAGAATCTCTACTTTATTGATAAAATCAATTCTCTTTTTAATTCATATAGGAAATATCTTAATCTAGCAGATAAAGAGAAACCTGTCTATGCAGTTTATGCTAAACTTACTAATGGTTTAAATAATCATGATAAGTTTAAAAAAAATAAAGGTATTCTATTTATAACGAATTTTGATTTATCCTTTGTACAAATGTATGGAAAAATTAAGAAAAAACAAAAAACTATCTTCAAAGCTCCAGTAAAAGATTTAACAAGAATAAAACTTAGAGGAAAGCTATTTAAAAAATTATATGTAGAATTTGAATATGGGAGATATGAATTTACGCTTCCTCCGAAAGTACTCACAAAAGTTATGGATTATATCCTCTTAGCAAGAAACTTTGATGAGTGTGTTATCTATGATGAAGAATCGGCTAAAAACCTTTATGAAATGGATATAGATTTTTCAGATATAATTAATTATATTGAGGAAGCTATAAACTCGTTTTTCAGTTTAAAATGTAAATACAATACTATACACCAGAACACTACTATTAATAACCAGTATAAAAATAATAATCTTCTTATTCAAAATCCATATAATCCTGTTAAGCAAGTCCAATTTAACTCTGTTCAAAATCAAAATCCACACCCTCAAAATTTTGACCCTTATCAAAACCCCGCCATTTTACCTCCAGGAGTATATAAAAATTTTAATCCTAATTTTCAAAATCAATCGCTTTATCAGAATAATATTTATCCTTACAATTTAAGAAATTCTCAGATACAAACTCCTGGGGATATAAGATATTATGGAACTGCTGTAAGGCAATATCTTCCACCCAATTACAATGAGAATGACTTCTTTCTCCAAAATTTTTATGATCCAAACAGAATACAGAATTATCACTCTGAAAGGTTTGATGATCCATATATTCGAAATATTGCTGATCTAGATGATAAAAACATTTTAATGCGAAAATTAGAACAAATGCAGCGTAATAATCCACCAACTTTAAACCCTACTGATAAATATAATTATGATTTTAACGATGAGTTATATATGGAACTAAACAATAGAAGACATGAACAAAGTAGGATGCCATTATATCGAGAATATTCTAAAAATCATTTATCGGATTTATTTAACCCTGATTATACATTATCTCACGAAAATTATATGCATAAGAAGAGAATATCTAAACTTGAGAAGATAAAAAGAAAAAAAATGCTCGAATTAGAAAAAGAGAAATATAGCCTTGAAGAGACTCTAAAAACATTGGACTCAAAGTTTGACAATGGAATAATTTCTGAAATTGATTATTTTAGGACATTTAAAAATCTTCAAAAGGATATTTATTTAATTGATAGAAAGATCGAAAATTTAGAAGAGGAGATAAGAGAAAGTGAATCTCTAAGGAGATCTAATAGAGAATTTGATAAAAAAAGATACTTTAGTTAATTTTAATAATAATCTTCGATAAGTAAAGAATGGAAATATAATAAAATTCTATCCGCCTTCTAATTCTTTTCTTAATTTTTCAATTTCATCTTCTAGTTTAGCTTTAGTTTTGATTTCTGGTTCTTCTTCAATATCCAATTCAGAAATGTATTGTAAATCATCAATAGGAACTTCTGGCATTTGACCACCCTGTTCCAACAACATTTCAGTCTCAAGCTGGTTCAAATCATCTGTGACGTCAATTGCCAAGTCAATTTCAGGATCACCCGCA
>Ga0209635_10004555_pt1 | contig 10894 bp, 8 predicted proteins | sample DeeMarSWOR230_32_FD_187463 | JGI IMG/M metagenome (GOLD analysis project Ga0209635, IMG submission 187463) | Marine sediment microbial communities from White Oak River estuary, North Carolina - WOR-2-30_32 (SPAdes) (version 2) | ecosystem: Environmental > Aquatic > Marine > Intertidal zone >...
GAATTGCGAAAAAAGCTATCAGCAGTGCAGGACTGGATCCAGAGGTTAAGGTTATATGTGGTGGAACTGATGCTGCCAGCTATAACGAAAAGGGTATAGAGACAGTGGTGATAGGGATGGGAGTTCAATCGGAACACACAAAAGATGAGAAAATAGCAGTAGCAGACATGGTAAAAGGTGTAGGGATTATTCAGCAAATCTTCAAGGAGTTTTGTGAAAAAGGATAAAGATGAAGGTTTTAAGGTGAGGTGAAATATATGTCTATCGATTTTGATGCGCCCCTATTTAGAACTATGTATCGGAGGAGGACAAGGAGGTTTCCTAAAGGGGCAAAATTGCTCTCGAGGCGTGCTGGCCTTAACTATAGTTCTAAAGAGCAACCAGTTCCACTCAATGACTTGGAAACAGCGTTATTATGCTTTGCTACCACTGGGATTACAGGGGTGACAGTAGAGGAGATTAGACATCTCTTGGGTCATTTGACCGTCATTGGCAGAACTGCCGCAAGTCCCTGCGCCTCCCTTACTTTACACCTATTTTTTACCAATGATGAGGGTGTCTTTTACTACAAAACTGATACTACGGACGAGATCATTCCGAAAAGGCGAGTCAGGATCAGTACTCTAGAAGATACAGTGAAAATACGTGAGGATTATGAAAAGAATACCATAAAACTGAAAGACGGGAGATTAGACATTCCTCGTGAGGCGATCGGTTCAGCATTCGAGAGCATGGTAAATTTACCTGGAACTACTCTGTTCACACCAATTGCTGATACAACGAGAGAGTATATCAATCTGTTGTTCACAGGCTTAGCACAATTTAGATGGCAGTTGTGGGATGAAGCCAAGAATCAGCCTGCAGGAATTGGCAAATGGATTGATGATGGATTCTTAAATGGTAACCGTATGACCATAGCTCAGTATGAGGGCATGTTACCTTGGTTATGCAATCTCGAAGCTGGAATGGCAATGCAGAACTTATCCCTTGCAGCATCTGCTATGGGACTTGGCTCCTTCATGATGCATACTATCGATCTTCCAACGGTAATGAGGTCATTAAACATGCGTTTCGAGCAGATCAAGACAGAACCATCTCCTCAGGCAACTGTCAATCCAGTAGGAATAGATGGCATTTTGGAGGGATATTGTCCACCATACAGAACAGTGGAAAAGGCCGTCGAGGAAATAGCAGATATGAAGTGGGGTGCAGGGGGAATATATGGGGAAAATGGCTATCGCCTTCCTAAGCCCAATATGTATGAGACAATTGTAGATGTCACGAAGTCATACTGTAGTTATGTATATGAAACGTATGGCAGAATACCAAAATACCACGATGCGATGTTCATTCCTATTCTTGCACAAATCCACCATCTGGATATTGGCTTCTACGAGAAGTTTTTTCCTGAGTATCTTGATGAGATGGACAAGGCACACATGCCCCAATGGCATTCTGAATAGCCAAAATGTGAAGCAGGGCTATTGACCTTAAGATTCTCATAATAAAGGTAACGTGTCATACTTCTTGAAGCCTATCACACCGCTCATAAAAAAATGTCTGGATAACCTTATACTACCCCTCAAGTTTCAGTGATTAGTCAGCCTCCTTGTTCACCTCTAAACTTTAAATATTGTAAAATAGGTTCACTTTTAATTCTTAAATGACAAAATAATCAAAAAATATTGACAAAACATCAACTTTAATCATAAAAAACAAATCTGAGAGGAGGGCCTTACCTTGAGCCACAAAAACTGGAGTATTCGTAATCCCTCCGGGCGCAACCGTGTGGTCGTCACCAAGGAGCTCCCCGGAGACCGGTGGTTTGAGATTCTTGCCCACGCTGGCTGTAAGGTGGAAATCTGCACAAGCACGGATATTTTGAGTGTGGAGGAGATCGAAGCCGCCATTGGGAATCGGTGCGACGGGGCCATCGGGCAGCTCACAGAGGACTGGGGGGAGAGACTGTTCGCCGCCCTTAAAGCTGCAGGTGGCAAGGCCTACAGCAACTGCGCTGTGGGCTACAACAATGTGGATGTCGATGCGGCCACAAAACACGGCATTCCAGTGGGAAATACGCCGGGCGTTTTGACAGAAACCACAGCGGAGATGGCCGTTGCGCTGAGCTTCGCGGCAGCACGCCGAGTGGTTGAGGCCGACAAGTTTATGCGCGGGGGCCGCTATAAGAGTTGGTTGCCTACCCTCTTCCTGGGCGAGCTCTTCTGGCACAAGACGGTGGGCGTCATCGGCGCAGGACGCGTCGGTACAGCCTACGCCCGGATGATGGCCGAAGGGCATAAGATGAACGTGATCTACTACGATCTTCGCCGGAACAAAGCTCTGGAGGAGTATATCGCCGCCTACGGGCAGCTCTTAAAGGCACAGGGGGAAAAATCGGTATCCTGCAGGCGTGCGGAGAGTGTGGAGGTGGTACTCCGGCAGGCGGATCTGATCAGCCTACACCCCGTGCTCGACGAGACGACACACCACCTGATCAATGCAGAGCGCTTGGCGCTCATGAAGGAGAATGCGATTCTGGTTAATACGAGCCGCGGGCCGGTGATCGACGAGGCCGCCCTTATTGCTCACTGCCAGAAGCATCCGAACTTCCGGGTTGGGCTCGATGTGTTTGAGGACGAGCCGGAGATGAAGCCTGGGTTGAGCGAGCTGGACAACGTGGTTATCGTGCCCCATATCGCCTCGGCGACCATCTGGACGCGGGAGGGCATGGCCACCCTGGCGGCCAGCAACGTGGCGGGAATCCTGATGGGATATCCAGCCTGGCAGGATCAGGATATTTCGCCGTTTCTAAGGGGGGATTCCCCTAAGGCGGCGCCGAGTATCGTAAACGCCAAACAACTAAGTTTTCCCCTATACACCCGCTAAGCCCAGACCTTCTGCCAGGGCAAACTAGAAAGGAGGAGGGATAATGAGGATCGCAGAAAGAGTAGCCCGTCTGGGAACGGAAACGGCCTTTGCAGTCTCCGCTGAGGCGGCTGCCTTCGCCGCTCAGGGCAACAAAGTGTATCCCTTTCACCTGGGTGACATGAACATCCCCACACCGGCCAATATCGTTGAGGCAGCCATAAAGGCCATGAAGGACGGCAAGACCGGCTACTGCCCTAACGCGGGCATCCCACAATTGCGTGAGACCCTGGCCGCCGAGGTCAGTGCCTCCCGCGGTCTCAGCTACACCATGGAAAACGTGACCATCCAACCGGGCGGCAAGCCCACCATCAACAAATTCTTTCTGGCCCTTATGAACCCCGACGACGAGGTGCTTTACCCCAATCCGGGCTATCCGATTTACGAGTCGCAGATTGAGTTCCAAGGCGGCAGGACCGTGCCATACGGGTACATCGAGGGCAAGGAAAACTTTGAGCTGGACATGGACGCCATCGAGGGACAGATCACGCCACGCACAAAGCTGTTGGTGCTCAACGACCTGCAGAACCCAACCGGGGCAGAGTGCTCCTTCGCCGAGCTTGAAAGGCTTGCCGAATTGGTGCTCAAGCACGACCTCTACGTCCTGTGTGACGAGGCCTACTTCGACATTCGCTATGAGGGTGAGAGCTCCTCGTTGGCATCTCTGCCAGGTATGGCCGAGCGGTGCGTGATCCTCTACACTTTCTCCAAGAAGTTCGCAATGACCGGATGGCGTCTTGGCGCTGCCATCGGACCGAAGGAGATCATCGACGTCATCACCAAGCTTAACGTCAACGACGAATCCTGCTCGAACCACTTCATCCAGTACGCTGCCATTGAAGGGCTCACCGGAGACCAAACGGAGGCAAAGCAGATTCTGGCAATCCTCAAGGAGCGCCGCGATACAGCAGTGGACATCCTCAACTCCATTGACGGCGTGCATTGTTTCCGGCCGAACGCCACGTTTTACCTGTTCCCGAATGTCACCGGGGCAATGGAGAAGAAGAACCTCACCAACTATGATGCCTTCCGAAAGACTCTGCTGAACGAAACCGGCGTTTCGGTCTGCACGCGGCTGCACTTTGGCCGAGCCATGGAAGGCGAGAAAAACTTGTACATCCGCTTAGCCTACTCGGGCATCGATACGACGCAGATCAGGGAAGGCCTGAATAAGTTCAAGACCTTCATCGAAGGCTAAACGACCCTCGCCCACACTTTCGAGCCTCGTCTTCCCGGGGCGACAATAGGAAAAGGAGATGACCATGAGTAAACTCCAACGAACCATCTTCTACGAACGACACGTGGCTCTGGGCGCTACAATGGTGGAGTTCGGTGGCTGGCAGATGCCGGTGATGTACCCCACTGGTATTGTTCAAGAGCATCTGGCCACCCGCAAAGGGTCGGGCCTTTTTGATGTCTCCCACATGGGGAGGTTTGTCATCCGAGGGGCCGGGGCGGCGAAGTTCCTCCAGCATGTCCTGAGCAATAACGCTGAGGCCCTCGTCGACAGAGAAAGGGGCGCTCAGTACACGGTTATCCCCAACGAAACCGGTGGGGCTGTTGACGACACCTTTCTCTATCGCTTCGCCGAGGATGAATATCTGTTGGTGGTCAATGCCGCCAACCGTCAGAAGGACTGGGAGCATTTCCAGCGGTTTCTAAAGGATTTCGATGATGTTGAACTCACTGACCGCACTGAAGAAATCATCATGCTTTCACTACAGGGGCCGACCTCGCGCCACCTTCTGGGACAGATCATCCAGTCCGGCATGCTTCCAGAGCCCATGCGAAACGCCGTAAATATCACCACGATCTCCGATGCTGTGGTGATGGTGGCCCGCACCGGGTATACAGGCGAGCCGTTGTGCTTTGAGCTCTTCACCAGCCGGGAAAACGGATTGATGCTGTGGGACCAAATCGTGGCCGGGGGAGCAACGCCCATCGGCCTCGGTGCACGGGACACACTTCGCCTGGAAGCCGGCCTGCCGCTCTATGGCCATGAGCTTGGTGAAGACCCCGAGGGTAATGAAATCCCCATGCTGGCCTGCCCGCAGGTCAAGTTCGCCGTGAGCTTTTCACCGCTGAAACGCGAGTTCATTGGCCGAGCAGCTCTGGTCAGGCAATTTGAGGCACTCGGAAAAGTTATGGCCCGCGACTACTCGATGATTGCAGAGCTGCCTCGCCTTATCCAGCCGATTGCCGTGGCGGGCCGAGGCATTGCTCGTGCTGGGGCCAAGGTGTTCAAGCACGACAACCCCGCCGGCTACGTTACCAGCGGCACGATGGTCCCGATGTGGGAGGTTGGTGGTGAAGGTTTGGCCTCCGTCCAGACTGACCACCAGCAGCTCAGGTCGATCTGCCTAGCCTATATCGACAGCGATATCGTCGAGGACGAAAGGGTCACCATTGACATTCGAGGCAAGGCGGTCGATGGTGTAGTTGTGCCGTTCCACCTTCGCAGTGATGCCCCCCCGTACGCCCGCCCGATCATCTTCGATCACGAGCTCGAGGCTGAGAAACTGCCGCCGGGCGAGGCTCCGACCAAAGTGCGCCGCCTTCTTGAGAAGACCGTTGAGAACACTACTTGGCGACAGCGCGAATGTATCAACCTGATTCCCTCGGAGATGACGGCCTCGCCGATGGTTCGACTTCTTTCGGTCATGGACCCTGCCTTTCGGTATGCAGAGCACCGAAAGTTCGAGGCCTTTTACGACGCCGATATCTTCTACTACCAGGGTATCGACTTTATCAGCGAGGTCGAGCGGCTGCTTGACGAGGAGATGCTGAAGTTCCTCGGCTGCGAGGAGGTGGAGATGCGTCTCATCAGCGGACAGATGGCCAACACAGCAGTTTTCAGCGCGATGGTTGACTACATCAACCGGGCAGACCGCAAGCACGAACCACGGCGAATTCGCCAGGTGATGAACAACCACATCGGCAAGGGTGGTCACCTCAGCGCCCAACCGATGGGCGCACTAAGGGACTACGTCGCCCACGACCCGCGCACGGAGCGCCCGGCCGTGGTGAACTTTCCTGTCTTGCCCGACAACCGGTACAAAATCGATGTACCAGCCGCACTTGAACTGATAGATGAATACCGGCCGGAGCTCATCATCTTCGGCAAGAGCATGGTCCTGCACAAAGAACCGGTGGCCGAGGTCTGCCAATTCCTCAAGATCCAGGGCATCGACGCGGTGCTGATGTATGACATGGCCCACGTGCTGGGGCTCATCGGCCGCCACTTCCAGCAGCCGTTTGCCGAAGGGGTAGACCTGGTCACTGGATCCACCCACAAGACATTTTTCGGCACCCAGCGGGGCATTGTCGGCAGCCGGTTCCTTGAGCATGAGGAGCGTTATGAGCTCTGGGAAGCCGTGCAGCGACGGTCATTCCCCGGGTCGGTCTCCAACCACCATCTCGGGACGTTGCTGGGGCTGCTGATGGCCACCTACGAGATGGACCACTTCAAGGACGAATACCAGGTCAAGGTAATCGCCAACGCCAAGGCCTTCGCCCGGGCGCTGAGGGACTGCGGCCTGGATGTCGCCGGTGACCCAAGCATCGACTTTACCGAAACACACCAGGTAGTGGTGGAGGTCGGATACGCCCATGGCCCGGAAATCGCTCGCCGGCTCGAAGCCAACAACATCATTTGCAACTACCAAGCCAGCCCCGACGAAGAGGGCTTCACCGCCTCCGGCGCGCTGCGCTTGGGCGTATCGGAGATGACCCGCTTCGGTATGGAAGAAGACGATTTCCGGGTCCTGGCTTCGCTCATTCGTGACGTCGTGATCAATGAAGCCAAGGTCACCGATCAGGTCAGGGAGCTACGGGAACGATTCAGCGAGCTGCAGTTCTGCTTCCGTGGCGACGAATACGTTAACGTACTGCAGAGGCTCCGCGAGCTTTTGTAAGCAGCCGTATCAACATGCTGATGCCCTGGGTACATAGATCGCACGCTGGATTGTGGAGCAAAGCCATTTGCCAGCCTTTGTATCCTTTTGTAGATATGAAAGATAAACTCCTCACAGATTCCCTCCGACTCTAAAATAGAAAAGATATGAGAAGTTATTTTGGAAATAACCACGTTATGCGCAATATGTCTTTTTCCAAATAATCACACAATAGAATAACATGAAAGGGGATGTAAGAACAGTCTCGGGTAACATTGTTGATGTCTTAAACTTCGAGATATATCCTGGAACACTGAAGATCTCCAACGGTAGGATAGTAGGTATCCTCCGGGAAGATACTGAATATAAATTATGTATCATACCTGGTTTTGTTGATTCCCACATCCATATTGAGAGCTCGATGCTGACACCCTCGGAGTTCTCCAGGGTGGCAGTAGTTCATGGAACAGTAGCCACAGTCTCCGATCCTCATGAGATAGCCAATGTTCTAGGGGTGGAGGGGGTAAAATATATAATTGACAATTCACGGAGAGTGCCTGTCAAGTTTTATTTCGCAGCTCCCTCCTGTGTACCAGCGTTATATATCAACAAATCAAAGGGTTACACCCCTTAGGGTAGCAGAGAAAAAAATTATTTACTAGCTACCAAAAAAAGAAACCTCCTGTTAAGAAATAAGTGAATAGAGGTAAAAACTTATAACTCAACACAGGAGGTTTCCCATGGACGAAGTAGAGACTATCAGGCTAGAGCAATTTCGTCAACTGAAGAAGGAGATTCGGGGTTCGGAAAGGCATTTGATTGTCGGCATTGATGTGGCCAAGGACAAGCACCATGCTTTCTTTGGCACAGCTACAGGGAAGACGCTTCTGAAGCGTCTGGTCTTTGAGAACACCTTAGAGGGTTTTGAGAAGCTCTTACTCCATGTGGAGGCGGTGAAAGGAAAGCATGCCCTTGAAAAGGAAGTATTTGGGTTTGAGCCGACCGCCAACTACCATAAACCATTGGGAGAGTTCTTAATCAAGGCTAGTCATATGGTGGTGTTAGTGTCTGGGGTGGCAGTGAAGAGAAATAGAGAACTTCTGGATGGCCGCTGGGATAAACATGACACGAAAGATTCATCCAACGTAGCGGACCTCATCTCCCAGGGCAAATTCATGTACTATGACTATCCGGTTGTGCCTTTGAGGGATCTGAGGAACTTGTTGTCATTGAAGAGGAGGTGGAAAAGACAGGAGCATGGATTGAGGGTTCGGCTCAGGAATCACCTCGTGGCCCAGTATTTCCCTGAATTGGACAGATATTATCGACAATGGGGCTCCGAAGGGCTGGCCCTAGCGAGGTGGTGTTTATCCCCTTCAGTGATTTCAGGGATGGACTATGAGCAGTTTACTCGGCTGGTGGCCCCTGGCACAAGGAGGATAGCGCAGCGTGAGAGGTTAAAAGCGGTTTGGCAGAGGGCGGCTCGCTCTATTGGATGTGAAGTTGGGGAGGCATTAGCATTTGAGGCAAAGATGATGGTGGAGGCCTTAGCACAGGTGAGAGAATCCATTGACGCCATCGATGGGAAAATCAGGGATATCTGCGTGCGGTTTCCTGAATACCACTACCTTCTCACGATCCCTGGGTTTGGCCCTGATGTCTCCTCCAAGGTCCTTGCTGCCATTGGGAATCCCTTTCGCTTTGGCAATCACAGAGAGGTGCTCAAAATGGCTGGATATGATCTCTCTGCCAACCGCAGTGGAAAGAATGCCGATGGGATAACGCCGGTAATCTCCAAAAAAGGAAAGGCTGAGCTCCGCTATGCGCTTTATCAGGCAGCTCATATCGCCGCTACGGGCAACCAATACTTTGTCATGTATTTTACCAATAAGCTTCGTGGCAGAGAAAGGGAGAGAGGGATCAAGACCAAGATGAAGGTAAAACTGGCTGCGAAGCTCTTAATCGTTGCGTGGACTTTGATGAAAAGGGAGGAGCCCTTTAATCCTGAGTATCTGAACATAGAGTAAAGGGGTTTTCCTTTTCGGCGAGAGAGCCCGAGCACCAACGTTGAGGCCACCCTTGGACCTCGGGCGGGACAATACATGGGCCTCTCACTGAACCTTACAATCTGGATAAGGGATGATGGGTGGCTACCTCAGTGGTAGGATGCCGGATAAACGTAACGATAAGGTGTAGGGTTCGCTAATGGTGAGAGACTCGCTGAATAAACGTAAAAAGTTCTCCTGGAACTTAATGGAGAGGTATGTTCAAAATAAGAGAAGATAATTAAGTCATTGATCCTACATGTTTTTTATTTTTCTCTTGACAGGGGGAATATAGGATGTCCCCTTTTGAGACCAATGGAGCATCTATAGGTCCAGAGCAGGTTGAAGAACTCCTGAGATTGGAAGAAATAACACACTTAGGCGAGGTCATGAGCTTTCCCCAAGTGCTCAGTGGCGATACCGATGTCATGAGAAAGATCGGCATCGCTCAGAAGTACTCCAAGCCAATAGACGGTCATGCCCCGGGGCTCAGGGGTAAGGACCTGTATAGAAAGAGATATCCTGAAGATGGTGGTGGGTAACCGTTACCAAGATGCGCAAGTAGCAATTGGTTTTGTCAAAAATTTCGGTCTGAGGGAAGGGGCCATTGCTTCCAGCGTGGCTCATGACTCACACAATATCATAGCTGTTGGAGTTACCGATGAGGATCTATGCAGGGCGGTTAATTTGGTTATTGAGAACAAAGGAGGCATAAGCGCAGTATCTGAAGATAAGGAAACCGTCCTGCCTCTGCCCATAGCGGGGATCACCAGCACTGAAAGTTATTCCCATGTGGCAGAGAGATATACAGATCTGGACAATATGGCTAAATCCCTTGGCTCAACATTGCACGCTCCTTTTATGACTTTATCCTTCATGACCCTGCTCGTCATTCCCAAGGTAAAGCTGAGCGACAAAGGGTTATTTGATGGGGAAACGCTCGAGTTTATTCATCCCAAAACTTGGTCATAACCATACCAAAGGCAGCTACTATATGTTGGAGGGCTGTTCCGCTTGACACACAGGCTCCTTTCCTCTATACTCCTCGCTCTAAAAATGGAATTCTCCTAACTCGATGATACTGCTGGCGTAAGAAGGAGATATCGATGCGGATCCTCGTGTGCGACGGACTTCATGAGCAAGGAGCGAAGATTTTCCAGAGGACTGAAGGGATCGAAGTGGAGGTCCACGAACACCTAGGGCCACGGGACCTTCTTGAGCTCATTGGGGATTTCGAAGGCGTGGTTCTACGCAGCCGCACCCACATCAACCCTGAGGTTCTGGAACACGCACCGCGTCTGAGGGTAATTGGCCGCGCAGGTACAGGCGTGGACAATATCGACATCGAGGCAGCTACCCAGCGCGGCGTCTTAGTAATGAACACGCCGGGGGCCAACGCCATGGCTGCTGCTGAACACACGTTGGCTCTGATGCTGGCACTCGCCAGGCATATCCCCCAGGCAGATCAATCCATGCGTGCACACAAATGGGAAAAGAAGAAGTTCGTGGGAATTGAGCTCTACAATCATATACTGGGTATCATTGGCCTGGGAAGGATAGGTTCCATTGTGGCCAGCCGGGCATCAGACATGAAGATGAGGGTCCTGGCCTATGATCCCTACATCTCCGCAGATGTTGCTGCCAAGCTGGGGGTGGCGCTCATTTCTCTGGATGATATCTTTCGACAATCCGATTTCATCAGTCTGCATACTCCTCTAACCAACGAGACTAGGGGCCTGCTGGATGTGGCTGCCTTCAAAAAGATGAAGGCCGGAGTGCGCATCATCAACTCTGCGAGAGGCGGGATTATTGACGAGGCCGCCCTCTATGATGCCATCAAGGAGGGGAAAGTGGCAGGCGCTGCCCTTGATGTCTTCTCCAAAGAGCCGCTGGGTGACAGCCCGCTGCTTACCCTGCCCCAGATCATCGCCACCCCTCACCTGGGTGCCTCCAGTGAACAAGCCCAGATCAATGTATCTACGGCCATTGCCGAGCAGATGGTTGATTACCTCCTCAACGGAGTGGTCAAGA
>Ga0209635_10004557_pt1 | contig 10893 bp, 6 predicted proteins | sample DeeMarSWOR230_32_FD_187463 | JGI IMG/M metagenome (GOLD analysis project Ga0209635, IMG submission 187463) | Marine sediment microbial communities from White Oak River estuary, North Carolina - WOR-2-30_32 (SPAdes) (version 2) | ecosystem: Environmental > Aquatic > Marine > Intertidal zone >...
CCGAACCCCCATCGCCGCAAGCCGATCAAGATTCGGAGTCTTAACCTGCTTATTGCCATAACATCCGATATCAGTATTCAGATCATCGGAAGCGATAAACAGAACATTAACAGGCTTCGGTGTTATAGATTTACTTACCCCTGCGCATCCGGCAAACGTTATTGCTGCTGCAGAAGCGCCAATAGCTTTCAGAAAGCTTCTTCTCGAACAATCACTGTTTCTTTTATCTGTCATAATCTCACTCTTTCAAATTCCACGCTTTCAATTATAGACTCCGGCATTAACGCCTTCTGCATATCTCAGATGATTTGCCAAACGGTGCAGATATTTATATAATGATTCACCTTTCATTTCAAGCAAGACATGAATGGATAAACTATGGTTTATTGGAGCCTAAATGGGAAATCCCGGAAAAAAAATGTTTCGGGCATTAAGTGAGGAGCCATCAGATGAATATAACAAGCAGACGAGAATTTTTGAAGGCGGCGGGCGGCTTATGCTTCGGTGCGGGGCTGTTGAGTTCTTTAATTGACTGCGGCGATGCTCATGCATCAGGCAAGGCTGATCGGCCTAATATCGTTTTCGTTCTGGCCGACGATCTTGGGTGGAATGGGATAGGACCCGACGGTAATACTGATGTCGACACTCCCAACCTTGATCGTCTGGCAAAAGATGGAATGCGATTTACAAATGCTTATGCCGAAGCTCAGTGCTCTCCTGCCCGTGCGGCACTGATCAGCGGTCAATGGCCCGCACGCAGCGGGATGTTTGCTGTCGTTCACGAAGAACATCCGATTTATGCACCGATGACGCCGCCGCAGCGGCTAAAATACCTGCCTCCGGAAATAGCGTCAATGGCAAAGACTCTTCAGGATTGCGGTTACAAAACGGCAATCAGCGGCAAATGGCACACAGGGAGATCTAAAGGCGTAAAGCTGGAAGATTTCGGATTTGATCATGTTGGACCCTCGGCGCGTCGCTCCAAATTGAAAGACAAAGGAATTACGGAAATAACTGACGATCTTCTTGGATTTATAAAATCCAATAAGGACAAACCGTTTTTTGCCTATTTTTCGCACAATGCAGTCCATACTCCGTTGGAAGCACTTCAGGAACTTAAGAAAAAATATGCCGACCGCGGATTCAAAGAGTCTTCCACGCCCAGGTGTATCGAATCGGAAAGGCCGACAGCCGAATACTATGCGATGATCGACCATCTCGACGACAGTATCGGGCGCATCGTTCAAACGCTGGAGCAGTTAGGTATTGCAAAAAAAACATTGCTGATATTTACATCGGATAACGGCGGTCTCAGCCGAATGGCAGATATGTATCCGCTGCGGTCGAGTAAGGGCAGCCCTTATGAAGGCGGGCTGCGAATCCCTATGATCGCAAAGTGGCCCGGCGTAATACCGCCTGCTTCTACCTGCGATAAACCGGTGCATTTTGTGGATTATTATCCGACGTTTGTTGAAGTTGCCGGTGGTAATATTGCTTCGGTTGAACATACCCTTGACGGAACAAGTATACTTCCGCTGCTGAAAGGCCAAACATCCAGATTGCCCCGTGAAGACCTTTACTGGCACATGCCCACATATACCGCCAACTACGGCCGCACGCCATGTTCGGTTATACGCTCAGGTCCGTGGAAGCTGATACACTATTTTGGCGATTACCTTGAAAACCAAAAAAACAAAGTGCCTTTCGGTGATTTCGTCCTGGGGCCTCGGACGGAACTCTATAACTTAAAGCTCGATCCTTCCGAGACAAAAGACCTGGCAGACATAGAAACAACCAGGAAAAATGAACTGCTGAAACGGCTGCGGGCATGGCATAAAGACACAAACGCAGCCATGCCGACTAGGAACCCGAATTTCAAACCCGAAAAATGGTGGTTAAAAGAATAATTCAAAATCGAATAATCGACGGGGTGAGCTTGGTTGGGCTCATGGATGGGAGCATGACAAAGCGTGATAAATCAATTTGTTTCTGGAAATATAACCAATCGACAGAGAAGGATAACGAGCCATGGCTCGATCCGAAAAGTCAGGTTGGAACAACACCTACCGCCAGTAAAAAGGCGATACAATTTTTGAATTTCAAGCATCCCGTACCTAAGACAGAAAATTTTGGCGGGACTGCCGCCATCATGGACAATCGGTATAAGCTGGTGGTGACAACCAGGAAAAACAAAAGGGAAAAGCTCGAACTCTTCGATATCACAGCGGACCCTAACGAAACCACGGACCTGGCCGCTGCGCGGCCCACTATCGTCTCTGACATGAGGGCGGAACTTAGAGCATGGCAGATCTCGGTCGAAAAAAGCCTCAGCGGCTATGATTATGATTAAGGGTGATCTTTTCAGATAATAAGGGAGGGGAGAAGGGAAAATGAATAATTAATTTATCCCGCAGGGGCAAGAGAAAAGATAAAAAAAGAAAAAGTGAATAATATTCTTCTGAATTAATAGAACCAATGAGCAAGGAGGAATTATGAATAATAAGACGCGGCGTGATTTTTTGAGATTAGCGGGCCTTTGCGGAGTTTACGGTGTTTTGGGTCATTCTTTAGCTTTGGCGAAAACCTTAAAAGCAAGGCCCAATATACTCTGGATCGTCGTTGAGGATATGTCTTGCGATTTCGGCTATCAGGGGCAGAAGCTCGTCAATACTCCCAATGTCGACAGGCTGGCAAAAGAAGGAACGGTCTTTTCAAATGCTTATATTACCGCTCCGGTATGTTCGGCGTGCCGGTCTGCGATGATAACAGGTATGTACCAGACAGCGGTTGGAGCGCATAACCATCGCAGCAGCCGTGGAACTGTCAAACATACGCTGCCGTCGCATGTAAAACTTATCCCCGAGTTATTCAAACAGGCCGGGTATTATACTTGCAACACGGATCAGAATTTTAAGCGGTACGGCAAAACCGATTACAACTTTGTTTTTGATAATAATTCGATATATGACGGGCCTGACTGGTCCGGCCGCAAACCGGGCCAGCCGTTCTTTGCACAAGTTCAACTTCGGGGCGGCAAGTTAAGAAATGTGCCGAAATGGTACCATAATGAAGTAAAGCCCAGCCTGGAAAAACTCGTAACTGCCGAGCAGGTGAAGTTGCCGCCGTACTATCCGGACGATCCTGTCTTCAGAAATGACTGGGCCGAATACCTCAACACTGTTCAATACACAGACAAAGAAGTCGGGAATGTTATTGAACGTCTTGAGAAAGAGAAGCTTCTTGATAATACAGTTATCATTTTTATGACCGATCACGGAATAAGCCAGGCACGCGGCAAGCAGTTCCTTTACGATGAAGGAGCTAAGGTGCCTTTTATTGTCCGGGGTTCCGGAAAAGTCAAGGCAGGTGCTCTGCGCGATGATTTTGTTGCTCATATCGATATGGCTGCGACGTCCCTGTATTTTGCCGGGATTGATATTCCGGAGTATATGCAGGCAAGGCCGCTGTTCGGGCCGCAGGCGCAGCGGAGGGATTATGTGGTTTCTGCCAGAGACCGGTGCGATGAAACCGTAGACAGGATTCGCAGCGTCGTCAAAGGCAATTATAAATACATCAGGAATTTTTATCCGAATCGCCCTTACTTACAGCCTTGTGCCTATAAGGACCATAAGCAGTTCATGAAGAGATTAAGAGAATTATACGCAGCGGGCAAACTCAATAAAGTACAGTCGCTGCATCTGGCCGATACACGACCGGAAGAAGAACTTTATGATCTAAGCAGTGACCGCTGGGAAATCCACAACCTTGCCGAAAATCTCCAATACCGTGACAAGCTTCGTCAAATGCGAGGTATTCTTGCAAACTGGATCATCGAGTCAGATGACAAGGGCAGGTTCGGCGAATCGGATGCAATGTACGACAGTGATATGAAGGCATATATTGACGGGCAGGCTAAAAGAGGTAATTCGGAATACGCCAAAGAAGTTCAACGAAATGTTGATCTTATGAAAAAGTGGAAGGCTCAAGGCAAATGAACTTACCATGCGTTTTAAAGTTTAACAGAATGATTGTTTTTATGGTTTTGTATGTCTTAGTTTTTTCGGGCATTGCTTCGGCAGACCGTCAGTGGCGGGGAGTATGGATCGGCAGTGATCAAGTCTCCAAGCCGAATAGTTGGTACTGCTTTCGAAATGACATTGAACTAAGCAAATCTCCGAAAACAGCGGTTGCCAATATCGCTTGTGACAGCAAATACTGGCTGTGGGTCAATGACGAGATGGTCGTTTTCGAAGGACAGCTCAAACGCGGGCCTACTCCGAAAGATACATATTATGACGAAATTGACCTCACAGGACATCTTAAAAAGGGTAAAAATGCAATTGCCGTTCTTGTCTGGTATTGGGGCAAGCATGGTTTTGCTCATAACAGCAGCGGCAAGGCCGGCTTGATCTTCGATGCGGAGATTGACGGCAAAAGCATTGTCAGTGATTCTTCCTGGAAAGTAAATTTGCATCCGGCTTATAGCTCAACCTCTAAGCCGCATCCGAACTGGCGATTAGCCGAACCGAATATAAAGTTTGACGCACAAAATGATATTACAGACTGGTATAAATCCAATTATAATTATTCCGGCTGGTCAGAATCTGTCGAATTTGGAAAAGCTCCTGTCGCTCCGTGGAACCGCCTTGAAAAGCGTCCAATCCTGCAATGGAAAAACACCGGGATAATTGACTATAAAGAAGTGACAGAAAAAAACAATGATGACGGCACAAAAACTGTCATCTGCATCCTGCCGTATAATTGCCAGGTTACGCCTTATCTGAAAATTGACGCACCAGCCGGTCTGACCGTCAAAATGCAGGGTGATAATTATAACAATATGCCGAATGGACCGACGGTGCGCGCCGAATATATTACACGTCGTGGAATTCAGGAATACGAATCTCTGGGCTGGATGAACGGCCATGAAATTCAATACACCATGCCGAAGGAAGTTAAAGTACTCGAAGTTAAATACCGCGAAACCGGTTATAACGCTGATTTTGTCGGAACGTTCGATTGCGACGACGAGAGGCTGAATACCCTATGGGAAAAAGCAAAGCGAACTCTGTACGTCACTATGCGTGACAATTATATGGATTGTCCGGACCGTGAGCGTGCGCAATGGTGGGGTGATGCTGTAAATGAACTTGGCGAGGCGTTTTATGTTTTCGATGCTGAGAAGGGGCCGATGCTTGCGAAAAAGGGTATTTACGAACTGGCCAGGTGGCAGCGCGACGACAAGGTTATCTATTCACCGGTACCTGCGGGCATCCCTGAAGTATCCGGCGTAAATGTGAGTAATGGCACATGGGACCTCGAACTGCCCCGTCAGATACTCGCAAGTGTCGGCTGGTACGGATTCTGGACGTATTACTGGTATACCGGCGACAAGCAGACGATTGTCGATGTATATCCGCATGTGCGGGATTATCTGGGCCTGTGGGAAATTGGCAAAGACGGGCTGGTAATTCACCGCGTAGGTGGCTGGGATTGGACTGACTGGGGCCATAACAAGGATGTCGCCGTTCTTGAAAACGCCTGGCTGTATCTTGCATTGAAAGCAGCAGTTGAAATGGCAAAGCTTTCAGGGGAACAGTCCGACATTGCCGGGTATATGGCAAAGATAGATTCCATCGAAGCGAATTTTAACGAGACTTTCTGGCGAGGCGACAGGTACCATTGCCCCGGTTATGACGGTAAGACCGATGACCGTGCAAATGCTATGGCCGTTGTCGCCGGCCTTGCCAAAAAGGAGTATTACCCTCTCATCCGGTTAGCCCTGGCCAATCAATATCATGCCAGTCCGTATATGGAAAAGTATGTTATGGAAGCACTTTATTTGCTGGATGCTCCAAACCAGGCTGTCGAGCGGACGAAAAAACGTTTTGCTTCTATGATCGATGCGCCTATCACTACTTTATACGAGAATTTTGGTGGTGGTCAGGATCGTACAGGCAACGGGACATATAATCACGCATGGTCGGGCGGAGCACTAACGGTGTTAAGTCAATATGCCGCAGGTGTTGCTCCAACGAAACCAGGCTTCGAAGAATTTTCTGTCTTGCCGCAGATGGGTCCATTAAAAAGGATTAATGTGCTTGTACCGACAAAGTACGGCAACATCCTGCTCAAGCTGAACAAGAAAAAGACCTTAAGCATGGACCTGACTGTTCCCAGGGCAGCCGAGGCGATCATTGGTGTTCCAAAAGAAATAAATCCTGCAAATATCCGTATAAACGGCAAATTAGTCTATGAATCCGGTAAAGCTCCTGCAGGAAGCTATGTTGGTGAAGATGACAAATGGATTAAGTATTCTGTCAAAGCTGGAAACTGGAAGATTGAAGCAAACGTAAATGAGAAAGGCAAGCAAAATGAATAATAAGAAGTGGCAGAATGTTCTGATGCTTTCGGTAATGCTTGCGGCCGGCTCATCCGGTGCGTTTGGAGGCCAGAAGCACACGCTCGTGCACCCTAAGGATACCGGCGAAGCTCTGGTCAATCCCGGAATGGGCTGGACTATGCACTTTTATTCTAATGTTACCAGAAACTATGGTTCGAAACTTGCTCCATCGGATACGCTCGATGATTTCCCGGGAGTTTCAACCGTTTACCTTCGTTTGCCGTGGTCTTATATCGAGCCCGTAGAGGGTAAATACAACTGGGCGATACTGGATACTCCCGCCCAGCGGTGGATCGCCAAAGGCAAACGCATTGCCCTGAGGTTGACGTGTTCTGAGCACTGGATGAAATATGCGACTCCGGAGTGGGTCAAAAAGGCAGGGGCAAAGGGCACCTTTTATCGATACGGAAAGGGGCGTGTGAAAAAGAGCGATACGTGGGATCCGTTTTTTGATGATCCCGTATTCATTAAAAAGCTCGACACCTTTCTGGCAGCGGTTGCTCAGCGCTATGATAACAATCCTAATGTCGAATTCATTGATGTTGGTACTTACGGGCTCTGGGGTGAGGGGCACACGCATGCAAGCAGCAAACAGGATAAGATCGAGATACAGAAACTGCATATTGACCTGCACCTTAAGCATTTCAAAAAGACTCTGCTCTGTATCAGCGATGATTACGCCGGTGATGACAAACCGGGCAAACGATTCGCCATCACCGATTATGCTCTGAGCAAAGGCGTGACGATCCGCGATGACAGCATCATGATCCACCCTCCACCCAATCACTGGTATCACGCTGAAATGGCCCAGGCCTTTTGGCCGAAACTGCCTGTCATTATCGAAACCGGTCACTATGGCGGCTGCGTAAAGCGAGGCGGCTGGGATCCTGAACTCTTTTTGAAGTGTGTCGAGGATTACCATGCCAGTTTCATGTCGATCCACTGGTGGCCGGATGTCTTCCTCAAAGAAAACCGCGAGGTTATCGACAAGATAAATCTGCGCATGGGCTACCGCCTGATGCCGGTTAAAGTTATATGGCCCAGGACCGTAGAACTGGCCTTGCCGCCGGATAGTTACACTCGGTATCGTGATCTCACAAAGCACGGCGATTTGAAGAAAACATTTAAGCTGCAGTGGGACTGGGTCAATAAAGGCGTCGCTCCATGTTATCCTGGCGGTTTTCCAGCGATGACGCTAAAAGATGACAAAGGCGGCATAGTGTCTGTTCTGGTTGACGAATCCCTGAATATGCTGAACCTGAAAACAGGCCTGCCCGGAAAGGCTCCGGTAACCAGACACAAAAGCGAGTTTGTTGTCGGCCTGTTTGCTCCTACAACCAAGCCCGGCACTTATGATGTATTCATCTCGGTAGGCTCGCGCGACGGCACACCAACGATCGCTCTGCCCCTACCCGGTGGCGACGGTCATCGCCGCTACAAACTCGGAACTTTGCAGGTCGTCTCGGGACAGAAGCAGTAGGGGGAATTTGTTGTTAGGATACAATCTGGGAGTAAAAAATGAAACCAATGAAAATATTTGTAATTCTTCTTTTGTCAACAACTGCTTGCTGGTCCCAGGATTTACAGGATGATTTGAAAGTTGATAGACTCCGCTGCGAATATCTTGAAAATCCCCTGGGTATAGATGAAAAACTTCCAAGACTTGGCTGGATAGTGACATCAGAGTCAAGAGGCCAAAAGCAGACAGCCTATCAGATCCGCGTTGCATCGAATCTTGAAAAACTCCTTTCGGGTAAGGCGGATCTTTGGGACAGCAGAAAGGTCGCAAGCGATGAAACAGTCAATGTTGTTTACGAAGGAAAGCCTCTGAGTTCCAGACAGCTTTGCTTTTGGCAGGTCAGGGTTTGGGATAAAGATTCGAAAGCCTCCAAATGGAGTACACCTGCCAGGTGGAGTATGGGACTCTTAGATAAAGAAGACTGGCAATCAGAGTGGATAAGCTTTAAAGATGATTCACCACTAAGTGCAACACGTAAGAAAATAGTCTTGCCGCCTGCTCGATACTATCGCAAAGACTTTGTCGCCGAAAAACACGTTAGACGAGCAACTATCTATGCAGCTGCTTTGGGCGTCTATGAACTGAGTCTCAACGGCCAAAGAATCACCGATCAGATGTTCACCCCGGGCTGGAGCGATTATCGAAAGCGAGCTTACTATAATACTTTTGATGCCACGAGTTTCGTTCAGCAGGGAGGCAACGCTATTGGAGCGATCGTTGCTGACGGCTGGTACAGCGGCTATCTTGGTTTTGGCTTGCTTGTCGGTTACGGACCTAACAGGTGCGGCAGATATTTCTACGGCAAGACGCCCGCATTGCTCGTTCAACTGGAAATAGAATACACCGACGGCACAATCGAAACGGTTGTAAGTGACAAGAGCTGGAAGACCTCCGAAGGGCCGATTCGTGAATCCGACATGCTCATGGGCGAAGTGTACGATGCACGACTGGAAATGCCCGGCTGGGACAAGACCGAGTTCGATGACCGACAGTGGAAGACAGCTATACTTGCGCGCGAAAATGGAGGCCTTAAGGCTCCCTATTATGATAAAGGCGGTCACAGGGAAGTTGAACTTGGTTTTATCAAGCCTGAAATTGTTCAGTCCTACTCCTCCGTGCCTGTTCGACCAATCGAGACCATAAAGCCTATCGCCATAACCGAACCCGACCCCGGAGTGTACATTTTCGATATGGGACAGAACTTCTCCGGTATTGTCGAACTCACTGTCCGGGGCAAACGCGGGACAGAGGTCCGCATTCGACACGGCGAAATGCTGCACCAGGACGGTACGCTGATGACGGAGAATCTGAGAAAAGCCCGCGCTACCGATACTTATATTCTGAGAGGTGGCGAAACGGAAACGTGGCAGCCAAAATTCACTTTTCACGGGTTCCAGTTCGTCGAGATCACCGGCCTGCCAAAGAAACCGACTCTCGATACGATCAAGGGAATAGTCATCCATTCCGATACGCCGCTGACAAGTTCGTTCGAGTGTTCCGACCCTATGGTCAACCAACTGTTCAGCAACATCGTGTGGACCCAACGAGCGAATTTTCTCGAGGTGCCGACGGACTGTCCCCAGCGGGACGAACGGCTCGGATGGACCGGCGACGCCCAGGTCTATGTCCGGTCCGCAACGTACAACGCGGACGTGGCAGCGTTTTTTACGAAATGGGAAAAGGATCTTGTCGAATCGCAATGTGACAACGGTGCTTACCCTGCCTACGCACCGTTCCCCATGCAGCACGGTTCCCGAGGTAAAGCATACGGCACAGCATGGATGGACGCAGGCGTAATCTGTCCATACACAATATACAAAATCTACGGCGATACAAGATTGATCGAACGAAACTACGAGTCCATGGCACGGTTCATGGACTTCCGCAAGAAAGTGTCGCCGAATTTCCAGGGCGTCTTTGTCGGAAACGATTGGGGCGACTGGCTGGCTCTCAACAAGACGCCCATCGAGTACATAGACTCGGTCTACTTTGCGTACACCTCAGACCTCATGGCCGAGATGGCTAATGCTATCGGCAAGACCGACGATGCCAAGAAGTACACGAATTGGGGAAAACAGATCCGTTCGTTCTTCAACAAGAACTACGTCAACGACGACGGAAGTCTCGCGGTCAACACCCAGACAGCTTATGCGCTGGCTCTCTTCGTCAACATGCTGCCGCCCGAAAAACGGATGCCGGCAGGTGAGCATCTCGCAACACTCATTAAAGACAACGACAACCTGATGAGTACAGGATTTTTAGGCACACGTCCGCTATTGCCGGTTTTGACCGCCACCGGCCACCACGACCTTGCCGTGCGGCTGTTGCAGAATCGGCGATACCCCTCCTGGGGATTCGAGATCGTCAACGGCGCCACCACAATCTGGGAACGGTGGAACAGTTATACTAAGAAAGACGGATTCGTTGCCGGCATGAATTCCTTCAGCCATTACTCGTTCGGAGCCGTTTGCGAATGGATGTTCCAGTCGCTGGCAGGTATTGACACTAACGGAGCAGGGTACAAACACATTATCCTGCGTCCTGCTCCGCCAAGTGCAGACAGCAATCCCGATTACGAACCAATCAATTGGGTAAAGGCTGAATATGATTCTATTCGGGGCAGGATCAAAAGCAGTTGGAAAAAAACAACCAGCCGGTTTGAATATAACGTGACTATCCCGGCAAATACGACGGGCATATTGTATCTTCCTGCTGACAAGACAACTAAAGTCACTGAAAGCGGTATGAAGCTAAGCCGTAAGCAAGGTGTTAAAATTCTTAGTGAAAAAGATGACGTGCTGGAGATCGAACTGGCCTCGGGATCGTATCATTTCGTTTTAGAATACTAAAAGAGATTATTGGCATGAGTAATCACAAAAGAATAGAGATTTTAAAACCAGTCGGAGCAATGTGAGTGTCTTATGAAATTGAGTTCATCTGAAAATATATCTTCGAAAATTGATCGGCGTAA
>Ga0209635_10004559_pt1 | contig 10892 bp, 18 predicted proteins | sample DeeMarSWOR230_32_FD_187463 | JGI IMG/M metagenome (GOLD analysis project Ga0209635, IMG submission 187463) | Marine sediment microbial communities from White Oak River estuary, North Carolina - WOR-2-30_32 (SPAdes) (version 2) | ecosystem: Environmental > Aquatic > Marine > Intertidal zone >...
CGCGTGCAACGGCTGGTGGACGGCAGGCGTGCAGTTGAGTCGCCAAATAATGTGGGTGGTCGCAGGGCGCATCCGCCTACCGTGGAAAAGATTTGGGCAGAAAAAATTAATCGTAAGGAACGGCAAAAAGCGCGACGCGCTGCCCTGGCGGCAATCACTGATTCCGGCTTGGTGGCTAATCGTGGACATAAATTTGATAAGAAATTCTCGTTACCATTAATACTCGAGGATGAGTTTGAAAAGGTCAATAAAACGAAGAAAGCACTGGAGATCTTTAGAAATATTGGTGTGTATGACGATGTTCTTCGGGCGGAGAATGGAAAACATATTCGCGCTGGGAGAGGTAAAACTCGGGGCAGGAAATATCGTAGACCCAAATCATTATTGATCGTCACATCCGATTACTCTGAGCTCAAAAAGGGTGTGGGGAATTTAATCGGTATCGATATTGTAACCCCGAATAATTTATCCGTGGAAGATTTAGCACCTGGTGGCGACCCGGGTAGACTTACTATCATTACTGAGAGTGCATTAAAATTGATGGGTAACTGGTGATAAGAATGACAAAATCTAATCTAAGAAAACTCACTAAAAAGCAACTTGAAGAGCACCCATTTGAGATTATTTTCCATCCGTTTGTAACAGAAAAAACCATGAACTTGATGGAGCGATTGAACAGATTAGAGTTTGTCGTTGCCCGGTCTGCATCGAAGGAGCAGATAAAAATCGCATTTGAAAAATTGTATAAAGCAAAGATCGAAAAAATTAACACTAGAATCCTAAAAGACGGTAAACATGCCATAATCAAATTAAAACCAGAATATTCAGCAGAAGAAATCGGAATGCGGATAGGAATATTCTAAGGTTAAGAGGTGAATAAATGGGAAAACGACTCATTACCCAACGCCGTGGTCGTGTCGGCGGGCCATACCAATCGCCTAGTCATAGACATAAAGGCGGAAAGGGTGGTATTAAATATTTACCGGTCAAGCAAGCAAAGGGAAAAGTTATTGAGTTATTACATGACCCGGGCCGATCTGCACCAATTGCCAATGTAAAGTTAACCACTGGCGAGCATCAGGGACAGAACTATAAGATGCTAGTATCAGAAGGTACTGCAATTAATCATGAGATTAATATTGGCGAGGGTTCTGAGATCACGCCTGGGAACATTCTACCGTTGCATGCAATACCTGAAGGCACGCCAATATTCAATATAGAATCACAACCCGGCGACGGCGGTAAATTCGTTCGCGCAGGTGGCACGGTTGCAGCGGTGGTTAGTCATGGCACTAAAACCGTCGTTCAATTACCGTCGGGGCAGTTTAAACCATTCAACCCGGACTGTAGGGCTACCATTGGTGTGGTGGCAGGCGGCGGTAGAAAAGAAAAACCGTATATCCGTGCCGGGAAGAAATTTCATGCATTTAGAAGTCGGGCAAAGTTATATCCCACCGTATCAGGTGTTGCAATGAACCCGGTGGACCATCCACATGGCGGCGGTGCACACCAGCACGTGGGTAAATCAAGTTCCGTGTCTAGACATGCACCTCCAGGCCGTAAGGTCGGTCATATAAGTCCTAAAAGACGGAAAAAGAAAAAGTAAAAATTGTAAATATTGAAAATTGAAGATTAATGAAGATTAAAAAAAATAATTCAAAGATGGTGATATCATGGCAAAAGGTTCGACTCCAAAAAGCGCACGACGAAAGGCGCGAAAGCAAAAAGGTATTGTTACCACTCGTCGCAAGAAAGAGTTCACCTATCGTGGTTATACAGTCAATGAGCTGCAGAAAATGACTCTGGAAGAGATTATACCATTACTGGGTTCACGCACGAGACGCTCATTAAAACGGGGTTTAACAACACAACAACAGAAATTTCTCGAACATATCCGGAAAACCGATGGTGTGATCAAAACTCATAATAGGGACATGATAGTGCTACCTGAGTTGGTCGGAAGAACGCTTAGAATATACGATGGTAAGGAATTCCAACAAATCATGATTATACCTGAGATGATTGGGCATTATTTAGGTGAATTTGCTCTCACCCGAAAAAGTGTAAAACATACTGGTCCTGGTGTTGGTGCGACACGGTCATCTAAATTTATGCCTCTAAAATAGATTTGAATTTACAATTAATAAGTTAAAAATCATGAAACCGGAGAGATTACGATGAAAGGTTATTCAATAGATCTGGACCCGGAATCTAGTGCAAGGGCACGTGGAAAGGATCTAAGGGTTTCATATAAAAACTCCATTGAAATTTGTAACGTGGTCCGTGGCATGGCAGTGGAAGACGCCAAGAAGTTTCTCGAAGACGTGATTGCTAAAAAAGTACCGGTTCCGTATCGAAAACACAAACGACACATTAGTCATCGCAAGGGCTCAGGCTTTGGCCCAGGGAGATTTCCGGTTAACGCGGCAAAGGCGTTTTTAGATTTATTGAATGTTGTGGAGAATAATGCAGAATATAAAGGTTTAGACCCTGAAAATATGTACATTGTACATGTGTCAGCATATAAGGGCCGTGTCTTTCAAGGCTGGCGACCCCGTGCACGTGGTCGCTCAACGCCATGGGATACTATTACTACAAATATTGAATTAATTATCCAAGAGCGAGAGGAGTAAATACAATGACTTCCGAACGAAAATTCATTGAAGAGAATGTCAAGCGCGTACTGTTAAAAGAGTACTTAAAACGCAAAACCGAACGCTCAGGGTTTGGTGGATTAGATATTCAGCGCACGCCAATGGGTACACGAGTCACACTTATAGCTGAACGCCCGGGCATGGTCATTGGCCGCAAAGGTGAGACCATTAAGGAGTTAACAGATTATGTGCAAAATGAATTTAAATTTGATAATCCTCAAATCGAAGTAAAGGAAGAAACAAATCCAAACCTAAATCCCCATATTATGGCTCAGAAACTGGCCACTGCTCTGGAACGCGGCTGGCATTTTCGACGCGCCGGGCATTCAACGGTGAGACGAATTATGAGTGCTGGTGCTAAGGGTTGCCAAGTCATTATCTCTGGTAAATTGACCGGCCAACGGCACAGAACAGAGAAGTTCAGGGAAGGACACATTAAATACTGTGGTGAATCAAAGCTCCTGTGGATGCGCGAGGGATACGCAGTAGCGAAGAAGAAATTGGGAATCATCGGTATTAAAGTTCAGATTATGGCGCCAAATGCTAAACTTCCAGATGAGATTGAGATTCGTGAGCTGCAAGACGTGGCAACTATTAAAAGTGTGACTGGTGAAGAGGTTAGCGTAGCAGCTGAGCAAATACCTGAGCAAGCGGTGGAGGCTGGCGAGGCACAACGTGAAGTGCCGGTGGAAACAAGTGCAGAAATCACTTCAGATACCGCAACCGGTGCCATAGAAATTGCCACTGAAGCTGCAACGGATGTTGCAGTGGATGTAGCATCAGAAGTAGAAGCACCAGAAGAAACAAAAGAAGCTAAGAAATCCTCTAAAAGAAAAGTGACAAAAAAGGGTAAAAGAGATGACACTAAGACCAAGAAAAAACCAGGTAGGAAGGCAAAAGGGAAAAAGGATGAAGCAAAACCAGCGGAGATAACCGGGGATGAGGCCAAGGAGGCAACAACGGATCAGTTACCAGACCAGGAGGAAACAAAAGAACCGGCCCAGGAGGAAACACCGGAACCGGAACCTAAACAGGAAGAAGGCGAAGTAGAAGAATCTACAGAAACTACCCCGACAACCGAGCCAGGGGCAGGGCCAGGGCCAGAACCTAACACAAAAACACCAAAAGAGGAGGAAAAAACCACTACGAATAATGTAGATGATACGGCCCAGGAGGAGCAAGTAACAGATGCTGAGGGCGAGCAAAAAAAGGGTGATACCGATAAATCATCGGATGAAAGTACCGATGCTGAAAGTTAGGTTTAAGATTACACTTAAAAATATGAGATAAAAGGAGGAAAAATAGTAATGGTTGGATTAAAAAACAAAGAGATACGCGAAATGGCCTCAAAAGAACGTAAGGATAAACTGTATGAGCTCAGAAATGAACTGATGCATGAGAAGGGCATAGCCGCGATGGGTGGTGCACCAACAAACCCCGGAAAGATTAAGGCATTGCGTATTTCAATCGCAAGAATATTGACTATAATGAAAGAGGAGGGCGAATTGTAATGCCGGATATTTGCAACACATGTGGGTTGCCAAAAGAGTTGTGTGTTTGTGAAGAAATTGCGCGTGAGCAACAAGAAATTAAAATTTTCATTGAAAAGAGAAGATATGGAAAAATGGTAACAATAGTTGAGGGCATAAATGCCAATGATATAGACATCAATGATCTCGCTCGGCGATTAAAAACCAAATGTGCTTCTGGTGGCACGGTAAAGGATGGAAATATCGAACTACAAGGTGATCATAAGAAAAAGGTCCAGGAAGCATTGCAAGAGCTGGGATTCAATATTGAGACATAATGATATGCCATTATAAATTTAATAAAAGTTAAAAAAAGCATCATAAAGAAGTTGTAATTATTAAGTTTGATAAAATCAAAATTCGAGTCTAAATTAAGTGTAGAATTAGAAATTAGTAGGTGGTCAAATAAAATGACTGAGCCGATATCAGATAAGAATTTCATCCAACATGAATTAATTGGCTTGCAGGTAACAATCATTGATACTCCATGCGAGTCGCTTCGTAATATCTCTGGCCAGATTGTAGATGAGACTATGAACACATTTGAAATTGAGTACTTAACAAATGAGACCTTAAAAACAATAATAGTACCAAAGCATCTGACCACCTTTCGATTTGCTCTACCTTCTACCAATACCAGTCAACAGCCAACCACTGTTGAAGTTGACGGTTCATTATTGACAAAACGTCCAGAAGATAGAATTAAGAAATTATCGAAAATTGTTCAAAAAATGATTGGAAAAATTGGTGATATAAATGGCAAGTGCACAAAAATCAAAGACTGAACCTGAGACCAAGACTAAAAAGGCAGAACCCACAGACAAGCAAAGTGAGAAACAGGGTAATAAAGTCTCAGATAAGAGGGCTACCGAACTAGCGAAAGCTACGACCAAGGAGGATAAGGATAAGGAAGAAGCAGTGAAAAAACCTGTCATGAAAAGGAAACGTGCCATTGCACAAGAGATCGATAAAGCCCAGGCAAAACGACTCGTTAAAGTCAAAAGGACCGCGCCTATTAAAAGAAGAAAAGTAGTCAAAGTTGTCAAGCCAGTGATTAAAGCACGTGATATAGGCGTGGAGGTGTTAGCACCCGAGGAGGGTTGTAATGACCCCGCATGTCCATTTCATGGCACATTATCGGTTCGCGGCCAGATTCTAAATGGTATCGTGGTTTCTTCTAAAATGGATAAAACTGCCATTGTACAAAGAGAGGTTAAAAGATTTATTCAAAAATATGAGCGTTTTGAGAAACGTACGCATAATTATGCAGTCCATAATCCACCATGTTTGAATGTACAGCGAGGTGATATAGTAAAAATTATGGAATGTCGACCGCTTAGTAAATCTAAATCTTTTGTGGTAATTGAAAAGCTCTAAATTGTAATTAAATGCTAATTGGTAATTAAACTAATTTAAAGATTGATTAGAAAGGGAGAGATCAGAAATGAAAGGCATTGCTGGCAGACAGACTAGAGGACTACCAATCGGTGCTAAATTAGACTGTGTAGATAATACTGGCGCGAAAATCGTACAAATCGTCACCGTTCCGAAATATCATGGCAAACACCGACGATATCCATGCGCGGGTATTGGAGATTTATTAGTGGTATCCGTGAAGAAGGGTACACCAGAAATGCGTAGGCAGGTAGTATATGCGGTTATTATTCGCCAGCGCCGGCCGTTCCGTAGGTCTGATGGTACAATGGTAGCCTTTGAAGATAATGCCGTTGTAATCACTACACCTACGGGTGAGACAAAAGGCTCGGACATTAAGGGTCCAGTGGCGCGAGAAGCTGCGGAACGGTGGTCTAGAATTGCCGCACTTGCATCTACAATTGTGTAGTAATGAAAATATGAAAAATTTGGTCTACTTTATTGGTTGAACAAAAACATGGTTGAAGGATGATAATATGGATAAAAAATCACGCTTACCCAGGAAACAACACAGAATGTTATACACTGCGCCAAAACACCTTAGATATAAACAAATGTCAGCGCACTTAGCCGAGGATCTTTTGCTGAAGTATAATGTCAGGTCAGTCCCGGTTAGGAAAGGTGATACCGTTAAGATAATCCGTGGTGCACTCAAAGGCCATGTGGATAAGGTCGCGAAGGTGAACCTGAAAAAGGGGTTGGTTAATGTTGAAAACGCCACCATTGCAAAGGCGGATGGCACCCAATTACCGAAATGGATTCATCCTTCAAATTTATTAATTACAAAACTGGACCTATCCGACCCCTGGCGCAGGAAAAAGCTGGGTGTTTTAGCTACAGAAGGCGAGGGAGAAAAATGAGTAAACATTTAAAGCGCTTAGCAAGTCCACGTACTTGGATAATTCCACGTAAAGAAGATAAATGGGTAGTTAGAGCTTCACCGGGGCCGCATCCCATTGATCGTTCGCTACCTTTATCATTAGTTGTAAGAGATTTCTTAAAAATTGCAAACATCAATGCGGAAGCTCGACGAATTATTGGAAATGGTGAGATCTTAGTTGATGGTCGTGTGGTCCGAAGTTACAAATATCCAGTTGGTTTGATGGATGTTATTTCTATTCCAAATTTGAATTTACAATATAGGGTTTTGCTAAACCGCAGAGGTAAACTTGAGTTTGTTAAAATCTCTAAGGAGGAAGCTAAATATAAATTAGCGCGAATAGAAAATAAGACAACGGTAACCAAAGGAACAACCCAGCTTAATCTTCACGACGGTAGAAACATATTACTGAAAAAGAACAAATATAACACCGGTGATGTTCTAAAGCTGTCCATTCCGGACCAAAAAATTCAAACTTGTTATCCTTTTGAAGCGGGTAATATATCGATGTTAATTGGTGGCCACCATGTTGGTGAACTTGCCACGATTGCTCGGTATGAAAAAATCAAGAATCCAAAACCCAACATTGTGTATTTTGACGGATTCTCGACAATTAAAGATTATGTATTTTTAATAGGTCACGAAAAACCTGAAATTACTATGCCAGATATTAGTGTAATAGAGGAATCAACGAAAAGTACAACCGAAGATAAGACTAAAAATAAGTCCGAAAATAAGACAGAAAAAAAGACTGAAGATCAGAGTGTAGAGGGCAAAGCAAAGTAATCTATGAATATTAAGCTTAAACTAGTCAAAGAAGTGTGATACGATGGGAGACGATACAAAACCCAAACAAAAAACCGAAAAAAAGAAAGATAAAAATTGGCAAAATAACCCAATGCGTAAAATCGCCATCGATAAAGTAGTGGTCAATATTGGCGTTGGTGAGGCGGGTGATAAACTTATCAAAGCAGAAAAGGTGCTAGAGTTGCTCACCCATCATAAACCTATCCGGACCATCTCACAAACCACAAATCGTGATTTGGGTATCCGGAAAAAAATGCCAATTGGCTGTAAAGTCACACTACGAAAAGCTGCTGCCGAGCAATTTCTGAAAGATGCATTCTGGGTTAAAAATAATCGTATTACAGGTTACTCATTTGACCCCCAGGGCAATTTTTCAATTGGGATACCTGATTATACAGATTTCTCTGGGATGAAATATGACCCTGACATCGGCATCTTTGGTATGGATATCTCAGTTACTATGAAACGCAGTGGTGCACGCATCGCTAAAAGGAAATTACATAGAAGCAAGATTCCAAATAGAAATCGACTCACACCTGAAGAGATTAAGGATTATATCAAATCACAATTCAATATAGAGGTGATAGAATGACCATGCCAGATCAGCGACCGAAAAAGGTCTTTGGCCGTAAAATCGGCTGTTTTCGCTGTGGTAGGCGGCGTGGTCTGATTCGGCGATACGGATTACATTTGTGTCGACAATGTTTCCGTGAGATCGCACCTGAACTTGGATTTAAAAAATATTCATGAGCTCATAAATGAGGAGGTATATTATTGCAACATGATCCATTGGCTGACGCTATGTCATTAATAAAAAATGCTGAGCGCTCAGGAAAACTAGAATGTTTCATCCGACCATCATCAAAACTAATTGGTAGAGTTCTAAAAATCATGCAAGAGAACAAATACATTGGCGAGTTTGAATACATAGAAGATGGTCGTGCAGGATTATTCAAAGTAAGATTAACGGGAAATATAAACGACTGTGGTGTCATAAAACCCAGGCATTCTGTTAAACGTACCGAACTTGAGAAGTTCGAGGCGCGATACTTGCCTGCTCAGGATTTTGGAGTATTAATATTAACTACAACACGCGGAGTTGTGTCACATAATACAGCCAGGGACCTTAAGACCGGTGGTAAATTATTAGCTTATGTTTATTAGAATATAATGATACGAGTTGATGGTCATGCCAGTAGCTGCGGAAATACAAAAAAACATCGCTGTTCCTGATGGTGTTAAAGTCGATTATGATACTAAAACTGGAATTCTGACAATAACCGGCCCTTTAGGAACGCTAAGTCGTAAATTCATGCGACCTAATTTTAAATTTGAATATAAAAATAACAAAATCTCATTTACCTGTAAATTTCCGCGCCGAAAAGATAACTCATTACTTGGTACCTGGGAGGGACATGTGAAAAATATGGTTTTGGGTGTAACTACAGGTTTCGAGTATAAAATGAAAATTGTTTATTCGCATTTCCCCATTAAAACTCATGTCAAAGATAATGAATTAATAATCGAAAATTTTCTTGGTGAAAAACAACCAAGAAAAGCTAAAATGGTTGGAGAGACCAAGGTGAAAGTGAGCGGCGACCAGATAGTAATTAATAGTATAGATATAGAAGCCGCTGGTCAATCAATGGCTAATATTGAACGTGCTACAAGAATTAAGAATTATGATCTACGCGTATTTCAGGATGGTATTTATTTAGTTGAACATCCCAAGAATTATTAAACCCCTGGGGGTAATTAAAAATGGCAGAAGATCCTAAATTTGAGGCAAAAACAAGTAAGGCAAAAATCAAGCCAAAAATAAAACCAAAAACAAAAGCAAAACTAAAAGCTAAACAAAAAGCAAAAGTAGCCCTTAAGAAAAAACCAGTAAAAAAAGCGCTTAAAAAAACCAAAGACGCTGAAAGAGACGAAAAGGCCGGAGACGAAGAGGAAGAAGAAGGCGAAGTGGAAATCGTAGACGAGGAGTTGGAGGAAGAAGAGGAGGAAGAAGAATACATAGTTAAACAAAAGCCCGAACTTACTCCGGCGATTAAATCAAAATTACACCACCGCTCCACTTCGAAAGAAAAGAAGCCTAAGTTTAAACGTCAAGAATGGTTTAGATATAAACGCCTTGGTGACTCCTGGCGCAAACCACGCGGGTTACATTCAAAGATGCGTAAGAATAAAAGGTATCGTATAAACAAAGTACGAGTTGGCTATAAAACACCAGCGGAGGTGCGTGGGTTACATTCATCCGGATTTAAAGAGAGATTAGTTCATAATAAATCAGATCTTGAAACAATTAATCCAAAATTCGAAGCGGCAAGAATCGGTCATTCTGTGGGTACTAGAAAAAGAATAGAGATTGAAGAGTATGCTGACGAGCTTGGAATTCGAATATTAAACCGAGGCTGAAAATTTATACTGGAGGTCTAAGAAATGGTGGATTTATCAAATCAGCGCCGCATGGCGGCATCATTGCTGAAGTGCGGTATACATCGTGTTTGGATAGATACAAATAAAACAGAAGATGTTGCCAATGCGGTTACCCGCGATGATATACGAGAATTGATCAAAGCAGAGATCATCCAGAAAAAACAGAAGCGCGGAATCTCGCGTGCAAGGATACGATATGCTCGGGCGCAGCGTAAAAAGGGTAAACGAAAAGGCCAGGGTAGCAGGAAAGGCGCGAAATATGCACGCTTCCCGAAGAAGCGTAGATGGATTGCTACTATTAGACCAATTCGTGCACAATTAGCTGAGTTGCGTGACCAGCAACTTATTGAGCGTGATGTATATCGAAAATTCTATTTATATGCCAAAGGTGGTATGTTTAAAAACAAAGGCCATCTAATGGCACACTTAAAAGCCGAGAACTTGCTTAAAGAACCGTCAAAGGCCAAAGCAAAATGAGTTGATGATAATTGCAGATAAATGGAGATGATAAAAGTGCCTAAGAAATTTGGTGCAACATATAAGGTACCATTCCGACGAAGACGTGAATTCAAAACCAATTATCGATACCGGTTAAAATTACTGAAATCACAGCTACCCCGAGCAGTTGTAAGAAAATCTTTAAAACATACAAATGTACAATTTATCCAATATGCTCCAACTGGTGACTTGGTTATAGCCTCAGCATCATCAGTTGAATTAAGGAAGCTAGGTTGGAACGGTTCCACTTCTAATTTACCTGCGGCATACTTAACTGGACTATTAGCAGGATCCCGTGCGGTAAAACAGAATGTCGCCTCTGCGGTGCTCGATATCGGTTTAAATACACCAACAAAAGGATCTAAGATATTCGCATCGTTACGCGGCATCCTGGATGCCGGTGTAGAGATACCACATGGTGATGACATTTTACCTGCTGATGATAGGGTACAAGGTAAACATATCTCACAATCCACTACCAATGACTTCGAAAAAATTAAGAAGAAAATATTGGAAGATTAAATCAACTTAAAAGTAAAGTACAGATGTGATCGTATGGTTTCAGATACAAAAGCCCCAAAAAAAACCGAAAAAGAAAATACCGAACCAGTCACAACGACTGATAATGATATTGATAAAGCTAATAAGGAT
>Ga0209635_10004562_pt1 | contig 10886 bp, 17 predicted proteins | sample DeeMarSWOR230_32_FD_187463 | JGI IMG/M metagenome (GOLD analysis project Ga0209635, IMG submission 187463) | Marine sediment microbial communities from White Oak River estuary, North Carolina - WOR-2-30_32 (SPAdes) (version 2) | ecosystem: Environmental > Aquatic > Marine > Intertidal zone >...
GGTAAAGGGCAATGGGGCAATAGACATACTGGCCCAGAAACCCGGTGAGCGGATCGCAGTCGAGGTCGAAACGGGCAAGTCGAATGTGAAGAAGAACCTGCTGAAGGTCAAGGATGCCGGTTTCGACCGAGTTATATTGATCGCGACCTCGCCGGCGGCAGTCGCGGCCTGCCGGAAGGTAGCCGACTCGCTCAAGTCGGGCAAGTCCCGGGTCGAGCAACTGACCTGGCTGGACATCGGCTGAGAGGACCGGCCGGCCCGTTTGCGGTTTCAGCGGCGCTGATCGCAGCGATGGGCGAAGGGTTGGCTGTAGAGCTCTTGCAGTCCGTCGTACAGCCGCTGTGGCCAGTCTGGCGTGGCCAGATCGGATTCATCCAGAAATACCGCCGCAATATGATTCTGTCGGTATACGTTACTCTTGACGGCCTTGTCGGGAGTACGGCTGCCGTTGGCGCTGTATTCGATCACGATGTTGTCGTAGGTTGGCAGCGTGAAGTCCGGACGCCATATCTCTCTATGGCCGTTTTGACAGATGAGCGTGGCCTGTCTGTAGAAGAATGGGATTCCGTATTCATCGAGCGTCCGGCCTATCTGGGCTTGGCCGGCAGATTCGTACTGTGGCTGGAGCTTGCCTATATAATATTCAAGGTCCGGGTTTAGAGTATCGGCCTTCATCTTCAACCGGCCTCCTTGCTCTGTTGGGCGACCTTCCTGGCGACGGCGGCCAGCTTGTTCTCGGTGCGTTCGATGACCTTGAACAATCTGCTGTTATGATGCTGGAGTCTTTCAGCGGCCTTTAGGCACTCTGCGAGCCTCTTATTATCGTATCTGGCGGCGTAGTCCTGGGCCCGTCTTGTCAATTCCCGGATCCTCAGTTCGTTCTCGGCAACGGCCTTATCCAGTCTTTCCAGTCGGGTATCAATGCCGACGATCTGTCCGTAGCCTGCAGCCAATTCGCCGGAGGCCTTTTTCTTGGCCGATGTGGGCAGCTTTGCGAAGACGTGCCGGGTTTCTTGAAGTCTTGCTATGTGGCCGTTCCTGACGCGGTGGGCCTTGGCCCGCAACTGGGCCATCCTCTCGGTCAGATAGCCCTCGGCCGGGAGCATCCTCTTGAGCTGGATCAGGACGTCCGGTGTACCTGCGGGCTGCTGCGGTCGGTTGTCTGCTTGTCTGCGCAGCTTTTTCATGCTTTTGGTGAGTCGATCCGATAGTTGTCGACCCCGGTAGAGGTCCGTCATATCGTGGCGGACTTCGGGCAAAGGGACATGGACACGCTGGATCTGGCCTGAATGGCCACGCGTGTAGGACACCAAAGCGAGTATGCCTACAATCAGCGCAACCATGGTGATGACCTGTATGATTTCCGGGTCGATAGGGATATTCAGCTCCAGCAGCCTGGCGATAATGATACTTACACCGAGTGTAATCGCCGCTCCAGACCATGAGCCTCCGATCTGACGGATAGCCTGGTACATCACGAAGGCAACGGCAATAACTGCAAAGCCGATGGCGATAGGCCCCAGATCCTTGATAGAGAATCCTGTAGCTCGTTCCCACCAGATAAGGCCGGCGGATAGAGCGAAGCCGACAGTCGCGGACATGGCGGCGGCTGGTCTTTGCGTACCGAAGCGTTTGCCAAGAACCGCGTAGCACAGCGCTGTAAAGAATGTGAAGGCTACGATGAAGTCCGCCAGTGCGGTCTCGAAAAGACGGTACAGATCCAGGTCCATCAGTATGGTTGTGAGCCTCATACGAGACCTTGTGTGCGTACTACTATAAATACCTTTCGTTTTTCGGGGCAATCCCAGCAGGTTTTGAGCTGGGCTTGCCCTTTAGAGGCAACCGGCGGAGGAAGAAGAATGAAGACATCATCGAGGAGTACCTTGCAACTGGAGGAATACCGGTGCCGGAGATGCAACAGGTCGTTCTACATAGAATCGGGAGACCGCGGTTCACTGGAGTTCGACGTCGGCTGTCCGTATGGATGTGATGACGACGGCAGATATATGCGGAGCATCCGTACCGAAGCAAAGCATGTCAAGGATAGAGGGGATTGAGATGGCGCAAATCAAGGACTATCGGATTGTGATAGAGCTTTCTGAAGAAGAGTTCGAGCTTTCGATGGGCAGGAAGCCCAGAGACCAACATGAATTCGATGAATGGGCACAGCTGGCTGAAAAGGGCCTGCTGAACGGGCATATCGATTGGGACATCTTGTACGAATGCACGTGCGATGCGATGACGCATTATGGTGATGGAAAATGAATGAGCAGATGAAGCGGCAGATTGTCTTTGCGCTCGATGACGACAACGAGGTGATGACCGCGGCGCTGGATAGAACTAGCGACCTGGACGAAGAGAATAAGCAGCTCAACAGGCTGCTTATAAAGAGACACGAGGCGATACTCGCTAAGCTTGATAAGTCGGAGCCGCTGACGCAGGATGACTTGAGGTTAGTCAGGGACGCCAATGAGATACATCTGAACGATGAAGACAATCTCAACGGCCACCACAAACAGACCGTGAAATTGAATCAATGGTTGCAGGAGCAAATCGAGCTCACCAAAGAGCAGGCCATGAGGATCCTGGAAGAGTATCTGGACAGAGACTCTCATACCCCCGCAAAGGTCTACAGAGCCCTGCATACATTGTGGGAAGAAGCGACTCCCAACGACATAGTAGGGGAGCCTGCATTCGACGATGAGGGCAAGTGCCTCAAGTGCGCAAGCAAGGTGTCCTTCGCCGATGTCACGGACACGGTGGTGTTCGTGGGCGACGATATCGTTAAGAGATACGACGGGGACATCACAAACAGGAACTGCGTTAGATGCACATATCCAAATCAGTATCCGGAGTATGAGGACTGCGATGCAGAGCAGTAAGCCCCCTTGCGATTTTGAACATGACCGCTCGAACCGACAAGTTTAAATAGTTGAGGTCCCATACGGGTATCGCAGGAGGTGATATTCGTGGCAAGAGGAAGACCGTTCAAGTGTCCGTACCCCGGCTGCGGATCGAGCAATACGATAAGCAAGGGCGTTAGGAAGACCAAGACAATGGGTGTTCGCAGGCTAAGGTACTGCAAGGATTGCAGACGCAAGTTCACGCCCCAGAACCAAAAGCCGGCCGAACAAGCTCAAGAGCAAGCGATGGAAATATGAACATAATTCAGCTTGCCTTCGACATGGCGGCGGCGGTGAAGGAATTTGTGTCGAGGGCGAGGCGGTTCTACTACTTGGTCATGCTGTTCGGCTGCGGGTGTCCTAGGTGCAACGGCTCGCTGACTATGATCGGCGACGGTAGGTGCAGGTGTGATGTCTGCAAGTACCAGTTCGATCCGACGGTGAGGTTTCAAAGATGCCCTCATTGCGGAGGGGCGCCGGTATTGCGGGTCAAGCGCTACCAGTGCAAGGCCTGTGGTCGGCAGATCAATTCGGTATTTTTGTTCGATGGCATAGCCTTCGACGCCGGTTATTTTCGAAAGAAGATGGCTGAGTCCCGCCGTCGGAAGAAGGAACTCAGACAGCGCGTCCAAGAGATGCTGGCCCAGTGCCGTTCGGAGCCTTTGCCTCTGGGTGCGCCGGATCTTAGTTCCGTCCCGGGCCTTGTTGATGCGCTGAGCAGCCTGACCAGCGGCATCGAAGTTCCTTTGCCCCTGGAACTGAAGGGTAAATTCGACCTGGACCGTTATCAGGCACACATCACATCATATGTGGAAGCAGGACCTTCCACCTTGAGGGATATACCTCCTCTAATTGATGACCTGCGGCTGGACTTGATATGGAGATTCATTGCCGTGATCTTCTTAGCGCATGCCGGCTCTGTCCACGTCCGCCAGCAGGGTCAGATTATCTGGGTGATGAAATTTGATGACAGAGAAGGACAAGATATTCTTGGAGAGATTGAAGAGGCTGATGGAGTCGAAAGACCTGTGGGTGGAGCTCAAGCCTGGTGAGCCGAGCTGCATGGTTCTCAAGGGAACTTACGGAGAGAAGATTCACGAGACCTTCGGTGTAACCAGGCAGGGAGTAAGGTGGCGGTTCCACCATTTGTTCAGCCGCGCCTATGTCCGGGCCTTCGAGACCATCGTGTTCATCGAAAAGGTCTTCGGCACTCAGCTGCGGGACTACGCGATCAGGATAAGCAAGGAACGATATGCATTGAGACAGAAGGCCCTGCAAGCCGGCTTCGAAGATGCCCGGGACCTGAAGCCTTCTGGTTCAAACCGTAAGAGTTAAATACTCCTGTGTATTCCCATTGCCCACGTAACACAAAAAACACAAGCCGTTCATCACAAGAACCACGCTTGCTAGGGGGAAGTCCCGCACATAAAAGCACCGGGTTCGTACCCGCGTCATTATGAAGCGATTCCCCGACGAGAAACTGGGATTGGCCATAGGCCAGCCGCAGTTTTGATTAGATAGTTCTCCAAACCGATTTGACAGGTCGTCTCTCGACGAGGGCCTGATTTCTATATGCGTGCGTAAGAAATATTGATTCATCATCAGATGGCACGCTCTTATCCAAGTAGAGAGCGTGCCATCGTTTTTTTTGTTTAGTCAATTGGAGGTATTCAGAAATGCAGACAATACAAGCGACAGTTAGCAAACGTTTATTATCAAAGGCCGATCGCCTTTTCACCGGCACACTGGACGGCAGGATCATCGAGATCCTGCAAAACGCCAGGCGTGCGGGTGCGACTGAAGTAACAATAACAAACGAGAAGGGATTGGTTACGGTCCGTGACAATGGTAGCGGCATCGAGGATTTCTCGAAGCTGCTCGATCTCGGAGATTCGGACTGGGACCAGGCGACCGAAGAGGCAGAGGACCCGGCAGGCGTAGGTGTATTCTGCCTGGCACCGCGGAAGGTAACCATCTGCTCCAACAAAAAGAAGATCGTCATTAGCAAGGATGGCTGGACCGGCAAACCAGTTGAGCTAACTGAAGCTGGCGATTCCGGTAAAGGTACCGTGCTCACGTTTGCAGATGAGCCCTGGGAGCTATCGCAAGTCAGGAGACACGCCGTATTTAGCGGTATGAAGGTGGTCGTTGACGGCAAGACCTGTCCGCAGGAACCGTTTGTCTCGAGCAGGGCCGCGCTGTATCGGGAGCTTGGTTGCAAGATTGAGGTCCGCAATAGAGACCATCTGAACCAGTGGCACAACCAGTGGAGAGGCAGCTATTTCTGCGACACTGTGATGGTCAATTTTCATGGTCAGGTGATAAAGTCCACCTACAAGCCCGTAACGGAGGATCTGGTCTTCTTGGTTGATATGACCGGAGATCCAACCGGCATTCGGATGATGCTGCCGGCCAGAACACAACTAATAGAGAATAAGGCCTTCAAAGCTCTCAAGGCAGCGATCGAAAAGGAGGCTTATCGTTTCATCCAACGAAGAGGCAAACATGCGCTCCCTTACGAAGAATACAAGCGTGCTGCGGAGCTCGGCATAAAGCTGCCCGAAGCTGAGCCTACTTACGATGTAGGTACCTTGGTCGGCGATACTCCTGAGCCAATAGGGGTGACTATGCCGAAGGATTTTCCATTGTCCAAATGCTATCGAATTGGTCAGCGGCTTTTGGACGAAGATGAGAACTGCGATGCCAATATCCACCTATTGGCGGCCCTTGGCAAATTGAAAGAGCCTTTTGTGCCGGTGAGCATCCGTCGAGGCTACGATGGTTATAGCTGGGCGAAGCTCCCTACTGTGGACAAGGTCGAGGTAAAGCTTCGCAAGGAGCTCGGCCGAGACTGGCTGTGGGCGCAAGTACTTGTTGCTGTAGAGTCTGTCAAGATTACCGCACATACGAGCGATGGCAAGGTCTTCGAATCTGATGTGGCTATGGCGGTCCTTACTCCTGAGGTGACAGACCGGCCTTGGCGTGGTTCCGACCATGTTTATGTGACGCTTGAGGCACGAGAGCAGTTGAGTACATCCGACATATGGTACCACCTCGGTGGCTGGAGCGAGGACGGGGATACGTATGAGACTCAGGAGTACCAAGTCGAAGAGCAGCTTGAGACGTTCTGGTCGACTATCATTGGCCCGGGCGAGTATCTAAGGTCAAAGATATCGGGAAGCGTTGAGGGTATCAAGGGCAACTGGGAGAAAGTAACCATTGATGCCGACAGGACTGTAGTGATTGCCTACAAGGATGGCTCCGAAAAGACGCTCAAGTCCCCATACGTAGCTTACAAGAAATCATAACGGGGGCCAAATCGAAAGGGCTGCTGAAGGTCCTGTTCACAGCCGGACAATCCCGAGGCAGTTCCCATCTGCAAGAAGGGGTCCTCTCTTCTGAAGTAAACAAAACTACCAGCTTAACCATGATGGCACGCTCACCAATCGGAGCGTGCCATCGCATTTTAGAACTGGAGGTGATTCAAATGGCATGGAGACCAACACAATATTTGATTGAAGGGACGTTGGACAACTCCGTCCCTAACAAGGTCACCGGATGGATGAAGTTCGCCGGCTTGAGAGACAAGGTGACGTTTGATTTGGAAGGCAACTTCCACAGAGACATCAGAGGAGCGAAGATTCACTTTACTGGAGATGCATACGAAGACCAGGCTGACGTTGACCCAGGTGACTATTTGGATGGCTTTGTTCAGCATCAGACAGGCAATGTTGGTGACATCACAGCAGGCTTGCCGCCTCGGGATTACGGGAGCACGCCGTACATAGAATGGTACGGAGAGGCGAACGGCAGAGTAGTCATCGAATTAGAACAGGCGCAGGTCGAAGTGATCGGCACACCGATACCGGCAATAGAGTCTGACCCAATCTCCCGTGAGCAGCAGAGCCGCAGCATGGCCCAGTTCTTAGGTGGCTTAGCTGCAGAGCTAAACTTGCCGAAAGAGCAGGCAATTTGTGTAAGTGGCGACACGGTTGTCACAGCCGACAAGAGGGCTGCCAACAACAAGATACGCGGCATGAAGCTGCTGACTAAGGAGATTCGAAAGAAACTACCACCGTTGTATTCGCAGGATGGCAAAGGTGGAAGAGCAGTCGCACAAGTTAAGTTCTTCAGTCCTTCAAGTTCATGGACTTGGTACGGCGTTGAGTTCGATGGCCAGGATACGTTCTTCGGCCTCGTGGATGGCCACTGTAAAGAGCTTGGCTATTTCAGCCTGTCCGAGCTTGAAAGTATCCGAGGCCCAATGGGGCTGCCTATCGAGCGAGACATGTATTGGCAAGCTAAGATGCTTCAAGAGATTGCGCCAGAGATGTTCGAAGACTCCGAGAAAGGAGGTGATTGATATGTTCACAGATGTGGAGTTTATGACGGCAAGGGAAAAAGAGCTTGTCCTGAAGCACTGGAAGACGTTCCTGAAGCACGGCCTCAAGAAACAGCATTTCACAAAAAGGTTGTATGAACACCTGCATTTGCACTGTGGGTATATAGCCAACTTTAATCTCCATGGGTTCTACTCCACGTACTTCGAAGCTGGACAGGACATCGAGCGGTTCTTTGAGCGCTTCTGCAGACACCTCGCTCGCAGCCATGGGCTGAATCATGATTATGATGACATCAATAGCGCTATGCGGGAGGTTTACACCCAATACCGGGATGCCATCAGGAAACAAGCTGAAGATGATATCGCAGAGAGACTCAACTTGCTGGAGGCCGGCGTCAAACGCTCCAAAGCCGACAAGGAGTTTGCCAAGAAGTTCCTCAGTAGTGTGAGGATCTGATTAAGGAGACTTATCATGTTTGAGAAGATAGCAGAGATTATCAATGAACGGGTGGGCGATGGTTTCACCGGCGAAGACTATGATCGAGGCTGGCATGATGCGATTAAGGGTTTGGCTGAGAGGCTATCTGACCACTTCAGATCTGAGAATCCCTTCTTCGACCGTCAGGTGTTCCTGAAGGCCTGCGGCTTCGATGCTAAGCGGTACTGGAGAGCCGTGCCATATAACGACCAGACGGAGTTAGCCAACCGGTTCGCAGTGGCCACCATCGTAGATACCAACGGTGATATTATCGCTGATGTATTCAGCCGAGAGGCTGCCACTCTTATCGAAATGGCCCCGGAGCTGAAAGAGAAACTATCAGAATATGAAAGGGCGGATCATGGATAAGTTCACAAAGATTACAACCGGCTTCGTGGCTCAAACCTTCGATAAGAAACATAAAGGCCGGTTTGTTTGTACACATCAAGAATTCATTGCCGGTGACGAGTGCGACTACGAAGATCTCGAGGGCAATCCCATTGAACCCCCTGACTACTATTATCAGCCGTATAACATGACGTTAGGAAATCAAACACAACAAGAAATAAAGGAGCCAACCATGCTCAATAGAGTATATGAGGCAATCGAAGAGGTGTTAGAAAGCCTCGATGTAGGTGGCGAGCAATCGCGTGCGTTTGCCGAGGAAATCAAGATCTTGAAAGAAGTGATCGGCCATCCAAAGCCTATACAGGACGTCTCTGATGAGATGGAAAGAAGAGAGATGATAGTAAGGAAGTTAAGAAGGATGGCAATAGAGGCAGAAGGTTTGACTGCCGATTTGCCTACTCTGCCGGTCAAAAACTGGTTCGATGGTACCGTTGCCGATGCAACGAAGGATGTGTTCTTTGAAAGCCATGACTTGGCCAAGCTGCTTGGGTTTATTGCCGATGTTGGCGTCAGCCAGGGAGATTGAAGTCACGTACTCTGCGCTATTCTAATCTGGGCTGAGCTCATTAGCACCAAACCGGAAATGTTAACCGGGGCATCTGTTGTCTGATATCAAGCAGATGCCCTTTCTTATTGAGGGCGTAAAGATGAAAGAATACAAGGTTGTAACGTTATCGATCATCTGCAGGAAATCGGATGTATCAACCGTTCAAAGACAGATGGAAGGTTCTCCGCTCGCGCAATTGGCGGTGTATACCATCAACTGCGGCGGTGTGCGGGACCTTACACCCGATGAATGGGATGAATTCAGCTGCGCTTATCCTGATGCTGTTCATCCCGAAGGCATTTAACCAATTTTGGGAGACAACCATGCGAAAAGTAACAGTCAAATTGGAGATGCGTATCGTAATGTCGGTAGATGAAGGTGTTGAGATTTCACAGGTAGTCAACGAATTGGACTACCAGGTGAACGATACTACTACTGCCGCTGATATCCTGGACACCGAAATCACCGACTACGAAGTTGTGGACAGCAAATAGCCCGCAACAGAACGCCAATTCACTTGCCAAATCAAGCCACACACCCGTTTTGAGCGATAGCACTATTTAAGTCAAAGGAGATACTACTATGTCACACTCGCAAGAGCAGTTTACTTTAGTTGTCGATGAACGCGAGCTGGCAACCATTCTGGCTGCTCTGCGGTTCCACCAGGACGAGAATCTTCGCACTTGCCGGGACATTCCCGACAAGGTGATCAAGGATATTGCCACCAACTGCGGCTCGGTGAAACCTCTGGACTCTGATGAGGTTGGCAGGCTGTGCGAAAGGATAAATATTGGTGATGAGAGATGCAACTGGTGCGGCGAGGCAATAACGCAAGAGGCTATCAGATGGAAAGGCGTCTGGTTCTGCAGCGATGCCTGTCTGGATGCGTGCAGGGCAGTGCAGTGACCGGTCAGTAAGAAGCCATACAGAATATCAACTTTATTAGAAAGGTTCAAAAATGGACAACAAGATCAAAAAACTGGACAGACCAACGATCAAGTACATCAGGAAGCGCCTGGAGACTGCTGCCAAGCCCTTGGCAGAGGAGCTGGGCGTAGCGATTGATTTCGGTAGTTGCACCTTCAAGCCGAGCAACTGCAGGTTCCAGCTGAAGGTCTCGGTGCTGGACGCTGACGGCAAAGCGATAACCGGGGAAAGCGAGTCCTTTAGAAGCAGCGCCAGACTGTTCGGCTTGGAGCCGGATGACTTAGGCAGAGAATTCGTCTTTCGAGGCCAGTCATATACTGTCTGCGGGCTAAAGCCAAAGAGCCGCAAGTATCCGGTAATAGCGCGGTCTGGCAACGGCAAAGACTACAAATTTGACTGCCAGACCGTTTTAGGAGCATTGGGCAGAGAAGTACCAGACTGGCTCTAAGATGGTTCATGCCGCTCGTCCAACCCGTAAACAAATCACACCATGTAAATTCAGAAGGAGCAAAAATCATGACCAAAGACAAAGAACAAATCAATATTGCCAGGATCGTGTATGATGCTTATCCGCACGCCGACCTGCTGCCCATCGATCCGGATCAGGATTGTCGTAGCCTACAGACCTTATTGTCAAGAGTCACCGGTGAAAACATCGGAGACAGCTTGTTCAAGTTTATGGTAGTTGAGATCGTCGAAGGCGGCGACAGCAGGCTTGATGGAGCGATCCGGGTCATGGAGCAGGCCAAAGCAGATGTAGAGGCCGTATTGCAGGCCCTTCGGGATGCGGATGACGAACATATAGTATGACATCTTGAACTTGAGGGTGAGGCAATGCCTATGATTAGCTAAGCATTCTTAGCGGATCAGATTGCCTTTGACAGCCTCTTCGCACGGTGCGGGAGGCGATTTTTTTTGCGCACATCTTGAGATTTGAAAGGGTTCAACTATGAAAGCGTACAGACACGGTGAGATGATACTGATACCGGTACCGGAAGACCTCCAAGGCCAATGGCAGGACCTGTACGAGCAGGCAGGCCGAAAGATGAAGGATCCTCGGGTTATAGCCGAAGGAGAAATCACCGGCCATAAACACGAGCTTACCGGTGGGCAGGTCGATGCTGCAGCACTAAACGACGACAACTCAACGGCGAGGAGCACGAGCACTTCAGGCTATGTATCGAGAAGAGGCCTCCTACAGACGTTGGGAATAGGGGCTATAGCCGGCCATGTCATTCTATTGAATGTGGCCAAGGCAGCCATCTTGAGGCATCCCGAACA
>Ga0209635_10004563_pt1 | contig 10886 bp, 11 predicted proteins | sample DeeMarSWOR230_32_FD_187463 | JGI IMG/M metagenome (GOLD analysis project Ga0209635, IMG submission 187463) | Marine sediment microbial communities from White Oak River estuary, North Carolina - WOR-2-30_32 (SPAdes) (version 2) | ecosystem: Environmental > Aquatic > Marine > Intertidal zone >...
GATCCATCCGTCTTTCGCCATGCGATTTATCTGCTCTACAAGCTTCCTCGCTGCGCCCGTATCATAGAGAATCTCGTATTCCTTCACTCTAATCACCTGCCATTGCTTGCATGTCTACATACTAGGCCAAAAATCTTCAACTCTGCTTTTGTGTCCTTGTCCCAATTTTTTTCGGGACAAGACAAAGAAACGTGCGCCTCTGAACTTGCGTGTGCTACAACTCACGCTTTGTTTCTGGCGCCGCAACCTGGACAGAATGCTGATGCTTGGGGCATGAGACCCCCGCAATACTGGCAACGGATCATCACGATTTCTTTAACGATGACTTCTCTTTCGCGCGTGGTCTTCTGTGCCTTGGCAAACTCCTCATATTTTCCCATCCTAGCAAACTCGAGAGGTTTGCGGATTTCTGCAAAATAGTAGATCAGAAACGCGATTACTGATGGAACGCCAAAGGTGAATAGAAGCACCAGAAATATAATCAACGTATCCATACGGCTCACACTAAAGTAGGTTGTGCTGCTCATTCTACGACGACGCAAGAACTGGATTAGAGCTTTATGAAGCGCAAATACGAATCAGCAAGCAACGCGCAATGCGCGCCCGCACGGTCTCTAGGGCGTGTGTTTTGCGTCGATTTCGATTCCGCCACTGGTGACTCTGAGATTTACATCGAAATTGCGGCCAGCTGGATAGTTGCTTGATTGCAACAACACGGTCGGTCCAGAAAATCCAACGCGCCTATCAACATCGATTCCGCCCGTTGTGACGCTGGACTTGATCAGGGCGCCAACATCACCTTGAATATCTAGAGTAAAGTCAACTCCACCGGTCGTAGCTTCGGCGTTCAGAGTGATGTCGCCTTGAAGTCGCTCATCCGCCTCCACATCGACCTCGACCCCGCCCGTAGTGGTCATCGCATCAACCCGAACATCTTCCGGAACCACCACGTTCTCCCAGACGAGCTTGACACCGCCCGTGGTCACCTCGATAGAAACGTCACCAGCCACAACCACATCTTCCACCAGCCTGACCTCAACCCCGCCTGTGATCACCTCCAGAGTCAAAGACTCTAGAACAACTCCCGCCTGAGTGTCCACCACAATCCCTCCAGTTGCCGTCATCACATTCAGACTCGCGTTCATCGAAGAATCGATACGGATGTCAAACGTGACATTTAACGAAGAGAACTGGGGCCAACTAATTGAGTCAACATCCTGTCCAACAGTCACGGAGAGAACATGACCGTCAGTCTCGTCCTGCCAAACGGGCATATACCGTTCCAGAAAGTCAGCCGAGCCAAAGACCCCAACTTTCGCCGTCGCCGACGCATTGAGGATAATCGACGGCGATCCCCCTTCACCGGTGAGGTCTTCGAACATGATGGTAACGCCAGCAATATCAGCAGTAAGATCAAGGTTCAGCACGTCTACGCCAGACACGGAGGGAACGGACATCCCACGGGTAACAGGCCCCACGGTCTGAATAGGCGAGAAGGTGAGAGCAGCAATCACCGCGATGACCACTGCGATAACGACGATGACGATCAAAGCAATGGCTAGTATACTCAGCGGCCTTCGCTCTCTTCCTCTTTCAGGCTCAACCCTCGGTGAAACAACCGGAGTCCCACATTTAGGACAGAAGGCTTCGTCCTCTTCTAATTTGGCTCCACACTTCGAACAATAAGGCATCTTCCCAACGCCAGAAGGAGTGTTGACATTCACAGTATAAAAGCGATTGCCCATGCGTGGGCTCGCTTTGTGTGAAGAATGCGCCCTTAGAGCAGAAACTTGCTTAGGAGCAACAGGACCGACATTAGAGTGTACGTTTGCGTAACCAGCATTATCCATCGCGGATTATGCGCGGCCAAGCTCACAATCTCCTCTGCTAGAGTGTTCTGACTCTTCGAAGACACGAGTTCTTTGGAAAGAGAGTAGAGCCTCATAAATTCTGTCAGAACAAATAAGACGGCAACCGGTATAGCGAGCAGAAAAACAAGCAACCACAAGTGCTGCCCGGAAGCCCACTCGAGAAAGAAAGCTGTTCCAGTGAGTACGGCACCTGTAGCCAGCAATACAATGCTTAAGAGTGAAGCCCTAACAAGTCCTAGGCGCACCGTCACGGTTTCGATGCCCATCGCTTTGTCTCCGAAGTAATCTCGGATTTCCGTCGGTATTATCACACCATATACCGTTAGAGCAAGCCCCGCCAACGACAACAGAAAGAAGAGATTCATCTCAGTTGTGAAGGTATAGTAAGCGAATAGCACCGGGAAGACAGCAAGCACAAGAATCAACGAAACGGGAGCCAGCCAACTTCTGGATTTCAGCCTGACCGGTGGAAGAGAATAGGCACAGCCCAAAGAGATCCCGACTACCCACAGAAGGAGCAAAATGGGTTTTTGCTGAACCAACATGAAAACAAAAACCAGAATCAGAGTAAGAGCAAACTCACCGATTAGCACCACTTTCAGTCGGTTTGCTCCAAGCGAATTCATCGCTTCGACGAGTTGTACCTTGCGCGCATCCTTCGAATCCAAATCGCGGTCGGAAAGAGTATTAGCTTGCGCACCAATGGCAGAGCTTACATTGATTATGGCAAAGGACAAGACTATCATAACCACCAAGTCACCAACACTTGTGGACGGTATTGCCCCCCAAGCAAGTCCCATAATGAGCGATCCCAAATTCGGCAAGAGGAACTCCGCTCTGGAAACAATACCAAGCGATCTTACGGCTTCGAACATGGCATATCAGCAGTGCTTATAGAACCGACTTATAAAAGGAGCACGTTTTTGACGCAAGCGCAGGTCATAGCATCAGATAAGCGATGTAGTTTTCAGAATCGGTCCGTCTACGCCTCTGCCTTCGCGCGTAAAGCTTTGACTATGCATACACGAACACCACTACTTAATTATGGAGCAAAGTTCTGAGTTAAGGGAAGAGGAAGATCTGTTGACTCGAGACGGAGATAAGAAAGGGGAAACAGAACCAGGCAGAATCGAATTTAGTCTTCCAATGCTAGCCATTAGGACAAAGATGTTCTCTGGAGTGTTCGATTGGCTTGGTGCCCTTCGTACCTCCGGCTACATTTCTTGGGGGGCTCTTCTCGTTGTGCCGTTTGTCGCTGGCCTTGGGCTGTATTTGGTTTTCGGTAGCCTCTTTACGATGCTGTGGACGCCAGCGGCGAGAGAAATTGGACGTGAGCTGGGTCCAGGAATTTACTTGCCTCTTCCAGGGATTAATCCCTATCTGCCTCTACTCTACGGTTGGGTAGCCTTAGTCGTCGCATTAGTAGTTCATGAGGGAATGCATGGGGTAATAGCGAGAAATCTAAGATTCAGAGTCAAGTCGAGTGGACTTCTATTCTTTCTGGTTATCCCAGTCGGTGCCTTTGTCGATGTAGATGAGGAGCAGATTAAAAGAGCCAAACCTAGAAACTCTTCAAGGATCATGGCCGCTGGGGTCGGCGGCAACATCGCTGTAGCAGTAGTCTGCCTACTCTGCGTCCTTGCTATCACCAGCGGGTTGACTCCGGTTATCGACGGAGTATACATCTTCGATGTCGAAGACGGAATGCCTGCTCAGGACGCAGGCTTGTTGGCCGGTGACGTGTTTATTCGAATCAACAACATCGATGTGGTCAATTATGAAGAATTGGCAGAATTACTGGAAGACAAAAACCGCGGTGACATACTGGAGGTGACCGTGGCCCGAGGAGAAATGTGGGAAGGCAACTTCTCTACGTCCGTGGAATTAACTGAATATGAGGGGCGGGCCGTCATGGGGGTAACACTAGGTGAAATCATGGCTGAAAGTCGACTAACGTTCTACCAATCGCTCAATCCTGATACACTTTCAAAATATCTGATTCCACCAGCAATAGCTCCGGGGCTAGTGCCTTTCTCAGAGGCCCTGTCTCCTTTCTATATGCACCCAATTGGTGAGCAGTGGGTCACCTTAGCAGACATCTTCTTTTGGTTGTGGTTCGTCAATGCTAACGTAGCAATATTCAACGCCCTCCCGATCTATCCTTTAGACGGAGGGCACCTTTTCAAAATAGCACTGCAGAAATTGTTGGGCAGAAAGACAAGCGATAAAACAATTTCTCGGGTAACCTATGCGGTAACTATCACTTTGATCGGCGTTCTATTGTTAACCATGGCCCTTCCCTTCATCCTGTAATACATGCATCCAGAAAACATGGGCACCTCCGTCTCGCCCAAAAAAGTGTCACAGCTCACGGATATCCGTCGCGCACGCGCGACAGAACGCCGAATGATTCGTTACTCAAGCCTTCCAACGTGGCAGTCGGCACACATACCACGGTAAGCCAAGTACGCTACCGTAGTAATAGGCCTGTCACATACGGAGCAGCGATGCACAATGCCCAGAACGAGATACCATGGCTAATCGAATTTAAGAGTTTCTAACGCATTTCTTCACGCCTACATAATCCCGCAATCTGGCCGTGCGAAAAATTATTAACTCTAAAAATCTTCTGTATGGCAAATCAAAACGCTTCAACACTTAACAAAAGAGTGAAATCTACTGGATCTTGACGAAGGCGATCATATGGGAAAGGTCATCATTTCCTTCAAGATTTACCCTTCCGAAGCTACGGTTGAATTGAATAAGCTACAAACCAAAATAGAGAAGGAACTACCAGAGTACGCCTCCGTCTACAAATTCACCCAAGAGCCCATAGCCTACGGACTCAACGCACTAATCGCTCACATAATTATCCCCGAAGAAAAACCTGGCGGACTAGATGGAGTAGAGAAAACTCTCGAAAAAATTAACGAAATCGGCCAAATACAGACCCTGATGGTCCGAAAGACTGGCACTCTTTAAAGTTTATATAGGATCGGACTCTTTTCGAGATGTTGAACGCCGAAAAGTCAATAGAAGGTAAAAGACTTGAGCGAAGTTCAACTCAGAGTTGACGACGCCAGACAGCGAGATGTATACAGAGGAATCGCCCGAGTTAACCAAAAAACCATGAAGAAACTCGGTATATCAGCAGGCGACGTAATAGAGATTGTTGGCAAGAGAAACACAGCCGCCATAGCTTGGCCAGCCTATTCCGAGGATCAGGATAGAGAGATCATTCGAATCGACGGATTCACAAGAAAAAACGCTGGAGTATCAATAAACGAGTATGTAATGATTCGTCCTGGAGATGTTCAGAACGCGGCAGGCGTTACTTTAGCGCCCATTGACATGCGACTCAACGTGGATGAGGATTTCACCAACTTTGTGAAGAATAGGCTCATGGAAAGAACCTTTGTAGAAGGCGACACGACGCTCGTTATGATGTTAGGACATCCTATACCTTTCACAGTGACCAAGGCGCGGCCCCGAGGAATTGTGAGAATAACACAAGGAACGAACCTGCAGATCTTAACCGAACCGGTGCCTGAAGCTAAGGGTGTCCCCCGTACCACCTACGAGGATATCGGTGGACTCCATGAAGAGATCCAACGAATAAGAGAGATGGTTGAACTTCCGCTACGGCATCCTGAGCTTTTCCAACGGCTCGGAATAGAGCCGCCAAAAGGAGTATTGCTTCAGGGTCCGCCTGGTTGTGGTAAGACGTTGCTTGCGAGGGCTGTGGCGAATGAGTCGGAGGCTAACTTCTTCTCTATAAATGGCCCCGAGATCATGAGTAAGTTTTACGGCGAGTCTGAGGCGAGGCTTCGTGAGATGTTTCAGCAGGCTCAGAAGAGCGCGCCGAGCATTATCTTCATCGATGAATTGGATGCGATTGCGCCTAAACGGGAGGAAGTCACTGGCGAGGTTGAGCGGAGGGTCGTTGCTCAGCTTTTGGCTTTGATGGATGGGTTGGAGGGGAGAGGAAACGTCATAGTCATTGGTGCAACTAATAGACCTAGCGCACTTGATCCTGCACTTAGGAGACCTGGAAGGTTTGATAGAGAGATCGAAATAGGTGTGCCAGACAAGGAGTCGCGATATGAGATTTTGCAGATTCATACGAGGGGGATGCCTTTGAATGAAGGCGTTGATCTAAGGAGGTTAGCGGAGAATACGCACGGTTATACTGGAGCAGATTTGGCTGCGTTAGGTAGGGAGACGGCTATGAAGGCTTTGCGGCGTTATCTGCCTGAGATTAATCTAGAGGAGCAGCGTATTCCCCCGAGTGTTCTGGAGAAGATGGAGGTCCGTATGGATGATTTCACTGATGCTTACAAGGAGATTACCCCGACAGCTATGAGGGAGGTCTACATCGAAATCCCTGCGGTTCATTGGTCGGATATTGGTGGTTTAGAGAATGTGAAGCAGGAGCTTATGGAGGCTGTTGAGTGGCCTCTCAAGAGTCCTGAGGTTTTTGGGAGGATGGGGATTCGTCCTCCGAAGGGGATCTTGCTCTTCGGTCCCCCGGGTTGTGGAAAGACTCTATTGGCCAGGGCTGTAGCTACTGAGAGTGGGTCGAATTTTATTACGATCAAAGGTCCTGAGGTGTTTTCTAAGTGGGTGGGTGAGTCTGAGAAGGCTATCCGGGAGGTTTTTAGGAAAGGGCGCATGGCTGCGCCTGCCGTGATTTTCTTTGATGAGTTTGATTCGTTAGTGCCTCGGAGGGGTATGGGTTATGCTGATAGTGGTGTTACTGAGCGGGTTATTAGTCAGCTGTTGACTGAGATGGATGGGATTCTGAGTTTGGAGGACGTCGTTGTGATTGCCGCGACGAATAGACCTGATATTGTTGATCCTGCTGTCTTGAGACCTGGTAGGTTTGATCGTTTGATTTATGTCCCTGAACCTGATGAGAAGGCTAGGCTGGAGATTTTCAAAATCTACACGAAAGAGATGCCTTTGACGAAAGAGGTGGATGTTGCTGGTTTGGCTGGTATGTCGAAAGGATATTCTGGGGCGGACATTGAGGGTCTTTGTCGAGAGGCTGCGATGAATGCTTTGCGGAGAGATATTGAAGCCAAGGAGGTTGGAACCGAGGATTTTACGAAGGCTGTGGAAAAGATTGGGCCGACTATTAGAGCTGATATGGAGGCGTGGTATAAGGGCTTTATGAAGCAGGTTAGGCAGGTCCGCAAGCCCACTACTCCTGTGGCTTAGTGTGGTGTAGTGATGTCTGTTAGGAGTTGGCGAGGTCATCCCTTGGAAACGGTTGTTGTTGAGGTTTTGCAGAGGAAAGGCGCGATAAGTGATGAGGATTTGCTGGGTTTCCTGAGGGAGAGTGGTTTTGGGGATCTTGGGTTTGGGGAGTTGAATAGAGCCTTGTTGAGGTTGGAGGTAGAGGGGGTTGTCTATGTTTCTAGTCTGGCTAGAGGAAAACGGAGGGTGGAGCTGAGAGAACGCAAAGAGTAGGCATGTTGGTTTGGGGAAAGAACAAGGAAGAGTGTGTCACTATGAATGCGAATTCTTTGGCGACTCCCTGCCTGCTTTATTGTGGTTCTTGCGCCTATTTCATGGTTGATGAGTGCAGAGGCTGTGGGAGTGAAGACAGGCCAGACTGTAGAATATTCAAGTGCTGTAGGATAGACAAAAGACTACGCTTTTGTACAGAATGTAATGAGTTCCCCTGTGCAGAGTTACAACAATCTGTAGGGGTTCACCCTGGCTGGCTAGAAGCTCAAACGAAGCTCTTACAGAAAAATCGTGGGAAGGATTAAGCTTTGCCTATCCTCTCAACTTGAAAACGCTGACAGGATCTTTTTTATTACTATACGTCATTGTTGTTTAAACCAGTGGTGCACCACTATTGGGCGTAAACCTGCGTGACTTAGTCCCCAAAACGAACATTAGTCTGCAGGACTTGGGCGGCAAATCCATAGCAATAGATGCCTACAACGCCCTCTACCAATTCCTAGCGATAATCCGCCAACCAAACGGAACACCACTAAAAGACTCAACAGGCAGAATCACAAGCCACTTGAGCGGATTACTATACCGCACAGCGAATTTGGTTGAGATGGGCATAAAACCAGTCTACGTCTTCGACGGAACCCCACCAGCCCTAAAAGAAGTAGAAATAAAACGGAGAGCCCGAGTCAAAGTAGAAGCTATAGTCAAATATGAAAAGGCTTTGAAGGAAGGCAAAGTCGAAGAAGCTCGCACCTACGCCCAAGCCACAAGCCGCCTGAAAGACTACATGCGCGACGACAGCAAGCAGTTACTAACATTAATGGGCATACCCTGGATACAGGCGCCATCAGAAGGAGAAGCCCAAGCGGCCTACCTAGCCAAGCAGCACGCCACAGACTACTGCGCAAGCCAAGACTACGACAGCCTCCTCTTCGGCGCACCACAACTCGTAAGAAACGTAACCATCAGCGGAAGAAGAAAACTACCACGCAAAAAAGTCTACATAGAAGTCATCCCTGAAACCGTCATGCTCGAACAAGTCCTCCGAGAACTAGACATCACACACCAGCAGCTCGTAGACATAGGCCTTCTAGTGGGAACAGACTTCAACCCAGACGGCGTCAAAGGCATAGGCCCCAAAACCGCCCTAAGACTCATACGAGAACACGGGGCCATAGAAGACCTACTACCTCATCTAGAAGAGGCTTACTTCCCAGCCGAACCAAAACGAATACGCAACATATTCCTCCACCCAAAAGTCACCAACAACTACCAACTTAAATGGAAAGAGCCAGACACCCAAGCAGTCATAGACTTCATATGCGGTGAAAGAGACTTCTCCGAAGACAGAGTGGAGAAGGTCCTAACCAAAATGATCGGCGGCATAAAAGAAGCGAAAGGGAAAGTCACACTAGAGACGTGGTTTGGGCGACAGAGCTAACAGAACCATCACAGCTTATACCCGTACCTACCAGTCAAAGGAACGAAGGCAACTCCTCCTAAGTTCTCCTCAATAACCTTACTGTCCTTCTTCCTAATGCGCAAGAGCGTCTGATAGAGATAGATCCCCCCAACCGGAATAACCAAAACCCCCCCACTCCTCAACTGCTCCATCAAAGGCTTAGGCACTCCCGGCGCAGCAGCAGTAACTAAAACACGATTATATGGCGCCTCTGCAGCATACCCCTCGGAACCGTCGCCACAGATCACGGTCACCCGTGCACCATACCCAGCCCTCTCAAGATTCGCCCTCGCAGACTCAGCTAGCCCAGCCACAATCTCCACACTGTAAACGTGGCCCCACTCTTCCTTCGGCACGTCGCTAGGAGCCACAACCTCAGCCATAGTCGCCGCATGCCACCCCGAACCAGCACCAACCTCAAGAACCCTATGCCCCGCCTTCAACTCCAAGGCTTCATCCATAATCGAAACCATGTTTCGCCCAGCCAGCCGACAAGACTAGCCGAGAGGCGCAGAAATCGTCTGCCCAAAGCCAATTGGAAGCGGAGTATCCACAGTCGCGTAAGACTGAGACCGTTCAGGCACAAAACGTGTCCTGGGAACCTTACGTAAGGCCCGAATCACCCTAGGCGACTTAAGGATTCCTTCTCGAATCAGCCCCTGAACCAGCTTCTCCCAAGCCTCGTTGCTCATATTCCATCTGAATAGAAAAGTGTAGAAACCATGCCTTAAGACTTTGTGACCACGCTACTTCACAGTAACCGACTTAGCCAGATTCCTAGGCATATCAGGGTCACAGTTCCTTTCAATTGCCATATAATACGCAAAGAGCTGCAGAGGAATAACAGCCGGAACCGGTGAAAGAACCTCAGGCAACCCCTTCGGTATCTCAATATAGTCTTCAGACAGAGCCTTGATCTCCTCATCACCCTCCTCGAGCACGGTGATTATCGAAGCTCCACGCGCCTTCATCTCCATAATGTTCCCCACAATAGTCCTTCGAGTCTCATCCTTTGGACAAACGAAGACCACAGGGAACCCCTCCTCAATCAAGCTTATGGGCCCGTGCTTACTCTCCCCAGCAGGATAAGCTATCGAGGGAACATAAGCAATCTCCATGAGCTTCAACTTGCCTTCCATAGCGGCAGCGGAACTTATCCCACGCCCCAAAAAGAAGAAGCACTGCTTGTCTCTATACTTCTTAGCTAATCGCTTTATCTTCTCCTCTTGCTTCTCGATGATGGCCTCCACAACCTCGGGAATCCTTTCCAACTTCTCCTCCAGCTCCTCAATCTCCACATGAGAGACTTTACCTCTCTTCTTTGCAAGCCTCAGCGCCAGCTGAGAAAGCACCGAGAGCTGCGAGGTGAAAGTCTTCGTCGCGGCAACCCCAATCTCCGGCCCAGACTGCTGAGAAACATAAACACGAGCAACACGAGTAAGCGTAGACCCAATAACATTCGTTAGTCCAAGAATGGTGGCCGCTCGCTCCCTTGCACAATCGACGGCTGCAAGCGTATCAGCCGTCTCTCCACTCTGGCTAACAACCAGCAAGGTGCTGTCAATGTTAACAGACCGTCCATGCTGCTCAACGAATTCCGAAGCGATTACTGGGTGCGTTGCCAACAAGGCTAGCTTAGAGAACATGTATGACGCTGCCAAGCAGGCGTGGTAGGAGGTCCCACACGCCACCATGAAGACTTCACCAGCTCGGTCAAGGAAGGTAGTCATCAGCTCAAGATAGTGCTCCTGTAGCCTAAGCGTATTTCTTAGACGCAAAGGTTGCTCGTGAATCTCTTTAAGCATGAAGTGTGGATAACCTTGCTTCTCAGCCATTTCTGGGCTCCAGTCGATTACCTCAGGTTGCCTTAGAACTGTCTGGAAGCTAGAGATTTTTCTAAGTTCACATCCAGCGTCGCTAAGAATAACCAGTTCTCCATCTTCAACGATGACTGCCTTGTTAGTTAATGGTAAGAAAGCAGGAATATCTGAAGCACAATACGCGGCGTCTTCAGCTAATCCCACGACGAGGGGACTTTCTTTCCTGGCGCAGATTATCTTGTCAGGTTCCTTCACTGAAACGAC
>Ga0209635_10004564_pt1 | contig 10883 bp, 10 predicted proteins | sample DeeMarSWOR230_32_FD_187463 | JGI IMG/M metagenome (GOLD analysis project Ga0209635, IMG submission 187463) | Marine sediment microbial communities from White Oak River estuary, North Carolina - WOR-2-30_32 (SPAdes) (version 2) | ecosystem: Environmental > Aquatic > Marine > Intertidal zone >...
CCCTTTGCTTCAACATCATTAATTTTTTCAGCTTTTTCAAATCCTTGTTGAAAATATTCCAAGGCCTTTTGAAAATTTTTCAGATCTGAATGAACACTCCCGAGATTGTTTAAGACTTCAATTTCGGTTATGATGGTATTGCTTTTTTGGGAAATCTCAAGGGACTTTTCATGATAACTGAGGGCCTGATATAAATCTTTTTCGTTTCCTGAGAGAATACTTTTGTCTCTATATATGTTTCCAATGTTGTTTAATATCGCAGATAACAAATATGAATCACCTATCTCTTGGGCTATCTTAAAAGCTTTTAACAGATAATCTAGAGCCTTGTCATAATTACCAATTTTTCTATACGTAATTCCAATTAGATTTAGGTAATCTGATGACATATTTATATTGTTTAAATATTCTGCAACTGCAAGTGCTTTATCAAAATAATTTATCGCTTTCGAGTAGCTATCTAACTGCCAATAATATATTCCAATATTTTTTAAACATCTTCCTTCCTCTTTTCTGTGTTTTATGCTACGAGCAATTTCTAGGGCTTTTATATTTAGAGAATAGAATTCATTTAGGTTGGATAACTCCCAAAATGTTACACTTAGCTGTCTGAGACATTTAACTTCATGTTCTTTGCTTCCGAGTTCCTTAGCTAGTTTAATAGCTTTTTGGAAGTTTTCGATGGATTCTTGATACACGCCTTCAGAACGGAATTTTTTTCCCTTTTCATAAAACGAATATATATCGAGTGCTGTCTGACTTTCATTGTTTTGAGCTTCTAAATTGAGCTTTTTCGCGAGAGAGAGAGCTTCGGAATAGTAATCTGATGATACATCTAGTTTTCCAATATTCCAGTACATCAAGCCCAAATTGAGGAGTGTAGTGCATTCTTTTTCCCCATCAGGTATTTTTTTTGCATATTCCAACGATTTCTCGAGTAGTTCGATTGCTTTTTCATAATCACCATCTGATTTGAATCTTTCTGCTTCCTTTGAAAGACTTAAGAATTGTTCTGAAAAGGAAAAAAGAGTTTTGTCTAACATTGCGAATGTTACTGGAGTCTGAAAGTGAATAAGCAGAAAAATAGAAAGAAATAATTTTTCTAACTTTCTGATCCTTTGAAGAGTATTCATTGCAAAATTCTGCTGGCAAATGGCAAGAAAATTGTGACAGGGCCTTAAAGGAGAATCAATCGCCCTTTAAGGTGAATGAGGGGGTGATTTTTTCAAATGTTACCCACATTAAAGATAAAGACTTTTGTTCGGTTTTGGAGTGATAACTTTTTTTGTGTATCTAGAAAATTTTGGAGGTTTTGATCTCGCTGTCTTTTATATTTATTTTTTAGTTATAGGAAAAACTACTTAGTCATCGTCGCTTGGCTTTACACCGCTATCCAATAATCCGTTAATTTTAATCCGTTTCACCTGGCTATTATCCATAGCGGGGGGATCAATGTATTTTCCGACATCATAGATGGGGACGAAATAGAGAAATGAGTACAGGAATACGACCGGTTTTTTCAAGAACGTTTTGAAGTATGAGAAGGGCTTGTCAAAACCTTTAGCAAAAAGACCAGGAGCGGATAAAGAGAGGATAGCAACGATCGATGTGAGTGCGACTGCTTTGGTAATGGCTCTTTTGCGCATAGCAACCTCCTTAAGATGAGGCACCTTGCACAGAGATGTTTAGAAATAGAAGGATGTTAAGAGATAGGCTTTAGATAGAAAGCTATTTCTCTCATCTCATCCAAGGCGTCACTAAAAATGTAAGTAATTGATAATGAAATGTCAAGGTTTTTTTTAAAAAAAAATTGTTTTATAACTTGATCATTAAAGAAATTTTAGTGAAAATCCACATAATCTAGTGGTATCTTGATTTTTAATCGAATATATAGTGCCGAAATGGATCAAAATAAGTGATTTTATGGCTATCGTTTATATTTTGCTGCTATTGATTTGAGCTCTGATTCGGCATTTTCTGGAGGTGAAGTCAACAGACTCACAAAAAAGGTGAGTAAAAAAGAGACAAAAAAAGCAGGGACCAGTTCGTATAAGAAGTCTTTGAGAAAGGCTACTTGATTCCACACGATGGTGACTACAGTCCCTGCTACCAAACCTGTAATGACTCCTGCTTTTGTGGTTCTTTTCCAGAAAAGGGAGAGAAGAAGTGTAGGGCCAAAAGATGCTCCTAGTCCTCCCCATGCAAACAGTACAAGCCAAAACACAAATTTCTTGGCCAGAACGCCAAACACAAGGGAAGCAATCACAAGGCTTAAAACTGTGATTCGGCTTATAGAGACCAGCCTCTTTTCTGGGACTGTTTTGTCTTTAGCAACAGTTTTTTGATAGATATCCCTGGCAATTCCAGAAGAAGCAACGAGTAGCTGTGAATCGGCGGTCGACATGATGGCAGCCAGGATTGAAGCTGTGATGACACCCAATAGCAAAGGATGAAGGTGGGAAGAGGCAAGATAAGGAAACAGATTCTCTGGATCCCCACCAGGAAGCGCTTCGGGTTTCAAATAGTATGCTCTTCCTACCAGTCCTATAAACACTGCTCCCCATGCCATTAGAGTATTCCATACAGTTCCGATCACACAGGATTTCCGAAGCGCTTTTGGATCTGCAATTGACATGTATCGAACAAGAATGTGGGGATTCCCGGGAGATCCCAATCCTATCCCCAGGAATCCGATGATTCCCCCGGTCGAGAAGGCGAAAGGATTAAGGAATTTAGGATTGAAATTTTGGAGGATAGTCAATATTTCCTCCCATCCTCCAGCATGGATTGTGGCAATCACAGGAAGAATGAGCAAGGCAAAGATCATGAAGAAGGCCTGGATCATATCAGTAAGAGATACAGCCAGAAATCCTCCGAGTACAGTGTAGACCAAGACAATGACTGCAGTAACCAAGATACCGCTTGTTTCGCTGACACCAAAACTTGTGCTGAATGCCTTACCTCCTGCCTGGAATTGGGATGCTACATAGGAAATCATAAAGATGAGGATGATGAAAACGGAAAGGATCCTTAGGATCCTTGACTCGTCCTTGAATCTGGATTCGAAAAAATCCGGCAAGGTCAGGTTTTCCATCTTTGCGGTGTATCTCCTGAGCCTCTTTCCCACAAAGATGAACAGAAATACCTCAGCTGTGATGTATCCGGTGACAGCCCATACTGCTGGAGCACCGATCGTGAAAGCCATCCCTGTCACACCGACCAGAAGCCAGGCCGATCGTCCGGATACGACAGCACTCAGGGCGACTACAAATTCTTTGAGTTTTCTTCCCGCTAGAAAAAATTCTGGAAGACCCGAAGAGGAATATTTCGCAGAAAACACCCCGATGAATATGATGACGAGAAGGTAGAGAAGAAAAGACAGAAGAGCGAGGGGATCAGCTTGGATGGTGATTCCCGCAGCATTTTCCATAAGATTTACTCTCCTTCTTCTTTAAAAAATATGTAAAGGATGAGGGAGAGAAGAATGATAGCTGCAGGAAGGATAAAAAGTCCGAAGATTTCAGCAAATCCCATTGCTTGTTCGATAAATATTCTAAAGTTTTTCTATTCTTGTACCTTGTAAAAGTAGTCGATTTCCCATTCGGCAGTTTCAGAGGCATCCGATCCATGGACAGCATTACGCTCTACAGAAAATCCAAATGTATGACGCAAGGTCCCAGGTTTTGCTAAAGCCGGATCTGTGACTCCCATTACATTGCGCCAATGGGCTATCGCGGATTCTCTTTCTAGAACCATAACGATGATATCTCCAGAAGACATGAAGTCTGTTAGGCTCTCGTAGAAATGTTTATTCTTGTGCACGATGTAAAAACCCTTAGCTTCCTTTTTTGTGAGATGGAGCTGTTTCATTCCGGTGATCTTGAAATCTTCTTCCTCGATTCTTTGGATGATTTTGCCCACAGCCTTTTTCTTTACTGCATCGGGCTTGATGATAGCCAGCGTTTTTTCCACCATTGAAACTCCTTTATGATGAAGAAAATATCAGTCTTAACTTGGATGACACCAATTGCTAAATGGTTTTTTTATCTTTTTTCGCTTTAGCCTCGAGTGCAGCTCCAATAGCGGCTCCCAGTCCAGCGCCGATTCCTATTCCAGCGCCAACATTTCCTAAGGCAGCACCGATGGAAACGCCCAAGGCGACTCCGACTCCATTTCCTATGGCCATGTAAGCTCCTGCAGCGATCAGTTTGTGTTTCTTGCGGAGGTGTTTCACAATATTGTTGATCTTGTCATTGTGATCCCGGCCTGCTGTGGGTGAAAGCTGCACCAGCCCGCCCAGATTTTGTAGAAGGTTCGAGATGACTCCTCTGTATTGATAGCATTCTCCACACATGGAGGAAAATTCAGCAACTCTTTTGGAGACTTTTTCCAGCAATTGCAGCTTGTATTTTCTTTCTTCCTGTTTGCTAAATTTATTTTTGAGTTGGTTGATTTCTTCAGTTGAGTCCTCTAACCATTCCTTGAAGGGCGACATGTTCGACCTCTTCTCTTTCGATAAGTTATCTTCGGGTTTAATCACAAACCTTATAGCAAAGGGAAAAAGACAAGTCAATTTAAACCGATTGACTCGATAGGAGTTGGACTGTACAATGGGCTCTCATGTCAGCAAAGCAAAAGAGAGAAAGTCTCGAGAACTTAGCCCTTGATCTAGGATTTTCTTTATTTGGTGTAGCCGATATAACAGATGTTAGAAAAGAGTTCCATCTTGACCTAGATTGTGTAATCCAGTTCAATCGCGGGATTGCACTGGCAAAGAAACTGCTCGATCCCATCATCGAAGACATTAAAGACAAACCCACATCTCTTTACTTCCACCATTACCGCCAACTGAATTTTTTCCTTGATAGAGCAGCTTTCCTGCTTGCCTCTCATATCCAGGAACAAGGATTTAAAGCCCTTCCCATTCCAGCCTCCCAGGTCATAGACTGGGAAAGACACCTTGGCCATGTCTCACACAAGAGTGTCGGGCAGCTTGCAGGGCTGGGTTGGATAGGGCGCAACAACCTTCTCGTCAATTCTGATTTGGGATCACGATTCCGGTTGGTGACCATTCTGACCGACGTGCCGCTCGAACCAGACGAACCTCTGGACCTGGACTGCGGTGAGTGCCAAGCATGCCTCCCCACTTGTCCGGCACAGGCAATTAAGGAACAGCGGGAAGACTTCGACCATTTGGCCTGTTATGACAAGCTCAGGGAATTTCGAAGGCAGGGACTTGTAGGGCAGTACATCTGCGGCGTGTGCGTAAGAGCCTGCAAGGGCCCCAAATAAAGGGGAGTTATTTTTGTGATTTTGGTTCTTGGGGGGGAGTCCTTGTGAGTTCGATCGCTATTTTTGAGACCACTGTTTTGTTTTTTCCGGCCTTTTTTGCATCATAAAGAGCTTTATCGGCCAGATTGGTCAGTTCTGTAGCTGCTTTTTCATAGTCTGGCGGAAAGATTGTTTTATTCGATCTTTTTTTCGGTTTGCCCTCTGAATAATAACAATGAGAAATACCCAGACTTACGGTTTTATTGATAGCTTTTCCCTTTGGAGCAAAGCCAATTTTCTGGAAAATTTCTCTTATTCTTTCAGCCACTACTTTTGCATCGTTTGAATCCCCTCCTGGAAGAACGATGATGAACTCATCACCCCCAAACCGGGCCGCCCAATCATTGAGGGCATAATCATCGTGACCGAATTTTGCGGTCCATCCATCATCCTTGTAGTCTCGAATGTTTTGATGGATAACCCGGGCGATCTCTTTTATGACTTTATCCCCTTCCAGGTGGTGGTAGGTATCGTTATAAGGTTTAAAATCGTCGATGTCCACCATGACAAGCGCCAGGGAACTTCGGAAGGTCTCGGTGGCCTTAATAATCAGAGGGAGTTTTTTGTTGAAATATCTCCTGTTGTAGAGTCCAGACAGCTCATCGGTCACTGAAAGGCGCTTGACTTCTTCCTGGAGTTTTTTTCGTTCCGTAATGTCTTCGACTACAGCATCATAATGGACAATTTTTCCTACGTCATCCCTGACAGCGGTGGCTGTGACCGAAGCCCAGAAAGTCCTGCCGTCCTCTTTCTTCATCAAGATATCTCTATTCTGTACGAGACCATTTTCTTCTATCTCTTTCATAAAAAAACCGCTGTCGTTCGGATTCTGGTACAAATCTGCCATTTTGAGTTCAAGGAACTTGTTTGGATCTTTAAAACCGAACATCTCTACAACAGCAGGATTGGCTTCAAGAATCTTTCCCTCCGGAGTGGCCCTGAGGACACCAATCTGAATATTGGTGACCAGCTCGCGGTACTTCTTCTCCGATTCCTTGATTTTTTTTGAAAGTATGCGTTTCTGGAGGATTTCAGAAATCAAATTAGCGAATATTTCCAGAGGTCTGACCGATTCTTCAGTAGGGATTGCTCCACTTTTTGAATCATCCACCGAGATCATCCCGATGACTTCACCCGTTGTATCCCTCATTGAAACAAGAAGATTGTCATCTTTTTGCCAGGCATTCTCTTTTTCTGGATATGCTTTTTCACTGGTTATCAAAGCATTTTTGTCCAAGATATCTTTTTGGTGATGGGGAATGAAACAGGATTGGTTTCCAAGCTTTATTCCTTTTTCAAAATAACCGAGGTACTTATCCTTAGACATCTCTACATTCTTAACTTTATCCACAACTTCTTTCTTGACTCCCCTGTAGGCTATGATTTCTCGATAAGGGGATTTTTCGATGAAGTAGGAAATGAGGACTCGACTGAAATCGGAGATGTCTACTACAGCCTGTGCTATATACTCGAAGAGTTCTTTTTCATCCTCGATTGCAAGTATTGCAGCTGAAATTTTTGTGAATCTTTCGAGCTGCCGGCTCATTTTTTTTATTTTTACTTCTGCACTTTTTCGATCAGTGATGTCCATATCCATGGCAACAGCGATGGGTTCCTGACCGGCAAGTATGATCGGAAACACAGAGGCTAGGATGTGTTTTTCTTTGCCAGAATTTTTGTTATGCGTCCATTCAAGAAGGGGGGAAGGCTTATTAGTACGGATGACTTTTTCCAGAAGCTCTTTGAATTTTGCTTCTTCTGCCTCTGATATAAGAATGCCCTTTAGGCTCTTTCCCCTTACTTGGCCCTCGGATAATCCCAGGAGTTCTTCCGAATATTGATTCCAGAAGAGGACTTCTCCATTTTTATTGAATCCCTGTATGGCAACATTGGGTGCATGGTCGATGATCGCCTTAAACTGGGTTCTAGAGTTTTCCACATCCTGGCAGATCTGGTTGAGTTCCTCAAGAGCCTTTTTTTTCTCGGTGATGTCGGATGAAATCGCCAGGGTCCCGACCGGTGCATTATCCTCCATCATTTTGCAGGAGGAAATTCTGATATGGCGAACATTCCCAGTGTTGTCGAGAAGAGGGAGTTCTTGCTGTTTGTTATTGCCCTCGAGTATGCTTTTGAGACTTGTCTCTATGTCAGGGAAAAGCTCAGGTTGGACGAGGGCAGAGAAATCTTTTCCGATGATATCTTCAGGTAAATAGCCAAGATGGTGTCTGACCGAAGGGCTGATAAAGGTAATTTTTCCCCCTGGATCCATCATGAATATTATTTCGTTTATGTTATTGATAAGAGCTTGATACTTATCTTCGGTTCTTCGGAGGATTTCCTCGAGCTTCTTGATTTCAGAGATATCCTTGAGGATCCCCATTTCAGCCGGACGACCTTCGAATTGGATAACTGAAGAATGAATCTCAACATCCTTTGTAGATCCATCTTTGTGGAGAAATTTTGTCTGAAATGTTGATGGGACATTTTCCTCTTCCAGTCGAATCTTGTGAAGTTGAGCCAAGGTTTCCTTATCTTTTGAAGGGACATAATCGAAAAAGCGCTTGCCTTTGAATTCCTCAAAGTCATATCCGAGTAATTCTGCTGTAGAGTTGTTGGCATATTTGCAGATTCCATCTTGAACGATGACCACTCCGTCTTTGGCCTCTGCTGATAAATCACTGAACTTTTTTTCAGTGGCCTTTAGTGCAGCTTCGATCTTTTTCCTCTCTGTTATGTCTCGAGCAACTCCCCTTATAGCGCTTATTCTGCCCTTCTTGTTTTTGATGGTTCTAACATGGATTTCGAGAGGAATCCTGTTCCCGTTGGCTGAAACAACTTCGGCTTCGAAGTAAGGATTCATAAGTCCTTGAGGCGCTTCGTTGAGGATTCTATACACGGTATCCTGGTACTCGGGAGCGACGAGGCTTTGCAGGTCGCTATCTAATAGGACAGTAGGGGAGTGGCCTGTAATCTTTTGTGCGGCCTTATTAAGGAGTAGAAATTTCCCTTTCAAGTCAATGAGAAAAAATATGTCTGGAGCGTTTTCGACGAGTGTCCGATAATTCACATCGAAATCACTCAAATCCACAGTGGGCGTAAATTCCTTTGAAGCATCACCCTCAGGATTAAATCGTGTATCTTCATGACTAGCCATGTTTTTATTCCCTGTCCTTTATTTAAGTTATATAAGCCTCGCTGCCGAAAGGATAGGAGAAGGCGGAGAAGATGTAAATCGCCTTAGGAGATGATATAAAGGATGTTTTTGTAGAAAAGTTTTTAACCTTTTAAGATGAAAAGGCTCACCATCTGCGGCTAGTCAACTAGACTCACGCGATTTGTAGGTCATCATGGTGGAGAGCAGAGAGTGCCGCTTTTCTTCAGGTCGCTCGTAACAAGCTAAGGGCTTCTTTTTTTGCAAGGGATCCAGATCTCTGTTTTTTTGGAGGTTTGGGCATCTGGGGTTCCTGTTTCAAGGTATTTCTCTAACACGGGACCAACTTTGTCATAACCATTGGCTTGCATCCACTCAAAAATATCTGTTATGGCTTCTCCAGTTTCCTCATAGGGTCCTGTGTGTATGGCTGTGGCCACTGTCGTGTAGTTCCATATATTTCTTTCCAAGGGTGCTTGGACGAGTGTTTGTTCGGTAATCGGGAATCCGATTTCCCATTCCATTTTCATGTTTTCTTGAGGATTTAGGCCTGGGATTGTATGATAAATCCCAAACATCGGACCCTGGGGATGAACGTTTTGACTCTGCATAGTGGCGATGAGGTTGTTTATGACTTGCTCGATTTCTGAGAATGGTCCTGTATGGCGGATGCTGCAGAACACAAAAGGATCAATTTCCTTAACCTCCACCTTTGTTTCTCTGGAAACCGCTCCTTCCAATATTGAATGTTGAGTGAAAGTGAAAGCCATAATAAGTGTCATGATCAACAGAATAACTTTTCTCACTTGTTGCCTCCTCTGATTTATGTGTTTTCCCACACCTAATTTTGTCGTACAAGGAAATAATAGTACAGCTACTGTCCTAAAGCAAGCTCATTGAATTTGAGTTGCATTTTTAAAGTTCTGGGGACACAATACTAAATTCGAACGAGCATTGATTGGAGAGTAGAAAGAATGGAGAGCATAAGGCGCAAAGAAAAGGAAATAAAAGACAAAGGAGAGATGATAGCTGTTTTGGAAGAATCCAAGTATATAACTATCGCTATGTGCAAAGAAAATGAGCCTTACCTTGTCACTTTGAGTCATGGGTATGATAGAAAAAACAACTGCATCTATTTTCACTGTGCAAAGGAAGGGAAGAAAATTGATATATTGAAGGGACATAACCGAGTGTGGGGACAAGCACTTATCGACAAAGGATATGTGCAGAAAGCGTGTGACCACTTATATGCAATGACTCAATTCCGGGGAAGAGTGTCTTTTGTAGAAGATCCAGAGGAAAAAGCATATGCACTTGAAGTCATGATCAAGGCTCTTGAAAATGATCCAGACAAGGTTATCGAGGCACAGCTCTCAGAGAAATCCCTTGCTAAGGTTCAGATCGGGAGGATCGATATCGAATATTTGAGTGGCAAAAAATCGGAAAAGGTAATCATCTCTCTTTGAATAATTCAGGCTAAACGATGTTTCTGTGATACCGGGTATAAAGACTGATGAGAGGATTGTGTCCAGTGAAGCGGTCTTTTACTATTAGGGTGGTGACTGGGGCATGAGAGTGTTTGGTAAAGAGCATGTCATGTCCGACACAGAGCCCGACCAGAATGTTGAAACTGGTGCCGGCTTTGTTCAGTAGCGCCGCTTGGAGGAGAGGATTACAGGCTGCTTCGAATTTTTCTGGATCTCTGATTTTATACTCTGCGGGAATGCCTAACTCCTCCTTATCAACTGCCCCACATGAACAGATCACAGATACGATTTCTAAGTCGTGTGTCTCCAATATGGTTTGAGCTCTGGAGGCTTCATCACTCAGTCCGCTGCAGAAGGCCATTCCCAGCTTGTTTACTTCGATCCTCTTGGCGAATTCAGCAATTTCTTTTATCCTTGGTCGGATAGGAATTATCTTCCCTATTTCTCTTGCAGCCTTTTCCTCATAGGCTTCCTTCTCTATAAGGGCGGAATTTTGGAAAAAGCTTTTTATATCCTCTCCGCTGTACTTCTGCATGACTTCTTGGATCAGATCTTGAAAATTTTTCATCGGACAGAAGGAGGGGAGTTTCGCTTCTTCTGTTATCCCTTTTTGACAATACATAGGCTTACATCGGGCACATTTTGGGTCCATCATTTTATCCTATATCCTAAAAAAAATTTTAGCTGAATTTTAGAATCCTGAATAACAAAAGTCATCTGTTGGGATAGAGGCTATACCACCATTCTGGCTGGTCCTTGAGCCAGCGGTCAAACCAGGCTATGATTGTTTTTGTCCAGACTTTTCTCTTGTTGAAGGCCAGAATGTGATGGTTTTGTTCGTGAATCTGGATGTACTCCACCTCTCGCCCCAGTATCTTCAGAGCTGTAAAAAGCTGGGTGCTCTCACCTGGCGG
>Ga0209635_10004566_pt1 | contig 10883 bp, 8 predicted proteins | sample DeeMarSWOR230_32_FD_187463 | JGI IMG/M metagenome (GOLD analysis project Ga0209635, IMG submission 187463) | Marine sediment microbial communities from White Oak River estuary, North Carolina - WOR-2-30_32 (SPAdes) (version 2) | ecosystem: Environmental > Aquatic > Marine > Intertidal zone >...
CACGACGCTCTTCCGATCTAATTGGACAGAAGTAGAACAAGACGGCGGATCAATTAGGTATGAACCAAATTATATACTAAACTCGAATACTAATCAACTTATTGACGGAAAGAATGGAAATAATCTTCCTATATTGACTGGAGATGGAATTAGTTTCACAAATTCATATATACATGATTTGATAAGTCTAGGTGATTTAACAGATGATCAAGAGGATCTTATATTATTAGAAGGTGAGGAATACGAAGCAACTTATGATGATGATACTTATTTAGAATATAATTTCAGTATTAACACTTATTTTATTAATGGGACCAAAACTTACAGTATTAATAATACCTACAGAGGGTCAATTAATCAAGATAAGGGAATTCCGAGATTAGAATTATTTGAATATTTCGATCAATCCCATATGTTATTCATTAACCGTGGTAAAATGTTTTTATATAATTTAAGCTCCGAATCCTTTCTTGAGGAAATTTATAATATTACTTTTTCACCAGAGATTGACAACTATGAAATTATTGAAGATTTAAATGACGATCATATATCAGAAATAATAACAATAAGCTGGCACGGAAATATAAAATTAATTAATGGATTTAACGGAGGAATTTTGATGGAATTTAATATTCCTTCTGGAGGAAGTGATACTAACATAGAGGAAATTTACAATCCTGTGGGAGATGGAATAACTTATTTTTTATTAAGAGTGAGATATCATTTTTCTCATGATTTTGAAGAACAAATAATGCGCGTATATAGGATCAGTTCTACAACTGAAGAAGTAATTTGGGAAAATATAGAAAGTGGAGAACGGATAGAAAACAAGGTTTATGTGCTTCATGAAGATTTAAATGGCGATTCAATTGATGAGATTATATTAAATGAGGTAATTAGACCGCTTGGATCATTTAATGAAGTAAGTCGTTATACAATCTTTGATATTTTTGAGGGTTATGAATTCGCTATAATAAATACTGAGTTCTATTCAGAATCAATAATCACCATAAATGATATTGATGATGATGGTAGAAAAGACTTCCTAGTTTCTGGAGATGATAGAATTGCGACTATTTCTGCCAGAAAACCAATAGGTTTATGGTTATCACCTGCATTTCCTTTTGGTTTACCTTTATTTATTACATTCGCTGTAATTCTATTTTTAGGGGTAATGATTATAATTCTGCGAGGAAAAAGACTAAGTTATCAACGAAAAAACATTAAAGAGCATAAATTAACTGTTGCTGTAAATATTCTTGCAATAACTCTAATGTCTTTAACATTTTTACTGTTCTTGCTTTTACTGAATATCTTCAATAATACTCTCATTCCAGGTGCAAATAATACAGAAATAGTTATCGCTTTCTTAGTTGTTATAATTATTTGGTATGGAACGTTACCACTAACCGCTGCACTCTATAATAAGTTTGCACCTCAATTTGCTTATATTTTTATAAAATTGAGGGATTTGTTTTTTAAAATTTCTAAAGGTTACAAGAATGATATCATCGTCTTGGATTTGGGAGACAAAAAGGAAATAGGTCTTGTTATTCAACTTAAAAGATTAGTTTTACCATTACTTCTATCTATTTCAGTTGGATTTTATGCATATGACGTTCTAACTGATCTATTTAATTATCCCAAAGATTTTGATGTATTTGGTTCAGCTGAATTCTTTGGTTTCATGATGGGATATATGTTATGTTGTGTTTTACCTATGATTTTGTCTTTTGTGATTTTCTCTTTTTTCATTTCCGGGAATTACCTGCTTGATGATGCTGGAGTTGTTTATTATCGAGAACATAAGAAATATCGTCAACCAGGAGATATAGAACCTATTAGTATATGGGCTCAGTCAATAGTTAAGGGAATCGCAGGTCTTTCTGCTTTAATTACTTTCGGAACTTTTATAGGGTCAGTTGATTTTTCTGGCTATTTTGAAGAAGGAGAACCTTTTATGATGGTTTTCGGATTTTTAATTGCGATAGTTATGTTTGGAGGAATTCCATTTTTAACAGCATTTTCAAATGGTCTCCTTGCAGGTGAGATTATGGAGCTAAATGTCCAAGAAAACATCCAAAAGCTTTATAAAGTCATGGAAAAAAAAGGGTACAACACAAAACCTCGTGAAATTACAAATATTTACCCATCAGGTTATAAATCTCCAGAAAGTGAAAGTCCAAATGAAAATGAGAAGAGTAACAATTTACTTTCAGATTAAATTTTAAAAAATTTTATTTTTTTTAATATATTTTAGAGCTTGCATTTTAAAAAGCTTCCTTTTTAGGTATAAAGTAAATATAGAAAGCTTAGTTGTAGAATATGATGGAAAAATTAAAGGTAGGATTTATAGGATGTGGAGTAATTTTTGATCTTAATATACTAGGGTATTTAAATCGTGATGACATAGAAATCAATTGCTTATGTGATAAAAAACAACGGTATGCTAAAAATAAAATAAGCAAGTTTAATTTAAGCCCTGAAGTTAGAATATATACTGATTACAAGGAGATGCTTGATTCTGAAAGTATTGATATATTAGAGATCTTGATTCCACACCACAAACATTGTGAAGCAACTCTTTATGCTGCTCAAAAAGATATTCTGGGAATAAGTGTTCAAAAACCAATGGCAAATAGTATTAAAGAATGTGATAATATGATAAATGCTTGTAAAAGGAAAAATGTCAAGCTAAAGGTTTTTGAAAATTTCTGCTTTTATCCTCCAATAATGAAAGCAAAACAGTTATTAAAAGAAGGAATAATAGGAGAGTTAAATTCAATCCATATCAAGACTCTTGAAGGAACAAAAGGTGGTTGGAACATTCCTACTTCTACATGGATATGGAGATTAGACCCAGAAACGTGTGGTGGAGGTTTGGAATGTGGATCTCCTATGATTTTTGATGATGGATTTCATAAATTTTGGTTAGCTTTAAACTTAATTGAAACAAAAATTGAAAAAGTATATGCGTGGATTGATAGGTTTAATAAACTGGATGTCCCTGCATATATAATGTGGAAATATACCCCTTCGAAAGATTCAGGTTTTATAGTACCTAAATATGGAACAATGGAATATAATTATGCTCCAGACATGCTTTTACCAAGTCCATATTATCCTGAAGATGAATTTATATCGATCACAGGCTCAAAAGGAAATATGTGGATTAATCAAGCAACAGCAGGAGATAATATCATGTCGAAATCTGAAGTGTTTCCTCCAATTGTTATATTTAAGGATGGAAAAATTGAAATAATTACTGATGTTGAAAGAGATTGGAAATATAGTTTTATTAATTCTACTCATCACTTCATTGATGCAATAAAAAATGATAAAGAACCTATATTATCAGGAGAACAAGGTAAATATACAACACAATTTGCATTAGCAACATTAAAATCTTCAATGCTTGGAAAAGAAATTTGTCCAGATGATATAAAAGAATAAAGAAGATGACTTTAAGAAAAATTCTGTTTTATTGGGATTTCAGATGAATTAGAAAAAGATTTCTTTACATTGAAATTTGAAAATTCGTTAAAAATTTAATTAAATATTCAAACGAGAATTTTTTATCTTCTTACTTAATATTTTAGTATATAAACTTGACTAAAAATACACTCACGCATTTTTGAATCTGAAAAATTTTTTTATATAGTCATTTAGATCATATTTTTATTGTCTAATGGAGACATTCGAATATTTTAGAACCCGTAACTTTATATAACGATAATTGATATATCAATTATCGTTACAATTTTGAAAACTGTGAATGTGAATGGTTGAAGATATAACAGAGAAATTTGAAAGAGCAATGAAAAAGGGATTCATAAGCACACTTACTTTACTGGTTTTAGAAAAAGAGCCAATGCATGGACGTCAAATTAAAAATGCGATTGAGGAACGCACATTTGGGGTTTGGACTCCAACAGATTCAACGATATATACGATTCTTAAAGATTTAAGGGAGAAAGGACTAATTCAGCAACAAAATGAGGATGAAAAAGTTATAATCTACGAATTAACCAATGATGGAAAAAATACGCTTGAAATAATGATGAAAAAAGAACAAGAAATAAGAGAATCGATGAGATCAATCATAACTTCAACATTTGGTTTTAAAGATGAGTTAACCAAGGGAGACCTTAATAACTTCATAAATCATGGTCCTTTTCTTAGGAACATGTTTGAAAAACCGGGAAATGATATGCTTCAAGTTTTAAATTTCCAGAGCGTATTTCTGAAAAAAAGAATAGAAGTTTTGAATAAAATGCTTCAAAAAGTTGAAAACAAGATTTCAAAATTGGAAAAAGAAAAATCTACCAAAAACAAATTTTAGAAATTTACCAAATAATTGATGAAAAAATGTCAGAAGTAGTACTAAAACTTGAAAATTTAACTAAAAAGTTTGGAAACTTTACAGCAGTAAAGGGAATAAATCTAGAAGTTCGCAGAGGTGAAACTATTGGATTAGTTGGTCCAAATGGCGCTGGAAAGACAACAACTATAAAAATGATTGCAAAGATTTTAAGGCCAAATTCAGGAAGAATTCTAATCCGAACAAATCATACCGAATTGGAAGATTTACAACATGTTCCAAGTACAATTACCCAAATTGGTTTTTTAATCGATATTCCTGCTTTTTATAATATGACAGCTTATCAACTTCTTAGATATTTCGCAAATCTTACAAATTATCCCAGAGATAAAATAGATATAAGAATTAATGAATTACTGAAATTATTTAAACTAACTGAATGGAAGCATGAAAAAGTTAAAAATTTTTCTAAAGGTATGACTCAGAAGTTAGGAATTATTCAAGCTTTGATCCATGATCCTGAGATTATTATATTAGATGAGCCACAAACTGGTTTAGATCCATTAGCTCGAGTTGAAATTCGGAGACACATTCGAGAACTTCAATCTCAAGGAAAAACTGTATTTGTAGCTTCTCATATGTTATATGAAATCTCTGAAGTATGTGATAAAATTGCTTTAATCAATTATGGATCAATAATTGGCTTTGATACAGTAGACAATTTAGCTCTTATCTTAAAAACTAGTGAATTAAATTGTGTATTACTTAAACCTCTTAAACCGAGTGAATTAGAACCATTATTAAATCGATTAACTGAAAGACTTAATGTTTATTTGGATCAGAATTTAGATCCAATGATCTCAAAGATCCCAATAAAATATTATCCTGAACAACAGGGATTGAAGATCTATTATGATGGAAAAAATGAGTCAAAAGGAGAGATTTTGAAAATTCTAATAAAAGAATTCGAATCAGATTTTACGGTCATCTCATACGCTCAACCAAAAACATCTCAACTGGAAAGAGTCTATGCTGAAATGGTAAAAAATAATATATCAAATAAAGGAGATGTATAGAAAAATGGAAACTAGAAAAGATACCCTTACTGGGATAAAACCTATAATTTATACAATAGTTTTTGAAATTAAAAAGCAAAAAAGAAAGTTTTATTTCTTTATCGTAATTACTATTTTAATAGCGTTTCTATTAGGTTATATACTCCAGTTAATTCCATCTAATCTTCTAGCAGATTCACAATTAGATTATTTTAGTAATAGTTTACAATTGATCTCATATTTGACTCTGTTTTCAGCCTGTCTTTTTTTCTCAGGAATTATTTGTTCTGAATTCAACAAAAAAACAGGTTTTATTGTATTTCCTAAAATTAACAAATATAAATTGATTATAGGGAAATATCTCGGAAATTTGATATTAGTTATAACTATAATAACTATTTATTACTGTTTACTTGCTCTATTAGGGTTTTATTATTATGGAGGTCCAATTAATCCTCTAATATTTTATTCATATGGGGTTGCAATACTATATATAATTGCCTTAAGTAGCTTTGTTACATTTTTTAGCTCATTCATGAGAAGTGTTAATCTAACAATTATATTAACTTTAATTATTCTTTTCATGGGTTTTAGTATAGCAGATCAGATTGTTGTATTAGTATTCAAGGATAACTTTGAACCTTTGTATTCTCTTGCGTATTTAGGAACCCTTATAACGGGGATACTTAATGATCCATTTCCAGATCCGAGATATATTGAACTGACATTTGGAGGTCAGGGGGGTCCATTTGGAGGGAGTGTTGAGTTTACATTTGGTCAGTGGTTGACTCCTGCAATAGGGATGGGAATTACTTTGCTAATTTTATATTTAATAGGTTTTTTTATTTTAGCTGCAATATTATTTAAAAGGAGGCAATTATAGAGATGATAGAATATAAATCTAAAATTAAGATGAATTTATTGATTTTATCTCTATTTGTACTAATTACAGCTGGAATGCTATCTACTGCTGTATCTGCTAGTTCTAATTATAAAACCACTTTAACGAAAGGAACAGAAATTTTTACTGTAGAAAAATATGATATCGATGGATGGAAAACTACTGTCAATTCAAATACCACACCTAGTGACTGGTTTGATGGATATACTAATCTTACAGGTGCTCAGAGCAAAGTTACGTTAAAAGGTTGGAATGATATCACATGGGATACTTATGATGTATTTTTTTCTTTGTTTATGAGGGAATACTTTACATTAGAAGATTTAGTAATAATTTTAAATTTGATGGATAATCTTGGTTATAATGAAACAACAATTAATGCTAATTATACTAATACTTATAAATTATGGTATGGCTTACGTGCGGTATGGAATTTCACTGCTGGAGAACTTGCAAACACACCTAGTTATATTGATGGACTAATAGTTTTTAAAAATCCTTTAGACTTTAAAGCTATTTTAGATGATTACAATATATTAGCGACAGAATTAAATGGAATTTTCCCTATTCAGTTAGCAGGATATAATTTTCCAATTCTTAATGCTGATGATTTTCTTTGGCAACTTGTCCTTAATGGATTATCAATTGGAAAACCACAATCAGATTACCTAGTGAACTTAATAGATGAGCTTGGATGTGAAAATGTAACAGTAAGTGGATCATCCCTTAATATTAATCGTTATGGAGAAACAGATTATATTGTAGTAATTTCTTATGGTGGAAAAGGAACAATGTCTTCTTTATTAGTAAAAGATGTTGATGAGAATATAATCTTCCAAATCGTAAGTACAAATTCAGAATGGATATTTTATACAATTTTAATTGTTATAGCTATTTGCGGGGTTGTTTTAGCCGTTTATGTCATTATCAAGAAAAGGAAACCTAAAATTTAATTTTTGAATATTTTTTTTAATTTCTTTTTAATTTAAAAAAAGGTTTAATTTGATTATTTTAAGTTATTTTCACGATCTTTGATAAATTTCTTTACAGGTCTAAAGATTAGATAATGTCCCTGCTGGTATGTTTTATATCCATGAACAACTTTTCCAACTTTAGAACCAAAATAATACCAGAAAAGGTCAGATACCATTAAAAAAAAGGCAATTATATGCATTCCAGCTTGGTGATCGATTTGAAAATCTATTCCGAATACTATAAAAGAGTTCCATAAAAAATATTTACCTTGGTCATTCGAGGGAATTTCTACCCAAGGTAATACATTCAACCACGTCATATTAATGATATCAAAATATATTAAGCCATCAATCGTCCATAATGTTGTAAGAAATATTACTGCTATGAAAACAATCCAATCTTTGTTTCTTTTACGCAAATACTTTCGATACAAATATGAATTTATCCAACCAACAGCAAAACTTAGAATCAATCCTTCAGCAAATCCCATTTAATATTCACTCTCCAACCATTTATTTTTTAGATACCAATCAACGGTATCTTTTGTAGCACTTTTATAATCTGGAAATTTAAACTCAAATCCTAAATCTTTAATCTTTTTATTAGAAAATAAATACTGATGAATCATATAACCAGCCATAGATAAATCTACTGGAGGTCTTGAATTCAGTTTTCTAGCTTTTTTTTCTTTATGTTTATCAAGCCAGAAAAGAAATTTTGAAAAAAGCTTATAGAATGGCCACCAAACAGGAAAATTAAAATAATCAACATTTAATAGATCAGCAAGATATTCAAGAAAATCTTCTTGAAAACATGGATCTATGACAAGATTATAAGCTTCTCCTATTACCTCATCTTTTTCAGCTAAAAATATCGCTGCTCTAACAAGATCTTCAACATGGACTAACGGCATTGATAAACGCTTTTTTTTTGGATAGACATGGATCCCTGGCCCAAATGCTGATTTATGAACTATTTGAATTATATGAAAAACGCCGTAAATCTGGTATGGACCCATTATTGGAGCCGGCCGTATTATCGTAGCTTTTAATTGATTTTTGTTAATAAATTCTTTTAAAACCAATTCTTGTTCCATTTTACTTATACTATAATTATTGGGGGGATTATAGGATACTTTTTCATCAGCAGGAATTGGATACCCCTTCTTATCCTTTCTATAAGCAGGTTCCCCATAAACACCACATGTACTCCAATGAATAAATTTTAATTTTTTAAGTTCTTGAGTTTTACATACAATATCAAGTAGATTTCTAATACCCTCTACGTTTATTCTTCTTAAAAGTCCTAAATCAGCAAAATAATCATATAAACTAGCAATATGGAATATATAATCATATTGATTGCCTTGAAATAAATTGATAAGAGTATTCTTTTGAGTTAAGTCAGCTGTAATAAATTTAATTCTCTCATTCTCTAATATTTCAGTCATATACTTAAATCTACCACTAAAGATTGTCTCTTTAGCCATTAATTCATCTCTTCTATTCGAAGGTAAATCTGTAGCCACTATATTCCATTCTGGTTTTGTGTCTAATATCTCTTTTATAAGAAAAGTACCAGTATGACCTTTAGCACCATCTACTAATACTAATTTACTCATTATTATTTTTAAGAAGCAGTTTAATTATTTTTATTTTATTTAAATATATATAATAAATTCGCAAAAATCATCACCTGCCCCTATAGATTTTAGCATCTCTACATGAACGGGCTTTTTAAGCAAGGTTTTAAAAATTATTTTTACCCATCCTAATGAGCAATAGCAAAATGTACTATTTAAATTTATAATTTTATTTCTAACAAGAGGACATCCACATTCATTACATATTGAGCTAATGATATTATCTTTTAAATTCCATTGACCGCACCATGGAATTTTATTATTAATTTTTTCAATAATCTCTTCAATACAAGTAGTTTCTTCAGAAATTTTTTTAGCAATTTCATAACTACCTGCCATTGCACACGCTTCTCCACTTTTTTCCATTATTTTCCTTCTTTCTACTATACTTAATTCTTCCATACCATTAATAATAGAATTCATAACTCTACTAGACCTTTCTAATAATGCTTTCTTGCTGTTATATTTGTTTACCATAAATTATTCAGCCTCACTCTTAAATTCTAAAGCATGAATGATTTTAACATTTGGTGTATTATTCTATGAAGATTTTATATAATGATTTAATTATAAATAATTCAAAGATTTAAAAAAATGTACTTTCAAACTATAAATACAATTGAATTTAGACCAATATAAAAAAAAATAAAAAAAAAGATAAGGCCTACTTTTTCAATCTATCTTTTTTTCTTGATTAAAGCGATTAATAAAATAAAAACTAAAAAACCAAGTACACCAATAATTACCCATTCGATATTATCCATTATAGTATCTAGTAGAGTACCATCTTCTTCTCCATCATGATCATCAGAGATAGGAATATCACTACAAGTATTATTAAAAAAAGCATTACCATAAGAAAGTTCTTCTTTTATGCAATCCAAATTATTAATAAAAGTATTTTCAATTATCTGGTTATACGTAGTATTAGAGAGGTATAAACCATAATCTTGATTATTATTGACTATGTTTTTAATGGCAATGTTATAATTACTATCAATCAAGAACACCCCGTTATCTGTATTATTATTCATGTTATTGTCTGTTATAAAGTTATTGTCCGATAAGTATAAGAATAAACCATTATCGTCATTCTTATTTAGAATGTTTTCAAATATATTATTATTAATGCTTCTGTTTAAACCGATTCCATCATATTCATTTAATTGAACTTCATTCCGAAAAAGTACATTATCGTCACTATCGAAAACATATACTCCTTTTCCTTGATTTTCCTTTACAATATTTTCTGAAATAAAATTAGCTCTTGATCTCTCTATCATCATGCCATTTAAAGAATTTCTATTAAATATATTTTTTAAGATTATATTATTTTCAGAATTTATAGTGAGGAGTATTCCATTTTCTAAATTTTCATCTACTTGATTTTCAATGAGATAATTTCGCTTGGAGAGATATAAGCTTATTCCATGATTATGATTTTCTGATATTATATTTTTGGAGAAATTATTGTCATTACAACCATATGTAGATATTCCAAATCCACCATTATTATTTATGTTATTCTCCTTAATAATTGAATCATGTATATAAGCAAGACCCATTCCGTTCAGTAAATTATCATTTACAATATTTCTTGAAAATGATAAATTTAAGCCAGAATTGTAATATATTCCATTTGCCTCATTATTATTGATGATATTTTCTTCTATAGTAATAAAGGATGAACCCATTGAAGAAAATCCATATTGCCCATTATAGGAGAAATTATTATTTATTATAAGCCCATTATCTACATTATATAAGCGTAGTCCAGCCCTGAAAGGAAAATCAACATCATATCCGGAATTATATAAAGTACAATTTCGAATTACGAAGTATTCCTCAGTATTTTCTATCAAGACACAATCTCCGGAATTTTCTCCATCAATTTTTACATTTTCTATAACATAAGGATCAGTATCACTACCCGAACCCGAACACCAGGGTTGAAGTGCCGTTTCAGTCCAATTATCATTAATATGGATA
>Ga0209635_10004569_pt1 | contig 10882 bp, 17 predicted proteins | sample DeeMarSWOR230_32_FD_187463 | JGI IMG/M metagenome (GOLD analysis project Ga0209635, IMG submission 187463) | Marine sediment microbial communities from White Oak River estuary, North Carolina - WOR-2-30_32 (SPAdes) (version 2) | ecosystem: Environmental > Aquatic > Marine > Intertidal zone >...
AGCAAACAGCTATAAGATAGACGTTCTCCCACAAATCGATAGAGAACAAGGGGTGAGGTTCTCAAAACCATTTCCTCGATTTCATGGATCGTACAGATGTTGGGATGGGAGAGGGCGGCTGCGGCTTGAGCCTCAAGAACAAACCGTTCTTTGGCTTCTTTATCCCGGATCAATTCAGGAGGAAGAAACTTAAGGGCAACATTACGTTTGAGCTTGGTATCCTCGGCCTTATAGACGATACCCATTCCCCCTTTTCCTGACACCTCGATGATTTTATACTTTCCGGCAAGTGCGGTTCCGGGAGGCAATTCCTGTATGGGTCTCAGGACGGTTTGGGTGTGGGTGACGAGAATTTTATCTGAGGGATGAATGGGTGTCCCGCATTTGCTGCAGAAGCGGGAATCATCCGAGATATCTTCCATACACTTTGGACATTTCATGGCCTATTCTCCCTGTTGCGTAATCGGCGAAAGAATATCAATTAATGCCAAAAGAGTCAAATGCAGAAGGAAAAACAGCGGGGTCAGACCAAGCTAACTTATTTATTTTTAATCAATTAAGTGCTATATTTCCGCCAATTTCAGCCTTAGAAGTACATTTTTGGGGTCAAAAATGAGCTTTTAAGGAAAACAACAAAAAAAAAGATAAGATCAAGAAGCTAATATTTGAAAACAATCGAGCCAGCACTGTATCCTCCAGCGATAGCTGTTAAGCCAACAAGATCACCACGATTGATCTTGATTTTGTTAACTTGGCCCCGGATTATCATATCCAGACTTATGGACACCGAAGCTCCAGAAGTGTTCCCGATTTCATGGATCACCCTACAGACTTTTTCTTTGGGAACCCCTAATTTAATAATCAGGCCATCAGCAATTCTCAAATTTGCCTGATGAGGAATGATCACATCTAAATCCTCAAGTTCATAAGGGCTTTGTTCTAAAGCCTTGAGCAGGGCGTCGGCCATCCCGTTTACCGCCCTCTTTAAAACATGAGGCCCTCCCGGCATGTGGATTGTGTCCCGAGGTAAAAACTTTTTCCCTTGCTTTTCTATCCGTTCCCTAGGATTCACGGCGTCTGCATTTTTCAGGGTAATGTGGTCAGAGAAATCAGAAGTCAAATAAGGGGGGCTGCAAATCCCTGCCTCTTCGCTGGCCTGCAGCACAGCCGCGCCAGCCCCATCAGCAAAAAGGACTGCAGTACTGGGATCACCATAATCAACCACTCGAGAGAGAGTTTCTGCAGAAACCACTAAGACATTCGAATAAAATTCAGATTTGATCAGAGCATAAGCCATAGAAAGGCCATACACAAAACCCGCACAGGCCGTGTTCAGAGGAAATCCTCCCACTTTATCGGCTCCAATCATATGGCCAATCGAGCAGGCTAAGTTAGGGATGTCTCGTGTTGGTGTAAAGCTGGAAACAATAATGAAATGAATGTCGCTAGCTCTCATTCCCGCGGCGTCAAGAGCCCGCTGGCAAGCCTGGGCAGCCATCAGCTCTGTGTCTTCATCTTCCACAAAACATCTTGTCCTTATGCCGGTTACTTTCTCAACCCATTCTGTGAAAGGCATGCCGGCTCGATCAGGATCAAAATTACTTACCATTTTTTCAATCTGCTCGTTGGACACCCGCTGCTTGGGTAGATAGGATCCTGTTCCTACAATCCTTGCGTATTTAGCCATTTTATTTCTCCTCCTCAGACACTAAGTTTCATGGTAGATGGGGCGGTTCTTTGGAATGTCTGGTTCTTGATAGATTACTCATGACAGATAAAAAAATCAATTCTGAATAATAGGAATGGGTCAGGTCTCTAGATTCAAGATTGCAGTAGGGTAGGATTTTTTAAAATATTGATTATTGAGAACTCATCCCTCTCCCAAGAATGGCGTTAAATAATTAATTTAGCAACGCACCACCTACAACCCTGTAAAACAAGAGAATACGAACCACCGCAATTCTCGAGGCGAACCCAGTCAAGGCAGAGTGAAAATGGCGTGAAAAACTCTGTCGAAAATGTTGGTGTCTGAGTGAAGGAGGCATCAGGCATCATGGGGAAGGATAAGAAGAAAATGCTTATCCTTCCCCTTTTTTTAAGAGAAAAAAGCAAAGATTCGCTGGCCTGCAAAGAACAGGTTCTGCGCAAAGTTTTTGCTTTTTAAGGAATAATAGATGTCAATTAAACATCAATTAAAAGCCATTCTCGTCACAGAGGATGGAGTGAATTTCTTGCTTTTGAGGGAATTGTATGTCAACGACCTCAGAACAGGAAAGCTCCTGGATGGAAAGCACTATCAAGGACGTACACTTATTTTACAGGAAGAGGACGATGAACGAGAACAACAATTACTCCAAGAAAAAGAGTGAAGAAAAGCCAAAAGAAGAGGCAATGCCTTTCACCAATGCTACAGAGAAAATACTCTTAGCTTCATTTCTTTTCTCCAAGGAAGCGCCTGAGGACTTACATGATGTAAAACTAAAACACTTTGCAAGTGTTGTCATTAGAAACATGGTAAAACTGGTGTGTGACTTTTATGAGAGATATACCAGGATACCAAGTCCAGAGGAATTCCACCAATGTCTAGACAGCTTTTTAAACAGTAAGGAAGAGAAAGACCTTGGTGCTCCCAAATCTGAATATTGCGATGTCTATGAAGAAATGCTGTCACTCAGGGAAGAAGATTTTGAACCCGCCCAGGATTTATTTAGACGTTTTGCCCGACATCGAGCTCACGAAGAAGCACTTGATAAAATATTTGATACACACATGCTGGAAAAGGGAGATTATGATGGCGTCCATGGACTCATGATAGAAGCTTATGATACAGGGAACAGAGATGGAGGATTAAGAAAACTCTCTGATATAGAAGCTAAGGATGTAGAATGGTTGTGGAAAAACCACATACCTTTAGGCGAGATCACTATTCTGGCAGGAGATCCAGGAGTGGGGAAAAGCTATTTCTCTTACTTTTTGAGTGCTCAAGTTTCTATAGGTGGTTCTTGGCCCAACGATCCAAAAATAGCCATAGAAAGTGGAAAAGTTTTGATCCTCAGCACCGACGAGGATCCAAATTATTGTATTCGTCCCAGATCGGATGCTGCTGGTGCCGACATTGATAACATACTGGTATTAGAAGGTGCTCGTGACAAGAGAGGAAGGATTAGAATTATCAATCTCACTCGTGACATCCACAGATTGGAAGACATACTGAAGAAGGACAAGAGTTATCGGCTGGTGGTGATAGACCCATTGAGTGATTACGTGGGCCGTATAGACCAACACAGCTATGGTGATGTGAGGTGGGCGTTAAATCCTCTCCTTACGTTGGCAAGAAAATATCACGTGGCTGTTGTAGGGATAATGCACTGCAATAAGAATACCAGTTTGCAAGTGCTTTATAGAATTATGGGGAGCATGGGCTTCATGGCAATGGCAGGCAGCGTATGGGTAATAGCTAGAGACAGAGAGGATGAAGAGCAGAAGAGAAGATTTTTCGCACCGCTAAAACACAGATTAGGTCCTGAACAGAAAGCTCTTGCTTTTCGTCTAGATAATCTAGGCAAGGTGGCTAAAGTCGTTTTTGAAAGTGAACCTGTGGAAGAGGACTTCGATATAGAAGAGGCGCTTGTCCCTCAAGAGAGAGCAAGCGAAACCAAAAGAGCCAAGAAATTCTTATTGTCTACTTTGAAAGATGGACCTATGCCTACAAAGGAGATAAAAAGTGCTGCAAGGGACGAAGGCATTTCATGGGGAACGTTGAGGAAAGCTAAGGAGAAAATGGGTATCAGGGCCTCCAAGGGAAAGGAAGAAGGTGGAAAGTGGTTCTGGGAATTGAATGAGTTTACGAGAGGACAAGCATTGATGGAGGCAGATGCTAAGGCAAGAATAGAGGCAGCCAGAGAAAAGCATAAGGAATCTTCTGAAAACAAAGAAGAAAAGCAAAAATAAGTATCTGGCAGGATGAGAATTGTGGATTTTCAGGAGGCTGGAGTGTCTGAGAATTTGGATTCTATTCAGGTTTCGCTATATTCTGATATATCACTTATAGTCACGAATACGAGCTTTTTTACGTAATTTGTCCATAGCCTCTTGGATTTCTGTATCAGATTTTCCTTCTATTTGGATTGTTTTGCTTACTTTTAATAAAAGGTCACCAAGTATTGCTCCAATTATAGCACCGAAGGGCGCACATATCGCCCCCCATTTTGCCATTAATGATGACGCTTCCCCCCAACTTGCCTTAAGAACAAAGCTCCACATTCCTGCGAAATACGCTCCAAATCCTGCACCCCCTAATAATCCTACAAGAGCGCCCCACGCAACCCCTAATTTCTCAGCAATTTTAATTACCTTAATATCCTCAATTCCAACAGACACATCTTTTCCTTCTGTATCCAACAAGAGAAGCGAGTTCGGTTTAACAGTAATAAGCTCACCCTTAATCAGTTGTCCGTCCAATTTAGTGACTATGAGCTTAGCTCCTCGTCTTTCTTTAGCATACAGATTCACAGAAAGTGCCATTAAAGAGAAGATAAGAAACAATGATATGAATTTTTTACCTAAGGGATTCATTAATCCCTCCCCAAACTGAATTCTTATCTGTCAAGATATAGTATAAAAAATCTTATGTCAATCTCTCAGGTACTCATTTTTGGTGATGAACCATCATTAATAAGTTTTATTCGCGAAATAAAGCATTACTAATCTTTAGTAAGTGTTTGGTCTTAGAGTATGGTTCAAAGAAGCTAAAAACCCTACCCCCCTAACGCCTTAGCCCCTTTAGCTCCTTTAGCCCCTTTTTTAGAATCAATAACTTACAACGCTTAAAGGAGTTAAAGGAACTAAAGAAGCTAAAGGAGTTAAAGAAGCTAAGGAGCTAAAGGGGTTAAAGAAGCTAAGGAGCTAAAGGGGTTAAAGGAGTTAAAATCAAAAAAAAATATATATATAGTATATATCAGAGAGACAGGAGGAGACAATCCTCTTCTTCAGGTCATTAACACCCACACAGTTGTATCGTAGCCCAGTGCTAATCGCATTTAGACTAATGTCTTATCACGGTGAATCACTTCTAAGTCACTGATAACAGAAAGCATACCAGCGTCTCTTATCACAAGGCAAAAATTCTCATATTTTAGGCATCTATTCTCATCCAGAGCGGAGTGAAATCGGCGTGGAAGGCATGGTCTCCCTCGGGGTGCAGCGCTAAATAACGTATTTAGCATTGGCACATTGAGGTGCATGTTGGCGCACCCCAGTGTGTCTTATCATTATCCGCATTTTTAATTATCTCTCGAGGGAGAAGAGTGTTTTCGCAAAAAAGATTACCTAAGACATTTTTGTCTGGGATACTGGGTTAATGGGCGAAAACGGCTTGGACAAAAAGCAACCTAGTTATTTATACTTAGAGATGATAGGACAGCGAGGAGAGAGAAGTATGGAAGGCAGACCAAGAAAAAAGAAGGGCGTGACACCCTTCGTTTTACCAGAATTAGGAGACTTCAATTTCACAGAAAATATGTCCACGTTGCCACATTCTAGCCACTTATGGCATAATAGAGAAGGCAAAAAAGAGGAGGTCTGATATGGGAAAGAAAACAGCCAAATACAAAAGGGAAGAAATAAATCAGCTACCCAATAATATGCCTGTCCGCTACGACATTTTGAACAGAAGTGGCAATCCTAATTATATTGGCTCAGCAAAAAAGGGCAGAGTTAGGAAAGAGATAGCTAGCAAAATCGCTAAGATTCCTGGCGCCAAAGTTAAGATTCACCAGCATCACCGCATCAGAGAAGCGAGGAAAGAAGAGACCAACGCTATTAAAAGAAATAAGCCACCTTACAATAAGCTAGGGAAATAATAGATGGCAGTCAAGAGGTCGGGAGTTCAAATCCCCATCAGCTCCACTATCTGCTACCCCTTTTTATCCCTGGAATCTTAATGATTTCTTTATCATTCGGTATTCAATCCTTTTACTGTATTTTCAGCGTAATTCAACAATTTTATTAGAAAACTGAGATATGAAGCGAGGTTTGTTTTTTGTTGTGACATGAAAAAATCAACAGTTTTATGTTAAAATTATTCAAAAGAAAAGGAATAATAAATAAATAGAAGTTATTTTATGTCAGCAAGTGCCTGGATTTATTTCAAAAATAAAGATGAAAAAAAATTGGAATTCGAGCAATATTCATGGAAGCTTGCGGTTGAAACAGCATTAGAATTTGTAAAGAAAGATGATGTTGAAAAAGTAATGATTTTTGGTGGAGGAGCAATAATATGGGACTTTTACCGTCGTGGTTTTTTCTTAGAGCAAGCGTTAAATGAAGAAACGGGGGAAATAGACATTTGTTTGACAAGTCCCGATCCTAATTATAAAGGCGAGCTTGATTTAATGTGGGATGGGATTTTTGGTGAAAAGAAGATAAAGAAGCGATTATTAAAAGAAGGTAGAAAATATCTATTTTAAGAGGCAATAAAATGTCAGAAGTTATAATTGAGCATCCTTTTTTTGATGATTATGCCAATGCAGTCCAAGCACGTTGCTTAAGAGAACTCGGAGAAGAAGGTCGCAAACGCCTTAAAAAATTAGCTTGTACTCTTTGGCCTACTGAGATTCTCGAAATGAAATGGGAATGATGGGAGATTGGCATACCTCGTCCAGTACAATTAGCTACTGAAGAAGCAGTGAATCTTTGGGAGAAACATGCAATTATATTGCTAAGAGATTTTTTCAAGAGGGTCGAGAAAGGTCAGCTTTACTGTGACTATTCATCCGTTGTCGAAAAATTCGGCGAAGGGATTGAAAGCAGAATAGGCAAAACAAGTGGCTTACTCTTCAATTTGGAATCCGCATATTGGACATTTAATGTTAGGTTTAGCAAGTGGATAGAGAAAAATAGAAAAAAATATAATTGTTGCTTAGTATGTCCCTTGGATGAGATGCTTGCTCGGTTTGATGCTCAACTACGAGTATCATTTTTCCCAACTCCAGGGCCTTATGATATTGGACCAAGGAAACGGAAAAAGCTTGAAAATCGTATGCTAAAAAAACATGCTCCCACAATAAGAGAAGCATTAATGAAGGAAATTTGGGGTTGATTTATCTGTAAAACTTCACTCAATACAGAGAGAGAAATGATTAAAAATTGAGAAAAATCTTAAATGAGCAAAATAGGAATCCTTGCATATGGCTCACTAATATGTGACCCAGGAGAAGAAATCCAAGCTGCAATTGATAATTTTATTGAGAATGTTAAAACACCATTTAAAGTAGAATTTCTACGGAAAAGTAAATCCCGTAATGGAGCGCCTACATTAATTCCAGTTGAAGAAAGTAGTGATTATGGTGATTATGCCAAAGCTAAGATATTAGTCTTAAAAGAGGGTGTTTCAAAGGAGGAAGCCACCCATATGTTATATCGAAGAGAAAGACATAAAGTTGGAAGTGGCATAAAGTATGAACCGCGTCCAAAACCGGGACCAAACGATGTTTTGATTTGTAAATACAAATATTCCCAAGATTTAAAGACCGTACTATATGCTAAAATTAAGGGGAATATTAAGAACCCGACACCGAAAAACTTGGCTTGCTTAGCCTTTAAAAGTGCATGTTCCAAAGCTGGAAAAAAGAGACAAGATGGTATCAGTTATCTATATGATGCAAAATGTAGTGGTATTAAGACTCCGCTTATGCCTGAGTATGAGAAAGAAATACTCCGAAAAACAAATACTAAAACTCTTAGGGAAGCATGGGTAGCTTTAACAACATGACTGTGCTAAACATTACAGTAAGATTAATAAGGCGAGTGGAAACCAGAAACTCTAAATGCTCTGGCTTCTCGAATACTGAAAAGACAATGAAGCGTATAAGAATCTAAAAGCATTTGAGAACTATTTGATATTTTAGAACATAGAAAATTAGAGGTAGAGTAGGCTCAATTCCTATCATAATCCTTAAAATGTTGAAATTAGTAAATGGATTTGACAGCTTTTCCTTTTAGCTTGGGAGGTAAAAATGATAAAAACGAAAGAAAAGGGCATAAAAGTGAGGGATATAGGAAAATTTAAAAAAAAGTTCGATGCTCTCATGGATGCTCCTTTAGATGTAAGTTTTGGACATTTATTTGAAATGTGCATCAATATATTGGCAATGCGAAACGTAACAGCTGAGAGGGCTAAGCTGGCTGAGCAGCTGACTGAGCCAGAACGGATAGCGAGAGTAGACGAAATGGCCAGTCTCATAGAGATGCTCCTGTGGACAGTTATGACAACTTGGATGGGGTGGAAGATGAAGGATTCTTATGTATTGATTCTCAGGGAAGCGATATTGGGGCGTGCCGGAAGGGAGAGCCAGGTATTATTAGAGACGATGCCCAGTAAATAATTCTTCTGCTATACATATAAGGTTTAATTGCTTATGCCAATTGTAAAAAGTTTTGTTTTTAAAAGAAAGAAATGGTTGAAAATTTATATGCAGCAGCTACTTTTAACTTAAAGCAAATATTTTTTAAAACAAATACTAATATTTAATTTTGAGGCAAGCAGAAGCAAAAGACATTAAAGCTCTAGCATTCCTCTCCTAAAAGAGATACTAATTGAATTTAAAAAAAGAATTACCTATCAAAAGTGACCCAATGAAAATATCGCCTAACTATACGGTAGAAGATTGGAATGCTCTTGATTTTTCGAAAGAACAAGATTGGCTTAAGGCTATCAATATATTTGAAGATCGGATAAAAGGAAGATTTTTTGAATTCATTGATAAAATAAAAAAATTTGAATTCGTTGGATTTGCTGTGATGGCTTTGGATTGCCTATTGATTGAAACATTACAACAATTTTATGAAGGAAAAGCACGGACTCCAGAGAGAGAATCCAAAAAGTATTTCAAAAAATTCCTGACCAGAGGAGTTTTTAAAGATTATTTTAAAGAAAAGATGCCGGACATGTTTTATGAACAGGTCCGTAATGGTATTCTGCATCAGGCAGAAATAAAAGGAAATTCTAAAATACATATAAGAAAATGTACTCCCTTGGTGAGTTTTACTTGCGATAAAAAAGGACTTATTATTAATCGGATGTTATTCCATGAGCAATTAGTCAAAGAATTCAAGGAATACTTATCACGCCTTAAAAATCCTAAAGAAAGAAAATTACGAGATAATTTAAAAAAAAAGATGAATTACATATGTAGGACTACGTTGAGTGAATTATAACAATATTTAATAAGAATAAGGCGAGTGGAAGCCAAATCCCCTAAAGCCTCAGCTTCTGAAGGAGGTTAGAATAACATGTTAAAAGAAAGTCCTAAGCTTTTACATTGGAATTATTTCTTAGTTTTAGAATCTGATTTAGAGCAACTTTCAAGGTATATTGAGTTTACTGAAGTGTTTCCCGTCAACACAATTCGGGCAACTCATGATATTTTCTAAGCTATGGTTTGCGTATAATAAAGCCAAGCAAGGAGATATGCATGAGTATCACAAAGAAAGCATCCCCTGAATCCATCGTAAGAGAGATCAAACGCAGAACCCGACGGAAGTTTTCTGCTGAAGAGAAGATCCGTATCGTTCTAGAAGGACTCAGAGGAGAGCAAGGCATCTCAGACCTCTGCCGAAGAGAAGGCATCCACCCGACCCAGTATTACAAGTGGAGCAAGGAGTTTCTTGAGGCAGGAAAAAGAAGGCTTACCGGCGATACAGTGAGGGAAGCCGATTCTGAAGAGGTCAATGAGCTTAGAGTAGAGAACGAGGCTTTGAAGCAGCTTGTGGCAGAGCTAAGTCTCAATAATCGGGTGTTAAAAAAAACCTTGAAGGGTTTGGAGTAAGGATCAATCGGTATATGAGATACTCCCAGTCTGAAAAAATGGAGATTATCAGGATGGTAGAGGAGTCGAATCTCAGTGTGAAGAAGACTCTTGAGGAGATGGATGTACCCCGAAGTTCCTTTTATGATTGGTATAAGAGATATCAAGAGAGAGGATACGAAGGGCTTAGAACAAAGTCGAGGAGGCCGAATCAGTTCTGGAATGCCATTCCTGAATGGGAGAAAGAGCGAGTGGTCGAGATTGCAAGGTGTTATCCTTAGAAGTCTTCGAGAGAGATCGCGTGCTATGTCACAGATAAACTTGGTTATTTTATCTCAGAATCCAGCGTCTACCGCATACTCAAAGCCAAGAATCTTGTCACTTCCCCCGTATATACAGTTATCGCTGCTAAAGATAAGTTCGAGCACCCGACAACCCGTATCAACCAGCTCTGGCAGACAGATTTTACTTATTTGAAGGTTATACGCTGGGGTTGGTATTATCTGTTGACGGTTCTTGATGATTATTCCCGCTATATCATCACCTGGAGGTTATGCAAAACCATGACAGCTGAAGACGTGAAAGAGAGACTTGATATAGCCATTGCCAAAACAGGAGTCACACATGTGCATGTGTATCAAAGACCTCGGCTTCTCAGCGATAACGGACCCTGCTTCATATCCCAAGAATTTAAACAGTATTTGCAGAAGCATGCAATCAATCATATAAAAACCAGGGTCTATCATCCAATGACCCAGGGCAAGATAGAACGGTATCACCGGTCTATGAAAAATCTGATCCTCCTGGATATCTATTATTCACCCGAAGAGCTCACCGAGAGGATAAGTCAATGGGTTAACTATTACAATAATCACCGCTATCACGAAGCCATTGATAATGTCGCTCCCAGTGATCGCTATTTTGGGAGGGATAGAGAGATTTTGAGGCAAAGGGAGAGGACAAAAAAATTAACAATGAAGCAACGAAGAAGAGTAAATAAAATGATTCTTCAGAGCTTGCCAATGGCATGAGTTGAGATTATGATGAGAAAGCAAAGCTGTAGTTTAGGAAATCAG
>Ga0209635_10004572_pt1 | contig 10880 bp, 9 predicted proteins | sample DeeMarSWOR230_32_FD_187463 | JGI IMG/M metagenome (GOLD analysis project Ga0209635, IMG submission 187463) | Marine sediment microbial communities from White Oak River estuary, North Carolina - WOR-2-30_32 (SPAdes) (version 2) | ecosystem: Environmental > Aquatic > Marine > Intertidal zone >...
CAAGGGTTATGAAGGAAACTCCTACATAACCAGCACATTTCGCACGCTTAACAAACAACCAGAAGAACCCATCAGCTTCTACGACCTAAAAGCACCAGGCTGCATTGACGCCTTCTTCTTCCGAGACAAAAAAGACGTAGACATTGCAACAGCCAACAAACAGATGTTGAACAGAGCCATAAATTTTGCTGCAGGCAAGGTCCCAATCCTAAACAACTATGTTGGAGGCCCCGCAGCGTTGGATGAATGGGCAAACGTTCTAGAGAATCTTCCCAAAGAAAAACAAAACTATATGGGCAACAGCTACGTTGGCGTCTGTGTCTGTGAAGGTCGATCCATGTGTGCGGCATTCCTAAACCGCCTTTCAAAGAAATACCCTAGAAAACAATCGAAGCACTTACAAGAAGCTGCAGAGTGCTACGAGAAAGGCGGGAAGCTCATGGAAGAGTTTACGCGAATATTTCCATTCAAATTCCAAGGTGAAATGAAACTAGAAGATCGAAAGAAAGGAGCGGAGATACTCAGAAAAGTCAAAACCTTCGAAGAAGAAGCCATCAAACACATGAAAAAAGCATGCGCGTTTTAGTTGGCGGGGGCAAGTGTGGTATCAAAGGTTGTCGTAGTTGAGTTCGACGGAGATGTTCATGGATCTTTTAAACATGCGCTAGAACTTATCGGAAAGTAGATGACTTGAACATAATGGAGAGCCCTGTTGTTATCAAGGTAGGATTCTTCGACCATAGAACAAAAACACACCTCACAGTCAGCGTGGTTGAAGCAATCGTTACCGGCTTCAATTAGGCTTCCCAGATTTTTATAGCCGAATCAGACAATTATAAAGGAACAAGAGGTTGGAAAGGCTTCAAATCTGGAATTTTCCTTGAAAATCTGAAAGGAAATTTTCGTCAGTTATTGAAAGCTTCAAAGAAAAAGCGAAGTCACCAACCGTGATTCATCATGCTTCACATCAGCCAACTATTCGGTAAAAACCAGTTCCAACGCGTCAAAACACGCGCTGTTTATTCTGTTGAGAGTTATGGAAAGAATTATTTTGTGGGAATATGGCTATTTTGACTTGATGTAAAACATGTTATGCTTATTTGGCCTTGTCGAGTTCACGTTGGCTTCTATTTCTTTCCCGCTGCCTTTTTCTGTCAATTTCTTCTTCTATTTCACTTTCATATGAAAAGACCCTGGCTTCATCTTTTAATCCTAACAGAAGTGCTAGATCCCATAGTATGTCTGTCCAATGCCTATGCTTTCTTTCATTTTTACGCTTCCGCATTACTTAACTCAACAGTTTTGTTAAAGCACACCGTTATTTTTAATTGTTTCGTATACTCTTTTGTCTGGCTTTTCAAACGATAATGCATCTCCAGCTTCTGCAATTGCAACGAATTTGCAAGCATTGCCGACAGACGTTTCAATTCTGTACTCATTCTGATTTATTCTCTTTGTTATCTTGTGACAAAATATTCGTAATAAATTCATAAAACATGTTGGAAAGCTTCATAACCTTGATGTTAATTCAGTCGGCTGTTGCGTTGACCTGATATGCGCTTCCAGCTACGGTTTCAATCGTTATGCTATAAGTTGAGCCCTTCTTCCAAGGAAAGGATATTTCAATATCATCAGTACTGTGGAATTGATTGAGCCACAATCCTGGTGACACAATAAAAGAAGCACTGTCGATCCAAACTTCTTTTACGATGACGTTGATGTCGCCGAAACTTATGACTTCTATTCCTATGAACTTATCATAGCTTGTGGGAGGCCAACAGTAGAAGTAACATTCTTTGATTTGGACTTTCTCAGTTCTTGTGTTATTCTTGTTTACGTTAAGAGTGAAGCTGAAGTGGCTTTTTCTTGAGGTAACTACTGTTAGGTTGTAATCCATGCCGTTTTCAAACATTAAACTTTCAGGAGCCACGTAAACAGTCCTTGTGTATTCCGGTTGTATGACCCCGCCAAAATGACCTCTCCAGTCACCAGGGTCGACAGGCATTCCATCAATCCAAATCTCCCCTATGACCAAGTCTTGGGTTCCATTGTTCTTGAAAACAATGACCAGCTGCTTGATCTCCTCTCGAGAATTGGCAACCCAATAGTAGTCGAGAAACATATCCAGCTTTTCATAGCTCCAAAAAAAAGGCAGTACAAAGTACCAGAGAATATATGCAAAGATTATGACTATACAAAACAGGATAAGGAAACAGAATGTTAAGTCCCTACGAGGCTTATTCTCCGACTCTGACAAACCAATCACATATAAATAGGGTTTCACCTAAAAATTTAAATCTTACTGTAACCCACTAACGTCGAAGATGAGGAGAAATGAGGAATATTCTCACAATACTAATAATTCTATGTCTAGTGCTTTCAGCCTATGATGTACCTTTAGTTCATGCACAGACACAAAAGGGGCCCAGAACAACCTACCAGAGTCGGTATAATTGGAGACCCTGGGTCGCTTAACATACTATACTCAAGCTACCTGCGGGATTACCAATGTTTGGACAAGATATACGCAGGACTCATCAGCTATAATCCCTAGAACAACGCAAAAGTCCAGCCTTGGGTTGCCCAAGACTGGCAGGTAGGCACATGGTATGACCCTGAAGATGAGAAGGAAAAAACCGTTGTGGATTATTGGTTTAGAAAGGATGTTTACTGGGTGAAACCTGTCACTGGCGATCTTGATGGACAATTCACAGCTAAAGATTACGAATTCACGTGCCACTACATTTACGATCAATATCCATTTGTCCCGGAGGCAGGAATAGGATGCCCACACCTTGACAAGTTCAAAGACATTCACCATATAGAAATAATCGATGACTTTCACGTTCGAGTCTACATGAACGTTCAAAGCATGTGGGCTTATCTGTGGCCAACCTATCCGTTATTACCGAAACACGTATGGTTAAGAGCGCCCCTAGCCTATCAAGAGGAAGAATATTTTGAAGTTGACAGCGATATAACGCTGCCTGGCAGAATCCCGCTAAACTATTACGTTGTCAGCGGTTCAGAAGACACACAGATTAAAGTACGGCTCGTTAATAGCATTGAAAAGTGGCTGGAGTGGGGCACGGATTTCATGTGGAAAAAGGGTGATTTGTACATTGAGACTGATTCGTTGAATGGCGTTAAAATCGACAAAGTATGGGTGTACTACTGGAGAAACGGTGACCCCACAGGATACTACCCTGGTGGCTTGCCCTGGCAAGAAATGTTGGAAGGCTGCGGCACCCACTACGTCATCAGCATAGATCCTGGCTACCACTTTCTATGCGACGCCAATAGACACTTTTTCCTAGAAACTCCAGTATTAGGCGAGATCGACTGGGATTGGGCATGGGTTGGAACAACACATCCGCGCAGCGGCTACTATCAAGTGAACCTGTACGACGCTGTGATTGCGTTACAGGCATATGGCAGCCGTGGAGATGGCATACCAAGCCAGAACTGGTTCCCAGGAGCAGACATAGACGCAATAGACGTAGGTCACGTAGGCCTATACGATATCGTGATAGTTAACACCAACTACGGCGCAAAATTCGGAATACCGCCTTCATAAGCCAAAATTCTCTCCTTTTTTCTACAATAGAAAAATTAGAAATCCAACAAAATCAAAGAACACCCAGATCATTTCAGCCCATATCTGCCAAATATCTGATTGACGGACGATACATTAAATGAATATGTGTTTTCCTCTGCGAGAATCTGAAAGAGAAACCAAACGCGAACGGATCAAGGCTCCTAAAATTTTTACAATTCGCGAAAAAGAGCGTATGGAGAAGCTCGGTGGTCACAGAGCCTGAAGACATTGCAGGAAAACGAAGAGCCAAAAAAACAAGAGTCAGCGGAGCAAGAGCTTAGCAAGCCACAGTAACCCAACGCATGCGTAGATTTTTGCGTCGACGCTTAGAAAAGGCTATGATTACGATTTTCTAATTGCCATAGCGCCCCCACGCTAAGCGAAAAGCCTCAAGCCTCAATTTGCAACACAAGTCCCAGCAACGCAACAGAAGACCTTCAATTCAACCTATATATAAGGGGGGTCTAGACACACAGAGAACAAAATAAAACCTTTAAGACAAAACCGTTGCCTGAACTTGGCAATAGTTCCAGTTTCACGCACGTTCGCACCATTAAAAACCTATTTTCGTTTGCTTCGGCTTTTCTTGATTAGTTTGCGCTTATGTTTACCCAGTTCATCCAGCTTTTTCATCCATGCGCCTCTAACATACAAGGCTCCAACGCCCGGCTCAACGATAGCCCCTAAGCCAACGGCCTTACGCTTCCTTTTCTTCCGCGCCCTCTTACGAGGCATATCGTCTCATCTGTCAAATCAGAAATCCTAATATAAAACCCTAACAGAAACTCACCACTGCAGCCTCTTTTGTCCTAAGCCCGTAAGCGTCCAAACTGATGGCCTACTCCCTTTCCGTTGGACTAATCCCCTTGCTTCCAAAAGCTTCAGGTGATGCATGACAACCCCATAATGGAGCCGCGCCCTCTTTTCAATGGTTTTAGCGTCGGCAGAAATGCCGTCCAAAGCATTCAGTACACGCGTTCTGGCTCGTAAACCAGGTTTTACGTTTCTATAGTCAACTAGGTAAGCATTAGGGTGATAGACTTCCTTAACCATACGCACCAAAGCTTACTATGTATCTATGCATAGAAAAGGTTTCACCCTTAGACGAAGTCTACTAGGCTGATTTGCTTGGGCTTTTTGCCTTCAAACAAAGAGTCAATCTCCTTCCTCACAAGTAGAATCCTTTGAGCATAATACTGCGGCAGGCCATATTTTTCAATCAGATGCTGTGCTGCATCCAAGTATTTCTCTATTCCACCTCGATAAACTGTTAAGGTGAGCGCCCCACCGCATGACGAACACTTACCACGAAGCGGTAAACGGCGGAAACGTCTATTGCATGATTTACACCTAAAACTTTGGGTTGAAAAGGCCCGAATGTTCCCGGCAATATCTCGCATGAAATGAGTAGTCAAAACCTTCAAAGCCACTTCTTTAGCGTCAACAGCTTCAATCTTCTCAGCCAACTCGAGCTGACTATTCAGCTTTTCAATCATTGTCTTAAACCGTTTATAGGAGCTTTCGGCATTCCCAACGTTAATATTGGAGACAGGTGTCGTGTAGCTAAAGCCTTCAAACTGCGCCTCCGTTCTGAGTCTATGCTCAATTAAGTCTATGAGACGGCTGACATGTCTGGCTTCCGCGGTTTCCCAAGTCTTTTCATAAAACTCAACTGGATAAGCACAAGCAACATCAACATCATGCACTTGTCTCTGCACCTCCTTCGTATTAACCACCGGTATCAAAAGCAACGGAGCATCCATTATCCCACCTATTTGCGCAGGCAAATACTCTCGAGAAAAGTTGAGCAAGGTATCCAAAACAAGCATCAACGCGTCTTCGTCGCCATCACAGTCCCTTCTCTTAGCCGAATGCCAAACTGGATGAGCATAGCACACGCTCAAGCTCGTGAAGCCTATAACGCGCCCCAAAATGCCCACACAAGTATGGGGAGCCAAACCAACAACCAAACGTCCAACCAGATCCTCCGAATTCTTAACGTTATAGTAACGGGAAAGGCCGTAGACTTTTGCTAGAAGCTCATCAATGAAGCCTGCGACGCGTATAAAGTACTCTCCACATCTCCTAGGAATGACAACATCTTGGATTTTGAGTTCACATATCTGACTTGCACTTGTTAAAGGTGCACCATTAACATCGCAGGTGTAACCAAGTTGCCCAAGCTTCTCAACCGAGACGCCAATTTCAGAAGGCTTAAAATGTGTTAAGGGAGCATTCGTAGCATCAAAACGAATTGTGCCATCCTTATAAACTGACAAATCATATTTTGCACGCAAAACACCCTTTTCGATAATCTCCGGCGTTTTTGACTCATTGATCAATCCTTTGACACCTTTCAAAATCTTCGGAACAGAAACACCAAGATGTCTACACGCGCTTTCAAGAACATCTCTAAAGTTGATACGTTGTTTTTCAAATGGTTTGGCTGAAACCTTACAGACTGGGCATGAGTCTCCTTTCAGGCTTCTCCCACATCTGGGGCAAAGTTTCTCACGAACAGTTTCTGCACCACAGGCTGGGCACTTTATCGCAAAAACATAGGTTTTGCATACTGGACACTTGCGCTTCACAACTTCCACGAAGGCTGGTTCTCGCCTAGCCGCCTCAACGATGTCTCTTCGTGAACCGCCAGCTAAACCAACCGGAAACAGAATGTGCACAAGTGGCTTCATCTCGCGCCTTTTCGCTTTTTCAGGCCGCCCCATCCGAGCACCCACAAAGGTGGGAGCCTTCTCTTTAACAGGCACCCCAGAAAGCTTCTCAAGCGCCTCTAGGACGGATTCTGCCGATGAAAAGTCGACATTCGCAGCATCATAGCCCAAGCAAAATGCAAAAGCATGCGCATCATCATTCTCAACAACAATTTTGTCATCTGAAACCTTATGAGGCAAGCATATTGTTTCCAAAGCCTTTTTGACATTTGACTCGGATTTTCCAGTGATCTTACTAACAAAACCATCGTGACGCAGCAGGTCTGAACTGAGAAGCCAGTTTCTCAATGATCCAAGCTCTTTAAGTGAGGCAAGACTCGACCAAAAAAACGTGAAGGATGGGTGAAGGGGTACATGCAGGGTTAACGATAGAGCAATTGCCTCTGAGCTGTTGGGTTTATTGACAAACGGGCTTTCCAAAAAACTTCTCAGCCTTTCCGGCGGAATTTCCACGGCTTCGGCTGACTTCTCAAAATCTCCATTGAACTCGTCGATTACCACTTTCTTTAAGTCCTCAACCCACCACTCCTCAACGTACCCAGAAGGCGCAAGAGGCTTGTTATTATACAAAAAGTCTCCAAAACTGATCAATATGTCCCCTAGAAACAGGATTCTCTCGATATTGTCCTTTATCTCGCTAGAGTTCTCAAGTGAAGCCCGAACAACTGACCCATCTCTTAACCTAACGATAGGAGGCTCAATTGCGTCGACTGGAACCACAATGCCACCCTTTCCAGGAAGCTCCAAACGTAATTGGGTGCCTGCAGCCAAAAAACCTTGAAGCACATACATAGTTACTGGATGAACGCCCACAGCAGCCAACCCCGTGTTTCGCCCTCTGCCATATCTTAGACGGAAACCACCTCGTCTGGATGGAAACGAAAACACTGGGCGACCAGCGATGATGTCTTTCATGAACCCAGCGGACTTATTCTTGTTAGATATCTGATGAATTTCATTGAGCCAATCCCAGCCTTGAATCCCCAGCTTTTCTATTATTGTCCAAACCTTTGAAGAACGCCCCACAAGTCCATCGTTTACCACGCGCAAGGCCCCACCCCTAACACGGTTTGTTTCTATGCGTGGAAGATTCCGGAAAGACGAAACTTCTACAGGATCAGATTCTGTGCCCGTCACTTCCACTGGCAGCCACTGAAGCGGCTTTCGCAATTCCTCATCTGAAACGTGGTATTGGAAGCGACTTACAGAACGCTCGTAAAGCCTGACCTCCTCAATAAACCGCGCGATTTCCTCCTCTGTAGGCTTGTAACGGTCAAGCCCAAGAAGCCTCCGCACAAAATCGCCAATCACAAGTGTCAAAGCTTGATCTGTTCCACCAGCAGAACGTATAGGCCCCGCAAAGTAAATCGCAAGATACTTCGTACGGTCTTTGTTCGTTTTTATCTTTACATGCGCTACACCTTGCAACGGTGCAGCCGTAAGCCCCTCCGTCAGGACTGCCAGTGCAGTCCGCACGGCTTGTTCTGCTCCGGCCTCAGGCTCCATGTGCCCAAACTTGCCATAGACGATTTCCTCGGCGATTTTGAAGGCTAATTCTTCCCTTGGAAGTTTGGTGCTCAATTCTCTGATGCTTTCAGCAACTCCCTGCGGTCCGACAAGACCCTCTACAAGGTCGGCCAAGTCTTTGGCAATATTACATTCGGGGCTAAACGCTGGGTCGAGCCCCTTCTCCCTCGCTTTTTCGCTTAAGGCATACAGACGTTCGAGTTCGGTTTCCAAGCCTTCCGAATATTGCTTGTACGCTTCGCTCATCTCACTTTTCAAGCTGTGCCTCCAGGCTTTTGTTTCTAGCAAAGTCTATTTTGGCTTTCTGACACAAATAAATCAAAAGCTACTGTTACCAGAATTTTTATTTCGTGTGAATTCTACATAAAAATAGTGTAGACCACTTCTCTTTCGGGCGACCGGTTGCCTTCTGGTATGCTTCTTTTGCTTTTCTGCTTCTTTTTTCGACGCATTCTTTGCACTGTGTATGCCTCAAATCAGAAGGCCCGTCACACATGCCACAGTTCAATATTAGAACTTCACCTAAACCTCTTAGTATTGTCCACGCATATTCATGCTCGTCATATTGAGGTTCAAAATCTGGCCAGACATCATATAGGGCTTCATTTCCTAAGACTTTCTTTAACGAAGTGAAATAGTTTTCAAAGGCTGTCAAGGGCTTTACGCCCTGCGACTTCTGATGCCATCAATGATCTCGGAAACCTTACGTTTAGCCTCAGTGTCTTCCATAACGTTGCCCGTAACGATTATGTCTGCTCCAGCAGACGCTGCAGTTAACGCTTGTCCTCTGGACCTTATGCCCCCGCCAACAACCAGAGGAACATCTATAGAGTTCTTAACTACACGAATCATCTCGGGAGGAACGGGCTTTTTGGCGCCAGAACCTGCCTCTAGGTATATGAAACGCATACCCAGATATTGACCTGCCAGAGCGTGAGCAGTAGCTAGTTTAGGCTTGTTGTATGGCACTGGAACTGCTTTGCCTACTACGCCTGCGGTTCCACCGTCGCCAATAATAATGTACCCGAGAGGAATAGGCTCCAGACCATGCTTCTTCACCAAGGGAGCGCCCAAAATCTGCGCCCCCATCAGGAAGTATGGGTCAACAGAGTTCAGCAGAGACATGAACCATATGGCATCTGCATAGCGGCTTATTCCAGTCACGTTGTTTGGGAAAAGGATTACTGGAATCCTTACAGTGCGCTTAACAGCCTTAATGACGTTGTCAAGATGTGTTGTTGAAACAAACGTTGATCCTCCTATCATTACAGCCGAGGTCCCACTCGATTTTGCCTTACCAGCAATCCTTGAAGCTTGAGGAGGTGTTGCCTCCTCAGGATCTATAAGAGTTATGTGAATAGCACCTTCAGATTCGATCTTTTCAAGCAAATACCTTTCAACAGAGCCAACCATAACGATCAACCTAATTGGCTAGAATCTTCTTGGAACTTCCATAAGTTGTGTCTGTGAACATGCAGTAAACATCAACTTCACTCTGTGCGGGTTTAACTTTGAACTCTTGCTTTGTGCCGCAACTGCCGCAGCTTACAACAGCTCGGCCCTGATCACGAAAAATTTCGACCCTAACAGTCTCCCTTCCACATCTAGGACAAGAAAAGAACTTTGGCAAATGCTTCTTGGGTATACGAACAACTTTCCTTCTTCTGCGCCCCATATTCGAGGCCTTCTACACGTTTAAACTGCATCATTTCAGTATTTATGTTTGTCCTTAAATACTTGCCTAAATATTCATAACCAATGGGGCGCTATTTGAATTTAGAACTAACAGTCCTAGATTTGGACTGGTCAGAAGTTAAGTCAAAAACAAAACGGTTCGTTAACGACTATGTAAAAAAGTCTGGAGCTGCAGGCATAGTTTTGGGGTTATCAGGTGGAGTTGATAGCTGTACTACTGCGGCGCTTTCCGCTTTAGCTCTAGGTGGAGACAGGGTATTGGGGCTTTTACTACCTGAACAAGAAACATACGACCCTAAAGATGTTGAACACGCTAAACTTCTAGCTGAAAGGTTCGGCTTGAAAACGGAATTTATTGACGTCACATCGACTCTAGAGGCTTTCTACAATTCAATTCCCGTATTTGAACCAACCGAAAAACTTTCTAAAGGAAACATAAAAGCACGCACAAGAATGATATACTGGTACTACTACGCCAATAGATTCAATTTGCTTGTTTGCGGCAGCTCAGACAAATCGGAAACAATGATGGGTTACTTCACAAAGTGGGGAGACGTTGCAGCAGACATATCACCATTAATGGACTTATACAAGACACAGGTTCGGAAATTAGCTCAACACATAGGTGTACCAAAGGAAATAGTGACAAAACCAGCCTCACCGGCATTGTGGCCTGGACAGCTCGCAGAGAAAGAACTGGGCACAAAATATGAAACCCTTGACCTAGTCCTCTATGGACTGGAACACTTCATGAAGACAGAAGAAATAGCGCAGCAATTGGGCGTAAAGGATGAACTCGTAAACAAAATAAAACGCAAGTGGCTATTTATGGAACATAAAAGAAGGATGCCACTCACCGCAAAGATTCAGTATAGGACAATGGGAGCTGACTTCAGACTTCCACATGAACAACGTTAGCTGAAGACGGAATGCCCATGAAACAGAAAATAAGGATAGCCCTCGCACAGATAAGCTGCAAGAGAGGAGACAAGGCAAAGAATATAAGAAAAATCGAGGCGAAAGTGACAAAAGCAAAACGACTGGATGCAAAGCTTGTTGTCTTCCCAGAACTATCATTAACAGGCTATACTTTGAGAGACCAAATCTATGAACTGGCAGAAACAATACCTGGAAAATCAACGACTGCTTTGGAAAACTTAGCCAAGAAGACAGGCACGTACATTGTATTTGGCATGCCAGAGCTAAGCGAAAAAACGCAAGCAACGATATACAACACTGCAGTCCTCGTAGGCCCAGACGGTTTCATTGGAAAATATCGCAAAATGTACCTCCCGACCCACAGCGTTTTCGAAGAGAAGAGATACTTC
>Ga0209635_10004574_pt1 | contig 10879 bp, 9 predicted proteins | sample DeeMarSWOR230_32_FD_187463 | JGI IMG/M metagenome (GOLD analysis project Ga0209635, IMG submission 187463) | Marine sediment microbial communities from White Oak River estuary, North Carolina - WOR-2-30_32 (SPAdes) (version 2) | ecosystem: Environmental > Aquatic > Marine > Intertidal zone >...
GGGTAGTAATAGGCGAAGCCATGAATCTGGTGCCCTTCGGCATCGCCTACGACAAGCCTGTTGGGAGAACAATCGAAGCCATCAAAATAATCAGAAGACTTTGGAGTGAGGACTTTGTCGATTTTCAAGGACAGTACTATACGCTGAAGAAAGCCTTTCTACAACCCAAACCGTCGGTGCCGATATCAGAAACACGATATCGCCCTACCGTTCCAATCTTCATAGCAGCGAGTTCACCGCGAACCTTGAAGGTAGTGGCCAGATACGGTGATGGATGGCTGCCAGCGAATCTGACACCTAGAGAGTACAAAGATGACCTTGAAATAATACGGAATACAGCAAAGAACTGTCAGAGAGATCCCTCCGAGATAGAGCCCGCACATTTCATGTATGTAGTAGTCGCCCGGAATGCCGAAGCCGCTAGGAAAGCTATGATGCTCTCTGGCAAAATGATGCTGCTTTCACGACCGAGAATACTTGAGAAGATGGGGTTCCAACCGCCAACTCATGACTTTGAGATGACGTTTAACCTCGTTTTTCCAAGGGACGCCGAGTCTTGGCTGGCGAAATCGAGGGAGCTGCCGGACGAAGTTGTCGAGAAATCACCTTTTCTCTACGGGACACCCGATGATCTTATAGACAAACTGGACGGTTTCGTCCAGGCGGGATGTCGTCACATAGTCATCAATTTTCAGGTCTCACCGAGGATTCTAAGGGAAACATGCCACCTTTTCGCTGAGAAGGTCATGCCGCACTTCAAACAGAGATGACCGTGAAGGTTCACCCTTCTCACTTGATGGGTCGTTTCTTCATGAGGTATATGAACGGCACGAAGAAGGAATTGGGAAAGTTTATTAAGTTTATTAAATATTGATACTCAATATACGGTGGCGTCTCATAGGGGTGCGAAATGAGCCAGCCTGCGGGAGGCATATCCAACGGGAAAATCGAAGAAGATTCCGTCAATTAGTGGCTTAGCAGGGCGTGAATCTCGCTCCATTCATGGACAACTCGAAATCTCCATCGTTAAAAAGAAGCTACTGACACGAGCTCTACTCGCTTAGTGAGGATGTGGATCTGCACCTATGCACGGAAAACGCCCAGCGCTCATAGGTTTGGCTTTTCTTGTCTGTTTAATGTTATCTTACTATGCGAACACATTTTTTTTCAGAATATTGAACATTTCATTTCAGAATCCGCTCCTATTCTTCCTAATGATCTTAATAAACAACATTACCGTGATTTCTCTAATTCTTTTAGGCATGACATTTTACGTTAGTCTGGTGATCTCCAACTTTTTCAAGAGGGAAGAATATGCATATATTGTGCTTGATCATCCACGAGCCTTTGCCATAGTTTTCGCACTGGTAATCATCTTGTTGAGCATTCTGAGGGGAGCCAACCTCTTTCTAGGGAGAATTATCGTTGAAGCTTTGCCGTTAATATTGCTTGTAAGCGCCCCTATTGCTATAATTGAGGGATACGGCATCTACTTCACGATACAGAAGACTCTAAGAAGAACCATGTCTTTGAAAGACCTCGTCTACGCTTACGGAATATTTCTAGTTGCTGCTCTCGTAGAGGTGAGTTTTATACACCTTCTAACGATGTAGAAGAAGTTTGTCTCTGAGTAGATGATGAGAATACGCGCGGGGAACTAGAACAGTAGGTCCTTGCTAATCCATTCCGGGAACCATTGATAGTATTCTAGCGGTCTAGCCTTCTTCAGTCCTCTATATGTTGCCTTTGCTAGGGCAATGTTGCCCCGTCTGTCTTTGTATATCTTAACAAGATCTTTGGCTTCAAGTGACATCAACATCTTATCTAGTTGCTCGTCGTCTGAACCAGCTAGTTTCTCGTTCATATCGCTCTTACTCATGTAAAGCCCGGGGTTTACGCGGTAATCCTCAGCAAGCAGTTCGAGCAAGGTTTTCTCGCTAATCTCACTCATGGTCCCTGGCTTTGTTGTTGAGGCGGGTATGCCTAGTTCAGGATGCACTTGTCGATAAGGCATTTTCAACTCGTCTCTCATCGCTCGAAGTCCCTGCCTGAAGAGAACCATTCTCATGACCTCGCTTGTTCCTGCGCCTAATTTGTTGACCTTTGCGTCTCGCATGAAGGTTTCTAAGGGATAGAACCGCGTCCAACCGTCGCCGCCCATTACTTGCTGCGCATCTGTGACAAGTTTTTCGTAGGCCTCCGAAGCGTAAAGCTTAGCCAAGGTGGCTTCCATTACGGCTTCCCTTTTGATGTCCATTAGGTGGGCTGAGTAGTAGGTGAGCAGTCGGGCGGTTCGTAGTCTCGCGAACATGTCTGCAATCTTGAATTGATTAACCTCAAGGTCGATCGTTGGTCTGCCAAACTGCAAGCGTCGTTGAGCATGGGCGACAGAGTACTTGATTGCTTCTTGCATCGGACCCAGCATTCCGGCTGAGAAAAGGTTGCGTTCAAAGTTGAGTCCATCCACAAGCACTTTCCAACCGTCGCCTTCGGCTCCAAGTCTGTTTTCAACAGTCACCTTTGCATCGTCGAAGCTCAAGTATCCGTTAGGCAAGCCAATCCAACCGCCGAGCTCGTTGATTCTTTCCACAGTAAAGCCGGGAGTGCCCTTTTCTACAATGAGCGCACTCAGGTGGCGATACTTGGCTATATCTTCCGGTCGGTCGCTTGTTTTGGCGTATACACAGTAAATGCCCGCTACACCAGCGTTCGTGATGAACCGTTTCTTTCCATTCAACACGTACTCCTTGCCCTTCAATTTAGCAGTTGTCTCTATGCCAGCGGCATCGGAGCCAATTGCGGGTTCAGTTATGCAAATGGCGCCAAGCATTCCCTTAACAACCTGAGGCAGCCACCGCTTCTTCTGCTCTTCGCTGCCGAATTTTATAAGCTGTTCAACTCCGCCAAACATAGTTACCGAATAGGCGCCAACCAACGATGAACATATGCGGCTCAACTCTTCAGCAACAATACAGCAACCCGTCACGCCAGCATCTATGCCACCGTACGCTTCAGGTATTGGGGCACCAAACCATCCCTCATCTGCAACAGCCTTCAGCAGATCTGCTGGAAACTCCTTCGTCCACGCCAGCTCCTCGCCACGAGGCAGATTTTCATTCGCAAACGTTCGAGCTTTTTCAGCAAGCTTCTTCTTCTTTTCATCCCACCATGGGTAAATCTCCATCAGTATATCACTCCACACGAGATTTACAAGTAGACTATTCTGACTACACTTAAAACTTTGCTGAGTTTGCTTGCTTCAGAGTTTATACTTGAATGCATGCAAAAGCTCTATTAATTGAAAGTGAGCATTCCTAACGGGATTTAGATGACCATGTCTTCAGAGTCTACGATCAAAAAAATAAGGAAGAGGGACGGGCGAATAGTCGAATTCGACCCTGACAAGATAGCAGAAGCCATATGGAAAGCAGCAAAGTCCATTGGAGGCAAAGACCATGCCCTATCGGTGAAGCTTGGTAAACAGGTTGTGGAGATACTTGAAAAACAGCTTCCGCCAGAGGAGATCCCCAACGTTGAGCAGGTTCAAGACCTTGTTGAGAAAACTCTCATCGAGACGGGACATGCGAGAACGGCAAAAGCATACATTTTGTATCGGCAGAAGAGGGCTGAAATAAGAAGAGCTAAGGCCTTATTGGGTGTTGAAGATGAGCTCAAACTTCCTTTAAACGCCATTCTTGTGCTTGAAAGACGCTACCTAAGGAAGGACGAGCGTGGCAGAGTAGTTGAATCAACTGGTCAACTTTTCAGAAGGGTCGCAAAGGGCATCGCTGCTATGGAGAAGCGCTACGGAAAAAGTGATGCAGAAGTCACGAAGTTTGAGGAGGCTTTCTACACGATAATGACAAATCTTGAGTTTGTCCCAAATTCGCCGACTCTGATGAATGTTGGCACGGAGCTTGGGCAGCTCAGCGCTTGTTTTGTTTTGCCAATTGAGGATTCAATCGGAAGCATTTTCGACACGCTGAAGGCAACTGCTTTGATCCACAAAACTGGTGGTGGAACTGGCTTTTCATTCTCGAAGCTAAGACCCCGAGGTGATGTCGTTCAAACTACAGGAGGCATCGCGTCAGGCCCAATATCTTTTGCCAAAATCTTTGACGCTGCAACAGAGGTCATAAAGCAAGGGGGTCGAAGACGCGGAGCCAACATGGGTATCCTACGTGTGGACCATCCGGAAATCTTAGATTTTATTGTGTCCAAGGAGAAGGAAGGCATTCTGCGAAACTTCAACCTTTCAATTGCGGTCACAGATAAGTTCATGAAAGCTGTGGAGAAAGATGCTGAATTCGATTTGGTCAATCCCAGAGATGGAACCTCTGTCGAGCGCCTAAACGCCAGGGTGATATGGAACCTCATAGTTATGATGGCATGGAAAAACGGCGAGCCAGGAGTTATCTTCATAGATATGATAAACCGGCACAATCTAACCCCCCTGCTTGGGGAGATTGAGTCCACAAATCCATGCGGTGAACAGCCTCTCCTACCATATGAGTCATGCAACCTGGGAAGCATCGATGTCAGCAAGTTTGTCAGAGACGAGAAGAAGATAGACTGGGTTCACCTAAGAGAAGTCGTAAGATTAGCTGTTAGATTCCTCGACAACGTCATAGATGCTAACGTCTACGTGTTGCCGCAGATAGAGAAGATCACGAAGGGAAATCGCAAGATAGGCTTAGGAATAATGGGCTTCGCCGACATGCTCATAAAGCTGGGAGTATCGTACAACTCGAAAGAAGCGTTGGAAACCGCTGAGCAGCTAATGAGGTCAATTACTGACGAAGCGAGAAAGATGAGCACAGAACTTGGAGTGGAAAAAGGGAGCTTTCCATACTTTGAAAGGAGCGTTTTTGCCAAGAGATACAAAGCAATGCGAAACGCCACGGTGACAACAATCGCTCCAACCGGAACCATAAGCATAATCGCAGGCGCCTCGCAGGGAATCGAGCCCCTCTTCGCCATCTGTTATGTACGTGAAGTTGCCGAAAGCCTAGGCAGAAGCCTTGTTGAAGTCAATCCGATATTCGCAACAACTGCCTTGAAAGAGGGCTTCTACAGTGAAGAGCTAATGAAAACAATTGCCCGAAAAACATCGATTCAGGACGTGAAGGAGATCCCAGAGCATATACGAAAACTCTTCGTAACGGCTCACGACATCAGCGCAGAGTGGCACGTCCGCATGCAGGCAGCATTTCAGAAATACACGGACAACGCGGTTTCGAAAACTATCAACTTCCCAAATTCGGCGACGCCTCACGACATTGAAAAGGCGTTTTGGCTTGCTTACAAGCTGGGATGCAAAGGAATCACCGTCTACAGACATGGAAGCAGAGAAGTACAGGTTCTGCGGCCAATCGAAGGCGAAGGCACGGTTGCAAACTATAGCCAGATGTGCCCAACCTGCGTTTAGCTCAAGACTTCCTTTCCGATTAGCCTTATCAGAGGAGTTTTCTGGATGACGAGGAAATGGGGCGCAGTCTACCTGTACACAGGTGAAGGCGCGGGAAAGACAACTAACGCTTTAGGTTTAGCGCTAAGATGCTTAGGCCACGGCTACAAGGTGGTGATTATCCAGTTTCTGAAATGGTGGAAAAACACAGGTGAATACAAGTTCAGGAAGAAGTTTCCGTCTCAATACCAGATCTTTCAGTTCGGAAGGAAGGGCTGGATCGGTCTCGACAAGCTGAATGAAAGAGACAGAGAACTAGCGCAGGAAGGATTTGAACTTGCCAGAAAGATCGTTAAGCAGAAGCCAAGACTACTCGTGCTTGATGAAATCAACCTTGTATTACACTGTAAACTCTTGGATGTTAATGAAGTGATTGATCTTCTGAAAACCGTGCCCAGACAGACTAGCGTTGTGTTGACTGGACGCTACGCACCCAGGGAACTCGTTGAATTCGCCGACTTCGTTAATGAAATCCTTGACATAAAGCATCCCGAGGAAATCCCAACGGTAAGAGGAATTCAGTACTGAAGGAAATATGGCATGACAGAGCAGTCAAAGAAGACAGATTGGAACCTAAAGGCGCTAATTGGCGAGTGCCAACGAGTAGCTAACTTGAAAGGCTTCAAGGTTGATTGGGATACTGCGCCTACTTACCTAATGTTGATTGTCACGGAGCTTTCTGAAGCCATGGAGCATTGGAGAGACGACTACCAAGAAGGATTCAAGGAGGAAATAGCAGATGCTTTCATCAGGCTTTTCCACCTGGTTGGCGATCTAGGGCTCAGAGAAGAGATAGTAAGAAGCGTATTGGGCAAGTTGAAATACAATGAAACCAGGCCCTACAAACATGGAAGAGCTAGGTTGTAGAGTTTAGCCTTCCCATGCTGTGTTTGTCTGCTAGTAGTAGCCGTATGTTTTTCCATTGATCACGAAGAATGTCCAAATTGCTCTTTACGTCGGAGTGAATAGAGTAGAAGATGTAGCATAAATAGGCGCATTGAGTGCATTCGCTGTACTTCTGCCTCAAGCCTTCTAGTCTCTGGCTGTCCCAAACCTCCGGTAGCTCAAATATCGATGCGACTGGCTCATTTCGATGGCACCCCGCAACTCTTCCAAGGTGGTCTACCATGAGGAAGCCTTGAAGCGCCTTGCACTTCCACGTTCTTTGGTCGTTTTGGAAGAGATGTTTGAGCGCCAGCAGAGTCTTTGTTGTTATGTATACGCCTTCATACTTCTTCTTCATCTCTATCAACGTGTCGCAGACCTTGGCCATGCCTTCTTTGTCAGCTATCTCAAACTCGTCTTGCTTCTTCCCGATCGTAAACAGGGGATTTTCGCTTGGATAGTCATAGGAGTAGAGGCAATACCAAACTGGGATGTCGCGGTCAATGAAATGCTTTGTGAAGTCTATGATCTCATAGAGGTTAAGCTGAGAGATCGTGGGCGAAACTCCAACTTGAATGCCTTTTTCATGCAGCGTTTCTATGGCATTGATCGCAGTTTTCCAAGCGCCGCGTACTCCTCTAATGTAGTCGAATTTCTCCTCGTTCAGAGTGTCCAAAGAGATCGCAACAAAGTCAGCGTTGCGTAATGCGTCGATCTTCTCTATTGCCATACTTCCGTTGTCATAAACCGTTGTCACGAAGAAGCGTGAAGAGTAGTCGATGATCTCTCCAATATCACTTCGCAGCAGCGGATTTCCGCCAGAAAGCACAATTTCCACTACCCCTAACTTTCGAAGAGCATCCAGCCCTTTCTTGACCTCGTCTGTAGGCATCTCCTTGTCGTGTTGCCGTTCATTCCAAACGTTGCAGCCCCTACAACGATAGTTGCATCGCCGGGTCAGAAGCCATTGAGCGTGATAAGGTCTGTTAGGCGTAAGCGAACGTTTCAAGATGCCGAGGAGCTTTTTCGACGAAACCCTCATTGTAACATACTCCGGCAATCATATGAACAGCAGCTAACTGAAATGAAGTGAAGGCTCAAATCTTAAGCTTTACGCGAAGCCGCTATTCAACGCCGACTTTTCAAAGCTTTTTCCTGAGAGCACTCCATAGCTCTTCCTTTACGGGTTTGGTCAGGTCTAGCTTGGTTCTGTTTCTTCTCAAAATATAGGATCCCTCGCTTTTGCCCACTATTTTGCCAACAACAGAAGCGGGTATGCGCTCTTCCTGAAGAGCAGCCACAATTTCCAAGGCTTTTTCTTGATGAGCTGAGACTATCAATGCCCCTGAACCTATTGTCCTAAGAGGGTCGATATTCAACGCTTGACAAATTAACTTTGTCTCTTCATAAGTGGGAATCTTCTCTTCATACACAACTATGCCAACATCGGATGCCCATGCTATTTCCTGGAGCCCTGCAGCAACTCCACCCTCGGTGGCATCATGCATCGCATGTACTCCTCCAACCTCGACCGCGATTAGGGCATCCTTTACTACGCTAATTTTCTCTAGGAGCTTTTGAGCCCTCTTGACAGTTCTCGCGTCGATTTTTCTTTTGAGCGGCTCAGCCAATTCGCTTGATAAAATGGCTGTTCCTTCGATAGCTGCACCTTTGGTGACAATGACGCAGTCGCCGACTTCTGCTCCGCTTGATTGTACCAGCTTTGCCTTTTCGGTTTCACCGATGGCGGTTGCCACTATGATTGGTCTTCTTATGCTTGGCGTAACCTCGCTGTGTCCACCTACAATGGCGATGCCTAACGCCTTCGCTGCTACGTCAATTTGATGTGTTATCAGTTTCAGCCCGACAGAATCCATATCGCTTGGAAGAAGAAGCACAACGAGCATCCAGAGCGGCTTGACTCCGCGAGTTGCAATGTCATTAGCAACAACGTTGACAGCCAACCATCCAATGTTTTCCACAGCGCCAGTTATCGGGTCAGAGTGAACAACAAGAAGCTTATCCTTCAGATCAATCACCGAAGCGTCTTCTCCAATTTGTGGGCCAAGAAGGACACGAGAGTCGACCGCTCCCAAACAGCTGAAGACAAGCTGCTTCAACATATCTGGTTCGAGCTTTCCAACTGACAGCGATTGCCTAGTCATATTTGACCCCCGGTTCGATGTTAACCATTGCTTTTTGTAGCTTAAAAGTTGAACAGCTAGGCTGTCTTTTCATCTCTTGAGGGAAGGCAGTGAACGCCATATTGCCCTTACTATCGGTAGAGCCACAATAAGACCGACTGTCATTTGACCAATGTTCACGGGAATCTCGGCTATTGCAACAACATAATAGCCAAATAAGGGGCCAAGGAATAGAAGCTGATAAATGAAATAGCCTGCTACCATCACTGAGCCCCCAATAAGGGTCGTGATAATCAGCCAACCAAATTCTGGTTCGAAAATGAATCCCATTAAGCCAACCAATAAAACGACCAAACCTCCTAAAGCGTACCAAAATGCCTCAGGGACAAAAAAATTCACAGTGGGGCTTCCAGGAGGCGGAAAGCCGAAGTACAACTCCACAGATCCGCTATAGTAAAGAGATCCAATAGCGCCCAGCAAAACTCCAGCGATTAAGCCGAAAGTGACAGTGAAGATTTTCCATTGGAGTTTGGAACTGAATTTCAGTCTTTTCTGGAAGAGCACGCCTACGAGAGCGCCTTCACACGCCTTTATAGCAAGAGTTGCAGGGGCATAATGAGGGTAACCTAAGAAGAGGTCAGCAAGCGCAGAGCCTACACCTCCAGCAAAGGCGCCAACAAATGGACCAAAAAGCAGTGCTGTCGTGTAGACCATGGTTTCGCCAATGTTGAAGAATCCTTCAGTGTGGGGAACGTAAATAGAGAAAACAACTGTTGCCACGAATACAAGAGAAGTGAAGATCGCTGTAATTGATAGTTGTATTGTGGTTGATGAGGTTGTCCGGGGTCTCATGCGACTCACTTCGATAATTTGTATAGCTGCAACTATAATATCTTGTTATTCTAAGAGGCTCCATATATGAACTAAGTCTTCATAACCTTTGCTTACTGGAAGGAGGCGCACGCACATGGCTAGAAGCTAAGCTATAAGAGAAGACAGATTCCTACACACTGCTGCATATTAGAGAGAGAAGACCCAGTTGAACATGATGCGTGCGCATTTCGTTTCAAGATTAATTGCTTATATGGCTACATGACGAAATCTACGTGACAGAGTGAAGAAGATGATAGTTGGCTTAGATCACATAGCCATTGCAGTCAGCAAGTTAGACAAAGCAGTGGAAATTTATCAGAATGTTCTAGGCTTGAAACTTGAGAACACAATGGTTGTTGAGGATCAGAAGGTCAGAATAGCTTTCTTTCCGGTTGGTGAAACGAAGATTGAACTGCTAGAGCCTACAGCGACTGAAAGCGCCGTGGCAAGGTTTATTGCGAAAAAAGGTGAAGGCATACATCACATCGCCCTCAGGGTTACAAACATTAAACACGATCTTAAACAGCTAGAAGAAAAAGGAATTGTGCTAATCGACAAAGAACCGAGAGTTGGGGCGGAAGGCGGAAAAATAGCATTTCTTCATCCCAAAAGCCTCAGAAATGTGCTGATAGAACTAGTTGAACCCTAGACTGGAGATATCTCCCACACACTCCACCTTTTTATTTCCACTTGAAACGTTCGGGTTCTGAAGTATATCTAATTGTTATGGCAAAGCGCGCGCCTATAATAGAATTCTAAGATCAGAAATTATCAAAAAATTTCATAGGATATTTCAATGCTAGATCACAAATCCTCTTCTCTCGTCTAGAACTCTATGAACAGTATTATTCAGTGGAAACAGACATGAACACGCTGCATGCACGCATATGCTTTTAAGGACTGATTTGTCGTTAATTTTGGTGATAGTTTGAACAACAAGGTGAAATTTGGCGTATATATTGCTAATCATGGAATTACAGGTAATCCACAAGATTACATTAAGTTAGCTAAGAGTGGGGAAGAATGTGGATGGGATGGTTTCTTTTTATGGGATCACGTTTTTCTACCGTGGGCACCAGATCAGGATGTATTGGATCCATGGATTATATTGTCTGGAATAGCTACTCAAACGAATAAAATCACTATTGGTACAACAGTGACACCCTTAGCAAGAAGAAGGCCAATGATAGTAGCACGGGAAGCTATTACAATCGATAGGCTTTCTAGTGGAAGATTTATTCTTGGTGTGGGTTTGGGAGGTACAGCAGAACTAAAAGCTCTAGGTGAAGAGGAGAACCCTAAGATTAGAGGGGATATACTTGATGAATCTTTAGAGATTCTAAAAGGTTTGTGGTCTGGAAAACCCTTTACCTTTGATGGAAAACACTTCAAAATAAAAGAACCAGTTAAATTCAAACCAGAAGGTAATATAAAGATCTGGGTCGGAGGTCAATGGCCAAACAAAAAACCATTTCGACGGGCTGCGAAATATGATGGAATTTTCCCATTG
>Ga0209635_10004575_pt1 | contig 10878 bp, 5 predicted proteins | sample DeeMarSWOR230_32_FD_187463 | JGI IMG/M metagenome (GOLD analysis project Ga0209635, IMG submission 187463) | Marine sediment microbial communities from White Oak River estuary, North Carolina - WOR-2-30_32 (SPAdes) (version 2) | ecosystem: Environmental > Aquatic > Marine > Intertidal zone >...
TTTCTTCAAATTCCACAAAGTCTTCATTTTCTATTTCGTACTCTCTTCTGATATTTGTTATTGGAAACACGAATGGTGCCCTTTGAGTCAAAATATCCATGTCGGCATCTGCTGTTTTCACCAACTCTCTGTAAAGTTCGGGGCGCCGTGGAAAGAACTGTTTGAAATAATCTCTGTTTTTCTTTATGTCTTCAGTACTAACACTAATCTTACTCACAGTACCTACATTTTCTGCAGATGAAATGTCTTGTGTGGGCGAATAGATATATCCAAATGCTTCCTTTGGGAAAAAGCTGGAAGAAGATAGCGCGACTATGAGTTGATTTTCAATAGTCCGAGTAAGCAAGATTGACTGTATAATTTTTTGAAATTTTTCTTGAATTCTAAAGGTTGGACAGACCACATAGTCAGATCCTTCTAGCTTCAAAATCCTGAAAAGCTCTGGATAGATGTATTCATCTTTGCTTATTAAACCAATCTTCCCAATCTTTGTGTTAACAGTTGTTATTGTGCTTTCAACATCTGTCCTGAAAGATGGAAACAAATACTTATGAGTGCCTCTATAAATCGTGAAATCACCATCTGGCATAGCCAAGATCGTGGAGTAGAAATTCTTATCATGTTTCAATTCAAAAAAGCCAAATGAAATGTACATTTGTAGATCTCTGGCTTTTTTGGCGAAACATGTAAGTGTGTTTTCAATCGGTTTTGATTGGATAATATTGATGAATGGCAGACATACTAAATCGGCTCCTTGAGATGACATTGTATCTACTACTCTGAGAGCTCCTTTTATGTTGGAATTGATGTCGTGTGGATCTATTACCATTCCAATGGAGGCGATTTTTATTTGGTTTTCAGTTTCAGATGCTACTTCGAATCTATTCAGCAAGGCACTAGATGTCTTGCCTATTTCAGTCAAATCATATTTGCCATTTTTGCTTTCGACAAAAGCTTCCATCTTCTTAAGGTGGAAGCTAAGGTTGCTTGTGGAAATCTTGAGGATTCGTGAGAGTTCTGTGAAGGAGAGGGGTTTTTCTGCTAGTTTTTGTATGATTTTTACTCTGATCTCACTAGAGAGGATGGCGAAGATAGTTTTCTTGTTGGGATCTTGTTTTTGCTTCATATCAATTCTAGTTAGTGTTTATTGACTAGAAGGTAAAAAAAGTTTTCGCGAAGGTATAAAAAGCTCATTCTGGCTAAAAATTATTTGACAAGATTCTAAAGGGAAAAGGGAGTAATGAATATGAAGAGAGTATTGAAAGCTTGTGCTGCTATTGTGATGGCAGCATCACTATTGCTAAGTTGTGCGCCGCCTTATTCGTTTCTTGTGGCAGTTAAGTGTGGTGATTCGTCAGGATATTTGCCTGGTTCTGATCGGAGTAGTATAGGGGAGGTTATTCCTCTTCCTGGACCAGGACCAGTTCCTGGACCCTATCCTCCACAACCCACTTCACACGAGCCAACAGGACGGACTAAGCATGGGGGAAGTGCACCACGGCCTTCTTATGCTCCATGCATAGCTGCGACAGGAGAACTAACACTAAAAGAGGCTGATTTACAAATCCTTGGGAGAGGTTTTGATCTTGTCGTAGAGAGAATCTGGTGCACGCCATTATATTGGCAGAATGACGCACCCTATGGTTTTGAGAATTCTACGACCAACCTTGGAAAAGGATGGTTCCTGAACTTTCCATGGATAGGTAGACTACTACATCTTTGGGATGGCGAATGCTATGAACTGAAGTGGGCAGGAAATGTCTTCGAAAACCACGAACGTGAACACTTCAAGCTTGTAAAGGAATCCAATGGTTCGTTCACATTGTACTATCCCTCAGGGACAATCCTCACTTTTAATTCTGCGGGAAAATTAACTAGAATAAAAGATATAAATGAAAACGCAATTTTGTTTGTTTATAATAGCGGGCTCCTCGTCAACATAATTGATACTGTGGGACGTGTGGTTTTTCTACAATATAGTAACGGCAGACTTGTGAGTTTATCATATGATAGCATGACTGTAGAGTACACGTACTCAAATGACCTTCTGGTAAAGGTTAAAGATGTTCACGGGCGATACTGCTACTATTCCTACTATAGAGGCTATGGAGCATGGCTTCTGTACAAGGTGACTAATTTCGATGGAGCCTACACAACCTATACATACACTAAGCTCGCAAAAAACAGTAGCGTAAATACTTTCTACAAATTCAAAATAGCCAGTGCAAACCGGTACAATTCCGATGGAACCCTAGTTAGCAAGACCCTTTACAGATACGTAGGCAACTTCTCATCCACGAGTAGGTCAGTGGCAATATGTAAGGACGAACTTGGCAAATCAAAAACGGAAACCGTTTATGCCTTTGATACTGAAGGTCGAGTCACAAGCATTAGTATCCTTAACTCGTCAGCGGCTGAGTACAATGAGTACTCTGAAACGCGTTCTATTAATGTGTGGGGAAAAACTGATGGAACCGGCCATTGGGAAGGGTCTAGTTTCTTTGTTCATTGCATATCTCCTCAGGATGGACAATATGTGAATTTAGATACGTTAGAGATTTGGATATGGGATGGAGCACAGGAGTTCATTCAGATCGACGATGGGTGGGTTGAAGTTGGACCCTTTGAAAATTATACACAAACTCGCAGTTACAGAGATTTTGAGATTGACGCTGAGCGAATTCTTGAAGGGTACACAATCACAGTAACGGTTCGCTGGACAAATCGAACAGTACCGCTATTGAAGAAGATTCTTTACACTTACAATGCAAACAATGAAGTAATAGCAGAGGACTATTACTTGGAGGGCAATGAGACAATAGCCTATTCCGTGCAGCGGAGATGCGATAATTGGGGAAATCAAATATATCTCAGAAGCGCTGATGGGCATGAAAGTTTCTATTCATATTCGAACACCATAACATCAGGCGTTTTTATAGACTTCCAAGGCAATCCGAGAACTGATTTTAGCAATGTTTTCTACCAAAATATCCTGCCAAGCAATATTCATTCTCTATCGCTTGGAACTGCTGAACTTCAAGACGATGATATTGCTATCGAAACGTATCAAAAGTATGATTCAAAAGGGAACCTAATAGAAACCCGAAATATCTTCGGAAATAGAACTCCCTACTTGAGCTTCTCAGGAACATTCGATGAGACGGGATCGACAAGCTTCCAAATAGATCTGTCAGGAATCAACATTGGCGGATGTTCCATGCTAAAAATCGAAGGAATGCCAATGGTAAACCAGATTGAATATACTGAAGTTAAGTCAGCTACAGGAGTAGGTTTCACTGGTACCGGCTATTGGAAAGGTAAATATTTCTATGCCTATTGGCTTAAATCTATCCCAGGAGGCTTTGATGATGGCTATACACCAGTCGGGCCTTTCACACATTATCTTGGCACCACTGGCTACAAAAAATACACAACCTCAGTAAGCCCAAGCAAAACGCAGATCACCATAACAACGTATTACAATATGCCTACAGATTGCTATCCTCAAAAAGTTAAGTACCATCTCGATAATCACGAATGGAAGACCGTGACAAATTGCTTAAACGCAAGCATGGCTTTTTGCTCAATTCCACCGTCTGAACTCGCTTGTGGCGTGAATACTTTGTACTTCTACGAGTCATCACTTTTTGCAACAAAATTCTCATGGAATCTATATGTTCCAATATACACAGTTCCGATAGAAGATCTGAAAGCACAATTTACATATGACAACTATGGAAACGTGATTTCTGTGACAGATCTTGGAGGGATGATAACAAGGTTTGAATACGGACCAGAATACGAATATGCCTTCGTGACAAAGATAATAAGGACCATAAATGGTCAAAACATCACTGTTTCAAATACTTATTATTTTGCTAAAAGCTTGATAGCTTCGACAATGGATCCATATGGGTATGTTACTTCATACGAATATGATGACTTGGGAAGAACGACAAAAATCATCAATCCAGACGGTTCTCAAAGAAACATAGTATACGATGATGAGAACAACACTGAGACATATTATGATGAACTGGGTCACTTCAGAAAAGTGTATTATGATGGCTTCAGAAGACCAGTAAAGGCAGAGGCATATTTGACAGACAATGAGATATATTCAATTCAAACTTGTACTTACAACTATCTGAGTGAAATTTCCACTTGGACAGTTCCACACAAACCTGATGACACAAACTTCTCTACATATACTTACGAGTATGATGTTTTGGGGAGGACAACGAAATCAGTCAATCCAGATGACACTTTTTCCGAATTTCAGTATGATGAAATAAACAACATACTAACTGCCATCGATGCAAGTCAGCATAAGAAAGAATGCAAATATGACTGGGCAGGCAGACTACTCTGGGTAAGAGAGTATTATGACAACACCTCATATTACCTAACCCAGTATGAGTATGATGAGCTAGGTCATATTGTCAGAACCGTTGATGCGAATGGACAAGCGACCATTACCGAATACGGCTCACGTTCAGGCGAAACTAGAATAATTTATCCTGATTTAACAACAACACAATTTGCTTATAATGATTTTGGCAATGTGAAATGGACGGTTAACCGAAATGGAGATAATACCACATACACTTATGATGAACTGCACAGACTTGAAAAAATAACATTCGCTGATTCAACTACAAGAATCTTTGTGTATGACAAATGCTCTCGCTTAATCTCCACAAGCCACAGAGATTATTCTTGTACATATCAATATGATTGCCGAGGCAGATTGGTTTGGGAGTCGCATGCGATAAGAGGTGGTGGCCCAGATTCCTACAATGTTCTGTTTGTTTACGATGTTGCTGACAGACTGACTAAGATGATTTATCCAAATGGAGTCGAAGTTTCCTATGAGTATGATAACCTTAACAGAATAATACAGATCTATAGTGGCGACTATGTATTTGCCTCCTTTGAATACAATGCCGACAACACACTAGATTTGATGACTTATGGTAACGGTCTTCAGACAGTCTATACCTATGATAGCAGATTAAGACCTACCCACATTGCTTTGGCAGATCCAAATCAGAGCAACTTAACAATTCTTTCGTTAGACTATACCTATGATGGCGTTGGTAATGTTAGACAAATAACCAATGGAAGAAGAACTCCATCTGAAACTTGGCTGGAAAATGTGGAAGTCTACGATTTCGATTGGCTTGACAGGTTGGTTTTAGCTCAAGGAGGCTTTGGAAATATTCAATATTCATATGATGCTGTTGGCAATAGGATGAGCGAGATCGAAAATGGAGTGACAACCACATATCAATATGATGCCTGCAACAGACTCGTTTCATATCAGAATAATTCAACAAGCGCTAATTTCACGTATGATGAAGAAGGAAACTTGATAGCAAAAACTGTGAATGGCGGAACATGGCAATATATATATAACAAAGAAAACAGGTTGAATCAAGTTGTAAAAGGTCAATTATTAGGGTCATACATATACGATAGCTTGGGCAGAAGAGTTCATCAGCTGGAAGGGTCTAAGACTACTACAACTGTTTATTCTGGTATAAATCCCATCTATGAGCATATTGTTAAATCAGCAAACCATACAGTCTTCAATTACATCTATGGACCAACAGGGAGAATAGCCAGAGTAGCAGAGAATCACATTATATACTATCATAATGATCATCTTGGATCTACAAGACTTGTGACTGATATGGCAGCCTCTGTTGTGGCGACTGTAGGCTACAAGCCTTTTGGAGAGAAATACGAAGCTTATGGCATGGATGAGAAATTTGGCTTTACAGGAAAAGAAGAAGACTCACAGACAGGCTTATATTACTTTGGTTCTCGGTACTATGACCCAGAAATTGGCAGGTTCATTCAAGAGGACAATTATTGGGGAAAAGCCTCTTCCCCACAAAGTCAGAATCGCTATGCATACTGTTCAAACAATCCGCTGAAATACGTTGATCCTACTGGAAATAAGAGACATCATATTGAGGGTGGTGACCAAGGCGGGAGTGGTTCAAGGAGCTCTAGTTCAGGTGGAGACGGCTCAGAAGAAGATAAACCTCCAGAAGCATCACAAGACTCGACTCGAGAAGAAATTGAGAAATTCATTGAATGGCTTCGAGATCACGGTTACTATTTGGAAGCAGAGGTTTTAGAGAACATCCTGAATATGGATGACGACGGTTTTGTACGCTTTATGGCTCTTCTTGCAAAAACGCTGGACCTGTTAAAAGTTATTAATGTAGGCGCCGAACACTTAAGCATGATTGCAGCCATAGGAATCATAGGTTATCATATGGATCTGGCTGGACAAGACTATGAACCAGGCAGCACAGATTACTGGAACGTAGTCGCCTATGCATCTATTAAAAACTGTCTGTATGTCGCCGCAATATCGGAAGTGGCTGGACCTGCATCCATCGTCGTCGGCTGGACAAACTGGCTTGCTGACAACCCGCTTGGTCAGCTTTGCTATTATGAGGCAACACAATGGATGGAACATAAGGACTTGGAAGACGACTGGGATTGGGACTGGTTTATAGCCAACTCATGTGCTCTTGGGGGCCCACCTTTAATGCATATAATCTCAGAACTAGTCCAAAAGTATAGACCACTAAGCCTTTGCGCATCCGGGGCGGCTGGCGGTCCTACACCAGACATAATCGCATGGTAATGAACAACGCACAACAAGAGTCTTAAAAGAGCCTCTTCCTTTTTTTATTCACAATATGTAATATTCAACAGTGATGTATGCGAGCACTTCTAGAGAAAAGGCTCAAATTAAATGAACCAAATAAAATAGCCAAATAGATAGAGCTAAAGAAGATTTGTCGTCAAAGCAAAAAAATACAAAGCATTGTTCACTAAATATCTGGAAGAACATCAACATAATTCTAAAGGTATTTTGAAATGGCATATACATAAGAAGATGAAGGAAAGTAAAACAAAAGAAAAAACAGTAGAAGAACTGCTGCGATATAGCCCAATCTCCTTACCTTTTTTGTCAAAGTCAACCTTTAGGGATTTAACATGAAACTACTATTTCCCCTGAATTAGAATGGTATTATTTTTGGATTCATATTGTTCTGTCAGAATATTTACATAGCCTGAGAGTTCAATAGAAAATGGGAATTAAATTGTCCATACGGGATTACCTTCACGAGAAGGCTGAGGAATCCCGCCACAATGAAATGTCAGCCTACTTAATGTTCATCGCAGGCGCAATTTTCTTTATCGGAGGAATCATTGAAACAATCACTACAACAAACGCGCCTGACTGGTTCTTATTTATCCCGTACAAACTCTCATCAGAACCCTCCAGTATTCTGGGATTAGCCTTAACCATGTGCGGTATCGCACTGCTTCTTTACGAGTTGGCAGCCGGCGTCTTTTACGCTCGGGACAGAGCATGGTACATGCAAGAACTCTCAAAGGCGCATTCGCTCGAAGCGAATACAGTAAGTATTAAAAAACGAAGAAGACGAAAAAACGTCAGCAAGAAGTCGCCCTAAACCTGTTCTTCCGCTTCAATAGGCGGTTTCTTTTTTTCCCTATAAGATGAAACAATAAAATCTACCAATAAAACAATAATGATTAAAATTATTATTGTTACTATCCCACTAGGTGTTCGAATATAAAGTGGAACATTACCAATCCAAGGAACGCTTCCTACAACTTTTCCAACTATGTAGTATTCTGGAACGCCATCATAACTTGTGCCAGGCCATCTGTCTTCTGTAGGATTGTTATCACCTTTTGTTGTGAAATACCAAACCTCTCTTCCCACATAACTGTCAAATTTCAAAGTCTTGTTTATAGCACGGTGAACAATGAGTTCTTCAGGTTTACCGGGATAAAGATTCGGACCAAGATTAGGAATATACGTGTGAAAAACAATGATGTTGCCATTGCCGGGATGTGTGTAAATTTCTGACGCGCCTGACACGCCGTGGACGATTATCAAGTCTCCAACATTTAATGTAGGAACCATACTTGGCGTAGCCACTGCAAGTAACGGATACTCAGTAGCCAACACAAATCTTATTCCATACCAGAAAGAAAAAAAGGCAATTAGAACAACGGCTAGCATGACGCCGGTTTTTACCCATTCATTCTTTAACAACTCTTTGAACTTCACACGGTCACCCGCAGTGGTTGCAGCTTTTACAAGTTGTAAGAAAGGAGAATTAAAAACTTAACGCTTTTTTGGAACAAGAGAAAAAGAAGGAAAAAGGCATGGGGTAGAGCGCTGAGGTTCTAAATCTTCTTCTTGTTCAGGACGACCCTGAATGGCTTCTTGCATCTTGGACAGTCGAAAAGTCCGATTTCCAATTGCATTCTTTTGCCATGACTGTCTGGACGACCTGCCATCTTCCATTGTTTCCGAGGACTACGAACATCAGATCCGCATTTAGGACATTTTGCCATTTATTTTCCTCCAACAATTTCAGCATCATGAGTTATACAATAACAAATAAAAAATTTATGATAATACATGAACCAAAAAATGGAGAAAAATTTACAAGAAAATGTATAAACAAATAGAAAAATTGGAAAAAACAACATTGCCACATGCAAAGACGCCATCAATAATTTAATGATAAAACATTCAAATCAACATGGATATATCAATAATGAACATCAAATATGAAAAAGCAGAATTTTGTGTCCAAATAACGAATAAACAACCTTTCCAAAATGCTTTTACCATAGAGAGCTGCCAATATTTCCTCAGCCGCTTGAGGCAAAAACGGGTTGAGCAAGGAAAAAACAGTTTTTGATCTACTTGTCAAGCCTATTCGCAGGCTTATTGAGCAAAAAGCATTTTTAAAGCCGACCGAGCCTCAAGCAGAAACCATTCCGAAAATTCTGGAAGGAAAAAATGTACTCCTAATTTCTCCCACTGCAACAGGGAAGACCGAGGCTGCGATGCTTCCGGTTTTTAACATGCTTATCCAGGAGATGGAACGTTCACGGGGTATTAAGGTTCTTTATGTAACTCCTTTGCGAGCGTTGAACCGTGACTTATTGGAGCGTCTTGAATGGTGGTGCAACAATCTCGACATTAGGTTGGCAGTAAGACACGGCGACACTGACCAAAGAGAGCGTACAAGACAAACACGTAGCCCGCCAGACGTGCTTATCACCACGCCAGAAACCTTGCAGGCGATACTTTCTGGTTGGATACTACGTCAACATCTTCAACAAGTAAGATGGGTCGTCATAGACGAGGTTCACGAGATGGCGGATAGCAAAAGAGGCAGTCAATTGTCGTTGGCGTTGGAGCGGCTTAGGGTCCTCACACGACAAGAGTTTCAATTAATCGGTTTGTCAGCCACGATTGGAAGCCCAAAAGAAGTTGCTCAATTCTTAGTTGGTAGTGGTCGTCCTGTGGAAATTGTGCGTGTGCCCGTTGCTAGGATGATAAAGCTGCAAATTTTGTTTCCACAGCCAACTTCAGAAGATTTTGAGCTTGCTTCGTCTCTTTATACGCATCCTGAGGTTGCTGCGCGGTTGCGTATAATTCGGGACTATATAGAGAAACATAAGTCGGTGCTTCTTTTTACGAATACGCGGACGATTTCAGAGGTTTTGGCTAGTAGATTTAAAGTTTGGGACATGGATTTTCCAGTTTCGATTCATCATGGCTCGTTGGCTAAGCCTTCTCGTGTCGCTGCGGAACGTGGGTTAAAGGAGGGAGGGTTGAGGGGGTTAGTTTGTACCAGTTCGTTGGAGTTAGGTATTGATGTTGGCAGAATTGATCTTGTTATTCAGTATATGAGCCCTCGACAGGTTACGCGGCTTATTCAGAGGGTGGGAAGAAGCGGGCATAGAATAGGCCGTGTCGCTAAGGGATTAATAATCACGATGGATTCTGATGATACACTCGAGGCCCTTGTAATCGCTCGAATGGCGCCTAATGAGGAATTGGAGCCTGTTGCCATCCCTCAGAAACCTTATGATGCGCTGGCGCATCAGATTGCTGGCTTACTGATGAAGCAAAGACGTGTCACGTTCTACGAAATCCATGAGATGTTCAAAAAAGCATACCCTTACCAAGACTTGACAGAAAATGATGTTGAGAAAATCTTTTCGTATATGCATACGCGTTTTCCGAGGCTTGCTTGGGTTTCTTTTGAAGATAAACTTGCGTTGAAACCGCGGCGGACTCAGCCGCTTTACGAGTATTATTTTGACAATTTGTCGATGATTCCTGTGGAAAAGCAGTATTTAGTAGTTGACGATTCTACTGACTCGGCGATTGGTGTGCTTGATGAAGCTTTTACGGCAGAGTATGGAAAGCCGGGTGTTAAATTTATTATTCGTGGGAGCCCGTGGAAAATTCTGCATGTGTATGGGGATAAAATCCATGTGCAACCGGTTGAAGACCCTACGGGCGCTATTCCAAGTTGGGTAGGAGAAGAAATTCCAGTGCCCTTTGAGGTGGCGCAGGAAGTAGGAGCGATAAGAGGATTCGTAGAAGACTATACGAGAGAGGGAGAATCGCCTCAAAGAATTGTTTCGAGATTGGCAGAAAAATATCCAGCAGATAAGGACACGATTATGCGTGCGTTACAGGAAACTTTTGATCAAGTAAAGAAGGGTTTTCTTGTTCCTACAAATAAGCGGATAGTAGTGGAGGATTGGGAGGATTTGGTGATTTTGCACGCTAATTTTGGTCTTTTGGCAAATCGTGCTGTTGCGCAGTTGTTGGGGCATATTATTTCTGAACGAACTGGTTATACTGTGGCTGTTCAGCATGATCCGTATCGTATTTTTGTTCAAACGATGGGTACGACAAATGCGGATGGATTAGTCAGTTTGTTTGACGAGCTTAAAGAAATGTCTGACTTGACGATTCGGGAGCAATTGACTCGTGCAACC
>Ga0209635_10004577_pt1 | contig 10877 bp, 9 predicted proteins | sample DeeMarSWOR230_32_FD_187463 | JGI IMG/M metagenome (GOLD analysis project Ga0209635, IMG submission 187463) | Marine sediment microbial communities from White Oak River estuary, North Carolina - WOR-2-30_32 (SPAdes) (version 2) | ecosystem: Environmental > Aquatic > Marine > Intertidal zone >...
TGTACAGGGCATCTCCTTCTCCTCATCTCGTGACAACATTTTTTCTGGAAATCAGGTAACAAACAACTGGTGTGGCATTAGGCTTGGGAGTTCTTCAAACAACACCCTATCCACAAACAACATAAATAATAACAGCGTTGTCATCATATTCGAGTACTCCAGTAATAATAATAGTGTGAGTAGAAACCTAATAGAGAATAATACTTGCTGCATCTCTTTCTTGGATTCTTCAAACAACACATTTTTTCGCAATACTTTTCTCAATAACTCCGAACACTTTACCGATTTAGGGATGTCTGCACCTTGGCTTTTTGCCCCTTCAATCAACATTTGGGATTATGGCGAAGAAGGCAACTACTGGAGCGACTACAACGGCGCAGACAGCGACGGCGACGGCATAGGAGACACACCCTATATCATAAACGAAGAAAACCAGGACAACTATCCACTAATGGAACCAACGATTATTCCCGAGTTTCCGTCATGGACACCCCTACTGATTGCATTGGTTGCAGTGGTAGCTGTAGCTTTTATTTACAGGCGTAGTCTATACAAACAGGCTCAGAGGAGAAATGGGCAGTGAAACGATCTGCCTCTCTTATTGTTTTGTTTCTGATTCTTTGTTCCATGATGGTTGCTTTTCCAAATGTTGGGACAGTAATAGCAGAGCCCAAGACGATTGTTGTGCCTGACGATTTCTCTACCATTCAAAGTGCCATTGATAACGCATTTGGGGGTGACACAATTTTTGTGAAAAAAGGAAACTACAACGGACCAATAAGTGAAACATTAATTATCGATAAACCAGTTTCGCTCATAGGAGAAGGAACCTCGGTAATAGGTGAATCTACTACATTAACTTTGTATCCTCTCTTACTCAATAAAACCATTTTTGGTCAACCTTATCCAACATATAACACATCACTTATTGTTAAAGCCAACAATGTTTCAATCTCAGGTTTCACAATTAAAACACCATCAGTTCCATCTGGAGGCGGTGGAGGAATCTCGGTAATTGGCGATGGAACCACAATTAGCAATTGCATCATTAATTTACTAAGTCTGTCCTTGGGAGGTTCCTATACAACAATCTCAGAAACACAATTGTTCATAGCCACTCTAAGGGTCAAAGGTTCACACCAGAATATTTCGCAAACTACAATTTTCAATGGAGATGTAGATATCGACAGTTCATATATCAACTTTGTTGGAAATACAATGATAGATGAAATAAGTTTGAACGGTTCATCAAACGTAATTTCTGGCAATTATTTTTCGAGGATTGTCTTAGAATATTCCGATTTAAACAGAATTCACAATAACACATGTGGTTTTATTTGTTTGGGTAGTTATGGTCACACTTGCTCAAATAACACCATTTCTGCAAACATCTTAGATGGAGATAACATCTGGGGTATTTTGATGGCTGATGGTTCATATAATGTCTTTTATGACAACTATATCGCAAATTATACTGGAAGTCATGACGGTTATGGTGTTGCATTTGGTGGTAATCATCTGGTGGCAGAAAACAACATTTTCTATCACAACACTTTCCTAAATAACAATAAAAATGTTGGATATAATTGGCAAATAAATGGAATTGGAAATTCTTGGGATAACGGTATTGAAGGAAACTACTGGGATGATTACAACGGAACAGATGCAAATGGGGATGGCATAGGAGATACACCGTATATTATTGATGAAAACAACAGAGACAACTACCCACTAATGGAACCAACTATTATTCCAGAGTTTCCCTCATGGACTATTTTTGTATTCGTCTTAGTGGGTAGTCTGACGATTGTTTTGTTTAAGAAGAAGGTTTGGAGACAGTTTTCATGATGAAATTAGTTGGTGCTGTAATGAAGAAAACAGCATTAGCATTGCCGCTCATACTTGCACTACTTATTCCGTCAGTAGCTAATGCAGAATTTACACGGTCTTACAGCAGTAATGACCCTGACATCAATTACACTCATTTTCTTCTTACAGTTTACAGCCCAGATAACAACCAAACATGCAAAAGTACTATGCTTCTCAACTTCACTGTAGACTGGAGGGAGTACCCCACTTTTGCAGGTTTTCCCTCACCTCCAGCACCAGTAATGAAAGGACTTTACTCTTACACTATAGACAATAATACAGCTGTAACTGTTGCCTCAAATCAATCTTCAGCTGACCAGTTAGATCCCAGAGGTTTCAAAGTTAACCCAACATTCTCATATTTACTGGATGTTTCCAACTTGACAAATGGTTGTCATACGATTGTGATAACAGTAGGTCTCACACATAATTATGATGATATAGCACGCTACATCAATAAGGAAACACCTATTCAATTCTTTGTCCAAAACCCAACACCTACAGACCCACCAATTCCAGAGTTTCCCTCATGGACACCCTTACTCATTACGTTAGTTGCAGTTGTGGGGATAACTTTTGTTTACAGACACAAACTGAAGAAACAGAGGCTATTAGATGACATCTAAGCTGTTTCTTTCAAGTGTGATTCTTTTTGTATTACTCACTTTTCCGTTTATCACTTCTGTTAGGGCATCTTCAGAGAATTGGAATTGGGTTGAAGTGGCCAGAATTACTGGAGACAATTATTATTCATATGAAACGGAGCCTTTCAACATCAGTTCTTCTGTGTCTGTTTGGCGAATTGTATGGGAATACAAGCCTAGAACCGATGTTCCCGAAAGACAAACAGGTATAACAATCAATGTTTATGCTGGAGTTTCAGGCGATGATAAAATCATCGAAATATCTCGTATGGGATTATACAATGGCGATGAGGACTGCAGGTACTTTCATAAAGACGGCTTGTTCCGTTTAAAAATAAGCAGCAACACCCAAAATTTCACGGTAAGAATTGAACAAAGCATGGGCTATATCCCCGAGCCTCCATCGAGTAATTGGGTTGAAGTGACAAGATTCATTTGTACTAAGGGATTTACGACAGACGTTTTTGTGTGTGACCACTTTGAATGGCGAATCAGATGGGAATATGACCCAGGGCATTGGCATTTTCCTGACCTGCATACTTTTCAGGTTATTACCTACCCGGAAGGGTCATCTTTAATTATTGTTGATATGATTTCTGGAACGCCAGGTGTAAGTCAAAATGGAACTAATTATATCCATGAAAACCCTGGAAAATTCTATATGAAAATCAGTGCAGGCATCATGGAGAGTTACACAATAATAGTTGAGCAAAATATCGAGTCTATTCCCGAGTTTCCCTCATGGATAATTATGACATTATTCTTTCCTGCCACAGTATTTGCTTTGCTATTTAGAAAAGCATGCGCTATGTTCAACTACTTATAAATTTATTCCATGCCCTAGGCTGTTTAGAAATTTTCAATCTTCAAGTGCATTTAGTTTGGGTTTTCATCATCTGTAATTGCGTACGCGCGCTATTCTATGCGTGCATGCATTCTAAGGTAACCATGATTCTTGCGCTCTAAATTCACGCGGAGCATGCACAGTTATTAATGGGAGCTTCACCAAATTCTTTTGTGATGAAGCGGTTACACATTTATTCAGAGGTCACCAATACGGGGGTAGACATTTGTTTTAGAAAAAAATCCTACCCGCTAGTATACCCAGCGAATGTTTGGAAGGCAACACCTAAAGAAACGCAAACAGCATTGAAAGACAGCCTTGCGCTCGCCACCACTATGCATCTACCGCTCCTACTCGATTCGCCCGGAATAGTCTACCATTCAGGATGCCCTATACTTGAACCCTATTTCATCCAAAATTTATTGAAAGACATCCCCTCCTGCACAGAAGTTGATGGAACAAGCACTAACGAAATGATTCGAAAATTCCTTAACACGGAGTACCACTTTCTAGATTCAGAAATAAAGTATCCCTCTAAACAGCCTGTGGATTCGCCAGCTGGAGCAATTGTTGGAATGAGCTTTGGAAAAGACAGCCTTCTCACCTACGCCGTTGCAGACGAAATCGGGCTTGACCCCAAAATGGTATATATTGTAGAGCAGAGCATGACCTATGAACAGAAACATAAAACCGAATTGGCAAAGCGGTTCAAAAACGAATTCGGCAAAAAACTAAACATTCTGAAGCATGAAACTGGAAAGTTACGGGATTATCCCTATCTTGGCGTACCCTTTACGGAGATGGGCTGGGGACTGCAAACAACAGAATATGCGCTGGAGTTGATACCATTCGCGTATGATCTAAAAGCTAAGTACCTATTGTTTGGCAACGAGCAAACTACCGCCGCAACATACATAGATGCAGAGAATCGATGGAGAATTTATCCCTGCTATGATCAATCACACCATTGGATGATGCACATTGACCAGATTACCCAAACATTCTCCGGCCGCTCGGTTCATACTGGCAGTTTAATAGAGCCTCTAATGGATATGATGATTCAGTACATTCTGGCCCATCGTTATCCCCAGCTAGCAAAATATCAGATGAGCTGCTTCACTGAAACTCAGGCAGGAAGAAACTATCGCTGGTGCCACAACTGTTCTATCTGTGCTAAAATGTATTTAATGTGTGTTGGTAGCGGAATTGATCCGGAAAAGATTGGGTTAAGGGAAAACATGTTAGAGCAAAAATACAAACAATTTTTCACTTTGTTAGGCGGAAAATCAATCACAATGACATACGCCAATACTAAGGTGGGTAGAGATGAGCAGCTTTTTGCGTTCTATCTTGCAGCCAAGAAGGGGGCTAGAGGAGAGCTGATTGAGGAGTTTAAGGCAAGCCCATTAAATCAAGAAGCGAAGAATCGGGAGGAGGAGCTGTGGAAAAAGTTCTGCACCTTACACACTTCAATATCTGTGCCTAAAGAATTGAGGAACAGCGTGAATTCAATTTATAAAGAGGAATTGGCTTCATTCCAGATTTAACAGAACAAAACCAAAAACGGGGGTTTAATTATGTTAGATTCATTCTTCAGGCGGGATAATGCCTTATGCGAATAGTGTTAGTTCTGAATACTCGTCGTGCAGAAAATGAATTCGAGGTGGAATATGATCCGCCTCACACCATCGAACTAATGAAACATGGCATCGAAGCTACTGGACACGAGTACGCCTTTGTTGAAGCTGACGAAAACTTTTCAGAAAACATCAAAAAGGCAAAGCCAGACCTTGTCTTTAACAGGGCAGAAGGGCTAAGAGGCAACAGCCGCGAATCACATGTACCCGCCATACTCGAAATGCTTGACATACCCTACGTTGGATCCAACGTGTTGACTACCGCGATTTGCCTAAACAAGGCATGGACAAAAAAAGTGCTTTCCTATAATGGAATATCCACACCAAAATTCTGTTTGTGTAAGAACCTTCAAGAGGCAGAAAAAATCAACGAAGGCTTCCCATACATCCTTAAGCCTAACGAAGAAGGCTCCTCAATAGGAATCACAGAAGAGAACCTGGTACAAGACAAAACGCAACTGCAAACAAAACTAAAGCAGATGATACATCTATATCAGCAGCCGATACTAGTTGAACAATTTATTGAGGGCAGAGAATTCAGCACCGGACTAATAGAGCGAACAGGCGAAGACCCAGAGGTTCTTTCAATTCTGGAAATCGATTTCTCCAAGTTCCCTGAAGTAGGCGGCGTATATGGGCAACGAGCCAAAACGGTCCTAGACTCTCTGGACCACTACATTTGCCCCGCACAAATCCCAGAAAAACTGAAGAACAAGCTTGAGCGGCTTTCAGTGAATATCTGGTATGCGTTGGAGGCTAAAGATTTTGCGAGAATCGACTTTCGGATGAACAGCGAAGGAAAACTGTTTTTCTTGGAAATTAATCCTCTGCCAGGCATGGACTTCGACACTGAAGAAAACGACCTCTCCTTCTATCCTTATATGGCAATGAAGTCTGGCTACACCTATGATGATCTTGTTTGCAGACTTCTAGAGTCTGCATGTGCTCGCTATGGTTTGAAACTATAGAAAAGAATTAGGCGACTTAATGACAGGCTTGGGGAGAAAAGGAAGCATTGGTGGAAGAAAATCCGATACGGCAATCTGAAAAAGATAATCCTTTATGGAGACAGCTTTTACGCGAACTAGCCAAGATGTTTGAGGGAGAACTGGACATAGTTTTTCCAACAGAATGGAACAGACGTTACTTCTCTTGGTTTCATAGCATGGAGGAATCAAGCTTCAGGAGGGCGTTACAGTATTCTTTTAAAGAATTAACTAAGAACCTTGAAAATCCAGAACTGGTTTTCTGGTTCATCACAGTGGAAGGTGAGCCCCAAATTCTTCTTTTCGGCTACGCGATTCCAGATGAAAAGGCGAAATCTTTCTATTTGGACACTTTCGCTGTCAAACGCCGAGGCGAAGGCATTGGAGACATTGTCATGAAGTTTCTGATTCATTGGGCACAAACAAAACATTATCAGGTAATAGTTTTGGACACTGAACTAAGGGACGAGAAAGGAATTCCTCTGCAGCACTTCTATGCAAAACATGGATTTGAGACAGTCTCCATTTCCGAAACCAATATTACAATGAAACGCATGTTGTAGTAAAAAATGCGGGGCTGTTTGGGCCGCTCTTAATCGAAGTCTCTGCCAGTCAGGATTGCCACGAATGTTCCTTTCACAATGAAGCCGTCTCTGCCAAGACTTTGCATGACAGCGAGGGTGCTGGCGGCTGCGGGAAGAACGCTTAGCCCCTCTTCGGAGCGGACCAGCTTTGAGAACTCCATCATTTTTGTGTCTGAGGCGTATTCTGCGAAGCCCCCAGATTCATAAATTGCGTCTAGGGCAAGCTGGCCATCGAATGAATGCCAGTTGGTTAGCGGCTCATTAATTTTGCTCTCTTTGATTTCCTCAGGTTTCAAATCAACTATTGTCCGTTTGTTTTCCTTGAAGGATTTTATGACAGGGTTGCCTCGGCGTGTACTAGTAGCAACCATCTTTGGAACGGTCATAGTTTTACCGGAGAGGTACAGTTTTTTGAAGCCTGCGTAGATGCCTGCAAGGGTTGTGCCGTTTCCCACAGGACAGAAAATATAGTTAGGAACTCGCCGTAAATCGCGGTAAATTTCAACCGCAATTTCTCCATAAGCAGCTAAAGACAATTCTGGGACTTCGTTTACTCCAGGATTGGCGTCAAACCAATTGTTTTCTATTGCCTGTTGAGAAGAGTGCGCCACCGCATCCTCATAGTAACCATCTATTAGGTAAATCTTTGCACCAAAATTTTCCATACGTTTCAGCCGATCTTTTGGCACCTCATATTTTTTGGGTATAAAGATGTTGGCAGCTAAATCATAATGGCGTGCAGCGTAGGCGACAGCTACACCAAAGTTGCCGCAGGTTGCTGTTGTAATTCCGTCTAGCCCTAAGGTTACAGTCTGATCAGCAAGTATCATGGCTATGCGGTCTTTCTGGGTTCCTGTAGGATTGCTGCCCTCAAACTTTAGGTAAACGCGTTCACATCCTAGAATGGGAGCTAAATTTCTGGCTTCTAGAAATATTGTGTTGCCAACCATAACCTGCCATGATTGACGTTTCAGTTTCAGTTGGCGTTCACGGTTGTCGCTCCAGCTGCTTGGTCTTGAATCCGACAACATAGGTGATATACTCTTATAGATTCCGTTATTTCTGGATTTTGCCATTTTCCTGTTTTTACACCTCAAATTCTTTGCAATGATTTATATGGTCAAGATTTTAAATTTACTGTAAAAAAGCTAAAAAAAGGCAGATATTCAGAATTTTATTTTCCTCATAAATTTTTAAGTTTTTTTGCAAGTGTGAATTTTTAATCCCAAAACTCAACATAACTTGATAAAGCAACATATACTAATAATCTGCGCGCGCAATGATAATATTTTATCTACTTCAAAATATTTAGTTAAACACTTTAAGGGTGCATCCCCTGATGAAAAAAAACCTCTGGACACTATCTTCTTTATTTGCAAACGCATGCATTACAGGGTTAAGCACTCTTCTACCCTTGTACATAATCTTTCTTGAAGGAACAGTCTTAGATGTAGCTTTTGCTCTTTCTCTCTTTAATTTATCATTAATCGCCTCAGCCTTGTTTTGGGGTTATATAATTGACGCGTTTGGATGGAGAAAGCGACTGATCGTTATTTCCTATCTAGGTTTAATTCTAGGCGTTACAACATTGTATTTGATAACAAACCTTGCGCTTATTGCCATAATTTATGGCTTCATCGGTTTCATGAGAGTCGGTTCACAACCTGCAATCAACCTTCTAGTAATAGAGACCGAAAAGAAAAAGGATTGGGGAAAAGTATTTGCCCGAATTCAACTGGCCTCAGTTCTCGGAATGATACTTGCCGTATTGTTTGGAGCATTCTGGATTATTTTTTTTGGGCTTCAATCCTATTTGTTGGTATGTTTAGTATTTGGAATACTAGCAACGTTAATCGCGCAAGCATTCATATCAGAGCCTCCAATCAGATTCGAAAGCGATATGATTTCCAAGTTCCCTTCTACCCTATTCCAAAGAATTCGCAGTAACCCAGTAATTCTTCCTAAACTTCCGTCCCTAAAAGAGATTGATACCTTAATAAAGATGCTAAGAATTAGCATATTACAAGCATTTCCGCTATTTCTATTCTCAACCTTCCTCTTCTACGCTTCAAGCGGAATGTACTTCACAGCAATAATACCTTTCCTAAAACAAAACATGATTACAGACCCAGTCATATTTGCAGTTTATTTAACCTTATATCTGACACAGGCAATAGTGTTTATGTTCTCATCTAAATTCGTTAATCAATACGGAGAAAAAAGCTCCACTCTATTTTCTTTCTTCCCCAGAATAGCTGGAACCGCTTTAACAGTATTTGCCGCGGTTTATCTAACCAACACTAATCTTCTTTTTTTCATTGTGCTTGCCTTCGTCGCTTTGGATGTAGCTTTTTCAATCTACAGCACTTCCACATCTCTGATTCTGTTTAAACTCCTACCAATCAAACGAAGAGGGTACTATCTCGGCATTTTCGGAGCTATGACTGGAGTTGGATTATTAATCGGTTCTTTAATGTCTGGCGGAATTTCTGCATTATTTGGATTCCCAGCCACCTTCATATTAGCAACAATTTTCTTAACACTGTCGCTCTTGATAATGAAAATCTTTGACAACCGAGTTGAAATCAATACCTAGAAGTTAACGCATGTACATCTTTATACGTCAAGTGCGCAAGCAAAATATGTCCTCATTTTTTATAAAGCCTTAAAGAGATGGTAAATGGTTAATCTACGATATTAAAAAAACACTCAGGCCGTTAAAATGATAATTCATAGTACACTCATCTTAGCTGCATCATTGCTATTGATTATGCTCCTCAGTGACCGGCAGATTCGATATATACTGGCTTTATCCAAATACCTCGGCCTATCCGAAATGGCGGCAGGTTTCATCATACTCTCTATCACAACCTCTCTGCCAGAATTGTCAGTCTCCACAGTTGCCTCTCTTGCAGGAGAAGGCGGGCTTTCAGTTGGTAATGTCTTAGGCTCTAACGTCGCAAATCTGACTATCATCTTAGGATTGGCGATGCTTCTCAGCAGAAAGGAAATCAGGATTAAAGGAGAATCACAAAAAGAGCTTGTGCAATTCCTTTTCATCTCCTCTATCATTCCCCTGTTCATCGTCCAACGAGGCAGCCTAGGACCCGTCCTAGGCATCGTACTTTTAATCCTGTTTGCTTACTTCGGTGTAACCGTTTCCCGCAAAACTGAAACATCAGATACAGATAAGACTCCCCCACAACAAAAAGAGGAAAAAATAGTCATTTTAGTCATCAAATTCTTGCTGGGAGTTGCATTAATAATCACACTTTCTAAATTTGCAGTGAACAGCTCCCTCGACATCGCAGAATTCGTAGGTCTACCTACCTCCATTATTGGAGCAATCCTTATCGGTCTCGGCACCTCCCTGCCTGAGCTGGCAACAACCATCCAAGCCCTCAAACAGGGACTTGTCAATATGGCTCTTGGAAACCTACTGGGCAGTTGCATCACCAACATTACCCTTATCCTTGGAGTATCGTCGCTGCTCTCATTTTCTGAAGTTAACGTTGTAGCCGTGCAGAGCATAATGTTCTACGTACTACTTTCATCATTGAGTGTCTGGTATATGGTGGGCGCAAGTGAACGTCTAACCAAAAAAGGAGCATTATTCCTCTGTATGGTTTACGGATTATTCATTCTACAACAGGTAGGAGTTTCCGTATTCATTTTCTAGAAGCCCCTACTACAATTTGTGTTTAAACTAACTGCGCAAAATTTAGATTAAAGCTTTTGAATACAACCCGTAATAATTGTGTAGGAATGTACTCCCGAAAATATTGGTCTATGTCAAATTCGGATATCCTTGATCAAATGGAGAGTTCTGAGGAGGGATTAAGCCCTAACGAGGCACGTGAAAGATTGGCTCGCTTTGGGGTCAACGAGATCGGAAAAAAGAAGGTACGAGCCGGCATTTTCATCTTTTTGTCTCAGTTCAAGAATCCATTGGTACTAATTTTGTTAGGAGCAAGCATCGTTGCAGCTATAGTGGGTGAAATGACCGATGGAGTGATTATACTAGTCATTGCTGCAATCAATGGCGCATTGGGTTTCTTTCAAGAATACCGATCCGAGAAGGCAGTTGAAAAACTTGGAAAGTACATTTCGTTTACCGCGAAAGTTATACGAAAAGGAGAGAGGCGAGTCGTCGATAGTAGGGAATTGGTTCCTGGCGATATTGTCTTGTTGGGAATTGGTGATGTTGTCCCAGCAGACATGAGACTTCTACGTATAGATGAACTATCTATTGATGAGTCATCCTTGACTGGAGAGGCATATCCTGTTCAGAAAGTCTCTTCTGAAATATCCCG
>Ga0209635_10004580_pt1 | contig 10874 bp, 9 predicted proteins | sample DeeMarSWOR230_32_FD_187463 | JGI IMG/M metagenome (GOLD analysis project Ga0209635, IMG submission 187463) | Marine sediment microbial communities from White Oak River estuary, North Carolina - WOR-2-30_32 (SPAdes) (version 2) | ecosystem: Environmental > Aquatic > Marine > Intertidal zone >...
CAGAACCGGACCTGAATGCTGTATCCCAGCCTACTCGCCCAGGACCTGGAGCACAAGCGTTCTCAACCGGGGACGGTTGTCGAAATCGATGAGCACTATCTGCTGCCAAGTACCCAGGGTCAGCTTCTTATCCACGAAGGGCACGGTCAGCGACGCTCCCAGCATAGAGGCGCGCACATGAGAATGACCATTCCCGTCCCCCCACATCCTATTGTGCTCGTACCCAATACCGCCAGGGACAACCCTATCCCACATGCTCCTCATATCCTCGAGGAGCCCCCGTTCATACTCGATGGTGGTTACTCCTGCCGTCGAGCCGCTCACAAACAACGTAGCCGTGCCGCTATTCACCCCCGATTCCACAACATTCATCGCCACCTGCGGCGTTATGTCAATAATATCGCAATTCCCGCCTGTCTGGACTGTGACTTTCTTGGCCACCACGGTCATAGTCTCACCTCGCTCCACAGGATATCGCTCATTTCAAATATCGGACCATCAGAGCACACTCTCTTGGCGCCCCTCTCCGTAATCACGGTGCAGCCCCGGCAGGCACCAATACCACAGCCCATCCTTACCTCAAGGGACACCTGGCATTTCCCGATCTTGTCTCCTACGGCTGCTCCGCAACCGGTGGCTAGCTGGGATATCGCCTTGTACATATCCACCGGACCACAGGCATACACCTGGTCGGCCCAGTCCAGAAAATCCGTAGCCACCCCGCTGACTAGACCCTTGAGCCCCCTGCTTCCATCCTCCGTAACCTCTATGAACCTGACTCTATCAGCCAGAGGCCGCAGCTCTTCTCCGTTCCCGCGAACTGAGGCAATGGGATATACCTCAATTCCTGTGGCTGCTCCGTGAATCAGCGTTACCCCATGTTGCGCCGAGGCCCGCTGAGCCAGCAGAACGAGTGGTGCGATGCCGATGCCCCCAGCCAGCAGTAGCAGGTTGCCTGAGTCGGGCCCAATGCTAAACCCGTTCCCGAGAGGGCCGAGGACATCCACCCAATCGCCTCTCCGACGTCGTGACAGCCAGCGAGTACCTTCTCCCACCGCCCTGAACAGAATGGCAACTTGACCCGGATTCGCCTGGTGTACCGCGAAAGGCCGGCGAAGTATCAGGCCTTCACAGCGCAAGGTGACGAACTGGCCCGCCCCAGCCATGCTGGCAATATCCGGGTCGTCGATCCACATGAGGTATACACCGGGAAGCAGTTCCTCGTTGGAGGCCACCCTCGACATGGACTGCTTCACACTACACTCCCGAAGCTACCAGCGTAGACTGTCATCGCCGTAGACTACCCTGCCATTCGCCACTGTTGCTACCACCTTGCCCCGAAACCAGCAGCCGTCGAAAGGCGTGTTCCGGCCTTTCGAAGAGAATCTGTGTCTGTCCACCACCCACTCCCTGTCAGTGTCAAGCACAGTTACATTCGCCGGATAGCCCACCCGCAGGCTACCCAGCACATCCTCCTTGCCGATGATCTTGGCCGGTTCATATGTCAGCTTGGACAACAGCGTAGCCAAGCCTATCTTCCCTGTGTGCACCAGACCCATGAGGCAGCCGAGAGCAGTCTCAAATCCGCTCACCCCAAAAGACGCCTGTTCCAGTCCACAGTCCTTGTCCAACAGCGTATGCGGCGCATGGTCGGTGGCGACGGCGTCAATCACACCATCACCGAGCCCCTCGATAAGGCATTTGACGTCATCCTCGGTCCGCAGCGGCGGATACATCTTCGCATCGGCAGCATGCACACCAGCCACGACTCTCTCCTCTGTCAGAGTCAGATGATGGGGAGTAACCTCAGCGGTCACGGGAACCCCGTTGTCTCTCGCATACCGTATCAGCTTAACAGAACAAGCAGTACTCACATGGGAGATATGAACCCTCCCACCAGTCAACCTCGCCAGCAACAGGTCCCGAGCCACCATGATCTCTTCGGCAACCGCCGGGATCCCCCGCACCCCGAGTCTGGCAGACGCCAGCCCCTCATTCACAATCCCGTTGTCATCCAGAGTCTTGTCTTGACAGTGGTCCATGATCGGCAAGCCAAGCTCACGCGCACGTTCCAGAGCACGGCGCATAAGCCCGGGACTCTGCGGAGTATCCCCATCGTCGCTCAAGGCAACCACACCAGCATGGGCTAGCTCAGCCATGTCGGTCAGTTCCTCGCCCCTCCTGCCCCGGCTAATACACCCCACGGGAAAAACCTCAACAACGCCCTCCGCCTGCGCCTTCCGCTTCACCCAATCCACCGTAGCCCCGTTGTCCAGCGGCGGGTTCGTGTTTCCCATGCAACAAACGGCGGTGAAGCCACCCGCAGCCGCTGCTCTGGTGCCGCTGCCGATCGTCTCCTTCTCCCCGAAGCCAGGTTCCCTGAGATGACAGTGAATGTCCACGAACCCTGGACAGGCCACCAGGCCCTCGGCGTGCAGAACCTCCATCCCAGCCGAGATGCGACCGTCGCCCAGTCGCGCAATTCTTCCCTGATCGATGAGCAAGTCCCCAACCTGGTCCACGCCCTGGCTGGGGTCAATTATGCGGGCACCTCGAATAAGCAGCTGGCCGGCTCCGCCTGTCATCCTCTCACGTAGCTGCTCGGTTTGAAACCATGAGCTTGGGCGTCCTTCTCTGACTGGAAGACGATGAGCTTCTCCGGTTTGATACTGCGTACCCAGTGACTATCGGCACTATGGTATTTCTTGCTGTCGAGCCTCCCCTGGTGCCAGTCCGCGCTGGCGATGAACTCAGGACGCAGCTCGTGCTCGCAATAGACACAGCCCAGTATTAACGGCCTCAGTTCCACTATCTTGAACTCAGGCTTGATATACTTCGTCTCCGTCTTCTGGTTCGAAACACATCTGGGATTCGGACACCTCACTCCAGAATCCCTTCGGTACATTGAGTAACTTCCCTTCCTGGGTAACGATTCTTTCGCTTCACGAATCGCGACCTGTCTTGTCCCCAGCAGCAGCGCTATGAGCGCCATTCTGACGGGTACCCCACGAGCAGCTTGCTTGAAGTATGCGCTTCTCGGGTCGCCGTCCACTTCGTACGCCAATTCGTCAACGCGAGGCAACGGATGCATCACCACCGTTCTCTTGAACTGATCCTTCTTGAGAAGTCTTCTGTTTACCACCGGGTAGCTCCTCCCAACCTCCTGCTCTTCAGTCACAGCCAAATGTCTCTCCTTTTGCAGCCTGGTGACGTAGAGAGCATCAACGCCAGCCTTCAACTCCACCTGGGCACTCACATCAGGCATCATCGCAAGCTGATGCGGGGTAGCCGGAGTCATGTAGACGGCATCCACCGGAAAAAGCTCCTCGCTGGCCTCTTCGGGAGGCGTCTCATACCGCACCAGTTCACCACCATACTCCCTGGTCAACTTCCTCAGGATGTGCGCTGGTACTTCCAGACCCGGTCCGGGACGGAAGAGAACAGTGGCCCCAAACCTGGCCAGCGCACAGGCCAGTGAATGTACTGTCCGCCCATACTTCAAGTCGCCCCATAGCGCAATCCTCAGGCCCCTGATTGTGTGCCTCTCTTTCTGGATGGTGTACAGGTCGCACAGGGTCTGAGTGGGATGTTCATGCCCGCCGTCGCCGGCGTTAATTACTGGAATGCCAGCGTAGTCCGCCACCACTCTGGCCGCCCCCTCCCAAGGATGCCTGATGACAATTATGTCCGCGTAGCTGCCAATGACTCTGGCCATATCAGCGATGCTTTCACCTTTGGCCAGAGAGGTCGCACCCACATCAACCGCGCTTATTACACGGCCCCCGAGCCTGAGCATGGCGGTTTCGAACGACAGCCGTGTCCTGGTGCTTGGCTCAAAGAACAGGCTCGCCATGACCATTCCCCGGCACACCTCAGACTGCTGCCTAACGGACTCCGCTATCTCATCAGCCAGGGAGAATATTGACTCTATCTCACCATTGGACAGGTCATCAATGGTAACCAGACTTCTATCTGCCAAGCTCATGGCAGCCCCACCTCCTGTGCGCGCCTCAGCGTTCCGCGCGCCGCACAACCGGCAATCGTCACTCTATCCACACCATCGACTTCCTTCACCTGCACCGACACCTCCTCGTCCCTGGAGCTCGGTATGTTCTTACCTGCGTAGTCGGCTCGAATGGGAAGCTCTCGGTGACCGCGGTCAACAAGTACCGCCAACTGGATTGAACTCGGGCGTCCCAGGTCCATCAGCGCGTCCATTGCAGCTCGGATGCTGCGCCCGGTATACAGGACATCATCAACCAAGACGACATCTTTGCCCGTGATATCGGTGGGAACCTCGGTGTCCTTGCCCGACCGTTTCTCCCCCAACCCAGAAACATCGTCCCGATACAAGCCAATGTCCAGGGCGCCAATGGGAACCGACACTCCCACGAAGCTCTGGATTGCGGATCCCACCCGGCGCGCTAATGGGACTCCTCGCGTCCGCATGCCCACGAGCACAATGTCCTCGGTGCTCCCATTTCTCTCTATGATCTCGTGAGCGATGCGACCCACAGCTCTGGCCATGTCCCTCGAGGTCATGAGGATCCTCCCGGACACCAAAAAACCCCCTGCCTTGAAACTGGCAAGAGGTTAGCGCCAAGCCCACCATTGCGGCAGACTCTGACATTCATCTGCTTACCAGCCTCACTGGACTGATTTAAAGGCTTTGATATTGTAGCATGCTCACAGAGATTGCGCAACGCCACTTCACTTGACATCTGGGTCATGGCCTTTTAGAATAGGAACACCTGAATCTCTCCTTCCAGTTGTGAGTACGTCCATTTCTTGGCGTGGTTTTCTATGTCCGCAGTGAATCATGACTAAGTACATCTTCGTTACCGGCGGCGTAGTAAGTTCGGTTGGCAAGGGCATCTCGGTAGCTTCCATAGGCAGGATACTCAAGGCCCGGTCAATCTCCGTTTCCGCCCAGAAGCTTGATCCTTACCTGAATGCCGCCCCTGGATTGATTTCCCCTGCCCAACACGGCGAGGTATTCGTCACCCAGGATGGTGCCGAGACCGACTTGGATCTCGGGCATTATGAGAGATTCCTCGGAGTAGACTTGAGCCAAGCTTCGAGCGTAACCGCTGGCCAGGTCTATGCCTCCATCATCGCCCAGGAGAGGAATGGTGATTTCCTGGGAGGTACCATCCAAGTAGTCCCACAAGTCACCAACGAGATAAAGCGGCGCATCAGACGGGTGGCCGAGATTTCTGAGGCCTCCGTAGTCATAGTCGAGGTGGGGGGCACGGTGGGCGACATCGAAGGGCAGCCATTCCTCGAGGCGATAAGGCAAATGCGGAAAGACGAGGGCAGGGACAATGTGCTCTATATCCATGTCACGTTCCTCCCACATATTGCCGCCACCAACGAAATTAAGACGAAGCCTACCCAGCACAGCGTGAATGAACTGAGGCGCATAGGGATCCAGCCCGACGCTATCTTCTGTCGTAGCGACAGCGAGATATCCGAAAGCATAAAGGACAAGATATCGCTCTTCTGCGACGTAGATAAGGAGGCAGTCATACCCCTGGTTACCGGCGAGACGATCTATGAGGTACCACTGCTGCTGGAAGACTATGGATTGGGTGACTTCCTGGTCAACCGCTTGCGACTGGAGGGCAAACGGAGCAACTTGGACGAGTGGCGCGACATGGTCAACAGACTGAAGGCCCCCAAAGAGGCGGTGACTATCGGGCTCGTAGGGGAGTACGTAGACCTCCAGGATGCATACTACTCCGTCCGCGAAGCGCTGTCCCACGCCGCCCTCACCCACGACCGCGAGGTAAGGATCGAGTGGATCAATTCAGAGGAACTGCAGGGAGGGCGCACCAACAGACTGAGGCAGCTCCAAGGGGTAATCGTCCCGGGGGAGGCCGGTCACCACGGACTGGAAGATACGATAGAGGCAGCGAGATTCGCCAGGGAGAAGGACATACCCTATCTTGGCTTGTGTCTCGGAATGCAGGTTATGGCCATCGAATTTGGACGCCATGTGTTCCACACCAGGGAGGTTAACTCGACCGAGTTCGATCCTGATACTGCTCACCCGGTCGTATGCTTGCGCCCACAACATCCAACCAGTGAGCAGAAGGATAGCCCCATCCGTTTGGGAACCTATCCATGCCATTTGATACCTGGAACTCGAGCCGCCCAGGCCTACGGTTGCGATGTGGCCCACGAGCGACATCGCCATCGCTCCGAACTCAACAACGCCTATCGCCAGCCGCTACGGGACGCGGGCATGATAGCCAGTGGGGTCTCTCCGCATGGAGAGCTAGTGGAGGTCTGCGAACTCAGCAATCATCCCTGGATGGTATCGTGCCAATTTCAAGCTGAGCTCAGGTCTCGCCCTGATCATCCCCATCCTCTTTTCGTGGATTTCATCGGGGCAGCCAAGCAGACAGTGGTGGAGGGATCGCAAACCAGCTTGCCCATGGACTAGGGAGGAGCCATGCGACTGTTCCTGGACACTGCCAACATCGATCATATCCGACACGGCGTGCAATTGGGGGTGGTCACCGGAGTCACCACCAACCCAAGCCTGGTATCTAGGGAAGGCAAGGTCATCTACCGAGACCTGGTACGAGAGATCTGCTCCATCGTTCCCGGACCAGTGTCTACCGAGGTATTGGGCCAGGATGCTTCACAGATGGTAACAGAAGCCAGGGAAATAGCACGGTGGGCTGAGAATATTGTGGTTAAGATACCTGCCAGCCTGGAGGGAGTAGAGGCTACCTCAGTGTTGGCGAAGGAGAATATCAAAGTCAACTTCACCCTGTGCTTCTCCTTGAACCAGGCTATGCTGGCAGCGGCGGCAGGTGCCACCTTTATCAGCCCTTTTGTGGGCAGGCTCGACGATATCGGCGAGGATGGTATGAAAGTGGTAGTTGACATTGTCCAGTTCCTGAGCTATTATCGGCTCCCCACTCAAGTTATAGCTGCCAGCATCAGACATACTCAGCACTGCGCACTGGCAGCCAAGGCCGGAGCGCACATCGCGACCGTCCCTTATAGAGTGTTACTGCAAATGATCCAGCACCCGCTGACGGACAAAGGCATCAGGCGTTTCGCGGATGACTGGAGGAACGTAATGGGGGACAGGGGAATCATGGAAGCATTCACGATACCCAAGGATGACCAGGGCGACTCAGCAAGGTAGGCAAATGCCGAGGAGACTGTTATGACAACGATATCTCAACTAGAGGACAAGACCCGCGATGAACTCGAGGCGTTGGCCAAGGAAACCGGAGTCACAGGATACTCATCGCTGAAGAAGGCGGACCTCATACTTCACATCCTTAGGTCGCAAGCGGAGCGACAGGGGAATCTGTTTCTGACCGGCGTGCTGGAGATCATGCCTGAAGGCTATGGTTTCCTGAGACAGGACAGTTTCCTCCGCGGGGCCAACGACGTCTATGTATCGAATTCGCAGATTCGCCGCTTCAATCTGAGAGACGGCGACTACATCTGCGGGCAGGCGAGACCGCCGAAAGAGGGTGAGAAGTACTACGGCCTGCTCCGGGTCGAAAGCATCAACGGCCTTGATCCTGAACTGGGAAGGAATCGCTCCAGCTTCGGCTCCCTAACGCCGACTTTCCCCGACAAGCTGATCACACTGGAGACCACTTCAAACGAGCTGTCCACCCGCCTAATCGACCTGGTGGCGCCTATAGGCAGGGGCCAGAGGGGCCTCATCGTCTCCCCACCCAAAGCAGGGAAGACCGTCCTCCTCAAGAAGATCGCCAATGCCATGACCACCAACTACAACGACATACACCTCATAGTCTGCCTCATCGGCGAAAGGCCGGAGGAAGTCACGGACATGAAGAGGTCCGTCAAAGCCGAAGTCATAGCCGCCACCTTCGACGAACCCGTGGAAAGCCAGACCAGAGTGGCCGAGCTGGCGTTGGAGAGAGCCAAGAGACTCGTCGAAACTGGCAAAGATGTGGTCATACTCCTTGACGGCATCACCCGCCTTACCCGCGCCTACAACCTGGCAATGCCGGCGAGCGGAAGAACCCTGTCGGGCGGTATCGATTCGGCCGCCTTGCATCCGCCGAAGCGGTTCTTCGGCACGGCCCGTAATTCCGACGAAGGCGGCAGCCTGACCATCATCGCCACCTGCCTGGTGGATACCGGAAGCCGTATGGATGAACTCATATATGAGGAGTTCAAGGGAACGGGCAACATGGAGCTTCACCTAGAGAGGAAGTCGGCTGAGAAGAGGATCTTCCCGGCCATAAACATCCTGCCCAGCGGCACCAGAAGGGAAGAACTCTTGCTGGATGAGGACACTCTCAAACAGATACGTCTGCTGAGACGAATAGTCAGCATGCTCACCGACGATTCCTCCAACCCAAGCGAGGTTACAGCCAGGGTGCTGGAGAGGCTGGGCAAGGCAAAGAACAACGCCGAGTTCCTCGCCACCCTCTCCAAGGAAACATAGAAGCACTCCCAGCCCACCGCATTGCACTCCCCGTCCCGCGTCTCTATAATGTCCGCGTGACTTCGCAAGGACCAAGCTGGGCCCAAAGGCTGAAGATGAGAATGAAGAGAGCTCTGGGCCTGAACATCTTTCTCTGCGATAGCTGCAAATGGAACTGGAGAAGCTCCTGCCACCGTCCCGAGCGTCCCAATGCCACCTGGTGTCCGGAATATCAGCAGAAGGGACGCTAGGCTATACCTTCCTTTCGACAAGCACTGCCATGCCCTGCCCACCAGCGATACACGTGGTGATCGAGCCATAGCACAGGTTTCTCTCGTTCTGGCGGTCGGGGCGAATCGGTCCCGATACCTTACCAGGCGCTCTCCGTCTCGTGTTACTTTCGAAGAGGGCCCGGCAGCCTCACGAACAGCCATCGCTATTGACAAACATCGTTCTGGGGTGTAGAGTCGAATCCTGGAATGTGCCTGTTTTGTCCGCCACGATGGAAAGCAAGGCCAGACCTCGTCCCACCAGAGGATACACTTCCTTACACAGGCGACTACAATACACTACGACTTCGCACCACCACGCCCTGAGGACAATGCTCTAGAAAGGAGGTGTTCTATTTGAGGTAGTGTTTTCGTCATGCTGTTCACTTACAGAGGACTCATTTGAGAGGAGGTATTGAGAGAATCCAATGAGAACGAAGAAATCGCTGGCCGTGATCAGTGGGGTACTCTTGGCGCTGATTATAGCGGTTATGCCGTTTGCTTCCGCCTGCGCCCCAGGCCCTTCAGGGGAAGAGGGGGCAGGTGCAGTCGAGGCAGAGTACAACTGGCGGATGGGAAACTCGTGGACTCAGCTGGAAAGAAACGAGTCCATGCAGCTGTTCGCCGACCTCATCCACGAGTACTCGGGTGGGAGAATAGAGGTGGAGTTCTTTCCCGACGGCTTGCTCGGCACCCACGATGAACTCTTCCACGCCGTGATGGATGGCAGCGTCGAGATGGGAAACCTCTGTCCCTATGTTCATCTTCTGCCAGGCGGGATGCTCAACTGGATGCCCTGGACCACGAGCAACTACGACGAGGCAGCCATAGCCTATGCTGCTCCTGACGGCATTCTGTTCAAGGTAATGACAGAGGCTTACGAAGAGGTTGGCACCAAGTACCTGTGGGCCTGCCCCATGGGACCATATGGTATCGGCAACAACGTCAGACCGCTAAAGACCCCGGACGACTTCGAGAACTGGAAGTTCAGAGTCTCTGGGTCGCTCGGCTTTGTCAAAACCGTCGAGAACATGTCGGAAGGCAGTGGCATGACTCTGGAGACCCTCCCTTGGGCCGATGTCTACAACGCCCTGGAAAGGGGAGTAGTGGACGCTTGCTGGAGCCTGTGGGGGTCCCTCATAGAGGAGCGCCACTACGAGGTGCTGGACTACTACACTGACCTTGGGTTCGGCTGGGACTGCAACAATGTGAACATCAACCTGGAACTATGGGACAGTCTGCCCGCGGACCTTCAGGACGCCATATTCCGCGCCTCCAGGGTGGCCGAGGAGCGCGACTTCGAAGCACACCGCCGCGCTGATATCCAGGCCAAGAAGAAACTGGTTGACCTAGGGCTGCAGATCTACTATCCCACACCAGCGGAAAGAGAGGCCTTCAAGCAGAAGGCCAACATGATGCCCATATGGGAGGAACTCTGCACACCGTGGCTCGACGAGCACTTCCCTGGTCAGAACATGACCCAGGTGATGCTGGACGAGTTGGCACGGATAAGCGCTGAGGTCACCGCCGCTGGCGGCTAGAAGCAAGGCGAGGCTATACATCCAGCGCTCCCACCCGCTGACCATCAGTGAACAGCGGAGTGAGGGTGCGCCATGATAGCTACCAAGAAAGCCAGTGAGAGAGGGCCCTCACAGCCAGGGGGTGTTCTCTCACTGGCATAACCTGTACGTAGGAGGTGGGTCACTGTGAGCCAAGCCAAGGCAATACTGAGGCGGATACTGGGGACAGTCCAGCTAGCTGAGGTCGTGATCTGCTCCATCGGGCTTGTTGCGACCACCCTGCTGATATTCGCCCAGGTACTCAACCGCTACTGGCTGCACTTTGAGATAATGATCTTTGGCGACCTGGCATTGTACCTGTTCATCTTCTTCATGCTTGTAGCGGCTACTATGACTACCTGGGGAGAAGGACATGTTTCGGTTGACTTCTTTCGCGACAAGGTCCTAGGTGCAAGGCCAAGGGGCATGGCCGTCTACCGCGTCGCTATCGTGGTACTGGCTATCATAATACTGTGTGTCTTTCTTCCAACCGCGTATCAGTTCATGCTGCAGGCCATCAGACATCCCCAGTACGGCACATTGGTGCGCTGGTTCAATACCAGCTGGCTGCAGACTACGCTGTTTGTTGCCGGTTCTCTCGTGCTGGTGCATCTA
>Ga0209635_10004581_pt1 | contig 10873 bp, 8 predicted proteins | sample DeeMarSWOR230_32_FD_187463 | JGI IMG/M metagenome (GOLD analysis project Ga0209635, IMG submission 187463) | Marine sediment microbial communities from White Oak River estuary, North Carolina - WOR-2-30_32 (SPAdes) (version 2) | ecosystem: Environmental > Aquatic > Marine > Intertidal zone >...
CCAATACCCCGTGCGGCGGATACAGGCTTTAGTTGCCCAGTTTGGTCACGTTTTCAGCCGCCGGGCCCTTCTCGCCCTGCACGACGTCGAACTCCACGCGCTCACCCTCGCTCAGGCTCTTGAACCCGTCGGCCTGGATGGCTGAGTGGTGGACGAAGCAGTCCTTCTGCCCGTTCTCCGGCGTGATGAAGCCGAAGCCCTTGCTGTCGCTGAACCACTTGACGGTTCCGGTTGTACGCATCTGCCGTACTCCTTGTTCGTTCTGGTAATCGGAGTCCGGCGCTGCCGTACCTACCGACTACACGTTTCACGCGGACCTTGCCCCCGCGCTGGGCACACCGTTGCGGCTGCCGGCGCGCGGCCGATACAGCCGTTCTCGCAGCGAACATCAGAAAAAAGGGACCGGCGTGTGAGCCAGGTCCCTCGAGTAGTCACTGGTGTTCTCAACGGCGCTTAAGGTTAGCAGTATCTCGGTTTCTGTCAATGGGCGCTCCAGCGCGGGGTCAAGTCCTGAGACTTCTGCAAGAGTTGTCTGAGGCGTGAGCTCCCTCCGGGTCGTTGCCTAAGCTGCTGCCTCCAGCTCCTTCGCGGGTGTGATCTTCAGCTCCTGGTAGAGGAGCTCAGCTGCTCGTATTCCAGGGGCGTGGTGCTGATTCCGTGCCAACGCACCGCTGCGCGGATCAGCGTCGCATGCACGAGTTTCAGACAGCTCTTCTCGGTGAAGAAGCGCGGCAGCGTCTTCGTCCGCCGGCGCTCCTCCACGAAGCTGCGCTCGATCAGGTTCGTGGTGCGCACGAACTTCCGGTGCCGCCACGGTAGCTTCAGGTGCGCGAGCAGCGCCTCGAGATCCTCGTTCAGGCACGGGTTTGTTGATCCGCAGTTTCCTCGCTCTGCAGAGCGAGAATCCAGGGTTCGAGGCGGACGGCCGGCTGGCGCTGTCCACTCACCTCCCCGACTCGAGGTATCCGACCGACGAGGGGGCTCGGGCCTACGGGGACGCAAACCTTGAGCGGCTTGCCGCCGTTCCCGGGGTCGAATCGGTGGCCATCACCAGCCTCATCCCGGTGAGCGGGCAGGACGAGATCTGGGGTCTGGAGATCGAAGGCCGCCCGCCCAGCAGTCTGGATGAGTACATCGCGGTGCTCCACTACCGGGTGAGCGCGGGTTACTTCCAGACCATGGGGATTCCGCTGAGGATGGGGCGGGAGTTCACGCCGGGCGATCGCGCAGGCAGCGTACCGGTAACGGTCGTCAGCGAGTCCTTCGCCCATGACCAGTTCCCGGGGGAAAGCCCGCTGGGGAAACGCATCCGCTTCGCAGGGGATGACCCGTTCCCGTTCTGGGAGATCGTGGGTGTCGCGGCGGACGTGCAGCACTACCAGGTGGGGCAGACCTCGATGTCGCAGGTCTACCTGGCGTTCGCCCAGCGGCCCCACAGACGCGTTAACTTCATCATCAAGGCGTCGGTGCTGCCCCTCTCTCTGGTGCCGGCCGTCCGGACCGAGATCCAGACGCTGGATCCGGATATGCCGGTGGAGGGGGTCCGGACTCTAGAGCAGATCATCGCCGAGGACATCTCGACCCCGCGCTTTCGGACCACACTGCTCACCTCCTTCGGATTGACAGCGCTGCTCCTCGCGCTGGTCGGTCTCTACGGCGTCATCTCATACACGGTGGCTCAACGATCCTGGGAGATGGCGATGAGAATGGCGCTGGGCGCGCAGCAGAGCAGCATTCTGAGGCTCGTGCTTCGGGATGGTGTCCCCCTGGTGGCGGCCGGTGTGATCGTCGGGCTCGGCGGCGCACTGGCGCTCACCCGGGTGTTGGAATCGATGCTGTTCGGGGTGGGAATCCACGATCCCGCAGTCTTCGCCGTAGTGCCGTTGCTTCTCATTGCCGTGGCAGCTCTAGTGGACCGAATGCCAACTTTCGATAGCATCCCGCACGCGCTGGCGCTGGGACGCACCGGCAGGTGGGGAGAAAGGCTTACCATCGGCAATTGAGAGACGCTCCACTAGCCATGCTGATCCCGGCCCTTCGAGCGACGCGGGTGGATCCGGTACGGGTGCTTTCTCCCGAGTGAGGAGAAGGTGGCGGGTAGCGACTGATCCCTCTCGAACGGGACCTCCCTGTTCCCGACCTCAACCGTCAGCCAAGAACTGAGACGGTCGATAGGGCAAGCCCCTCGTGGCATCTCGCTTCGCTAGCGGTTATCGGTGTCCCTTTCTGTTGCGTACCTGAAACCAGGCCCGGCATACTGCAGTCACCGGGAGGGGCTGAGGAGGTAGCGAAGCAAGTCTCAGCAGTACCGGGGCACCTTAGCGGTGGCAGTAACTGTAACGCACCCGTCCTACCTGGCTGGTTCGGAGATCCCGTTCAGCAACGCCCCGTTACACACTTCCCAATATGCTTCGAGAGCTGCATCTGATGACAATGGTCGTCGGGGGAGGTCAGCATCATGAAATGCCTCGCAGCATCCGATCGAATGCTCATGGGTTGGCCCGCCGCGGCGGTGCTCGCGGCGTACGGCGGGTTCTGCGTGCTGGCCGTTCTCGGATGTCCTGGTGACTCGGGCTCGACAACCGCATGGGATGGGGTCGTGCGGGACAGCGCCGGCATCGAGATCGTCGAGAACTTCGGCACGCCGCTGTGGCCCGAGGGTCCCGGCTGGGAGTTCACGGAGGTCCTCAGGATCGGCGCTGCCTACGGCCGGCCGGAGTACCAGTTCGGGCGCATTGGGGGCCTTCAAGTGCTGTCGGATGGTCGCATCGCCGTCACGGATGCGATGGCCCACCACCTGCGCTTCTTCTCACCGGAAGGAGTGCATGAATGCACGGTCGGGCGAGAAGGACAGGGCCCGGGTGAGTTCGGCAGCGGGTCGCTGTGGCTGCTCCGCGGGCCAGGGGACACCCTGCTCGTGCTCGACGGGGCGAACTACCGGATGCACGTTATTGCGCCGGATGGGACCTGGCTCGAGAGCTGGTCCACACGGCCAGGCGATGGATATAGCATGGGCTCCTGGACGGGCACCGTGCCGACGGGTCGCATAACGTCGCTACATCGTCCGCTCCGGCAGGGTGATGGGACCCTATCGGACACCCTGGACACCATTCTGGAGCGCGACGTGCACGGCGCGGTCCTCGATAGGCTCGCTCGACTCCCATCGTATCTGACGTTCTTCCGTGGGGGGCCTGGGACCCTGCAACGCTACTACAACGCTCGGTGGACCGTACTCCACTGGGGCGACGGCATCGTGATCGCCCGCACTGACGAGTACCGCTTCCGCTGGTACGGCCCGGACCGAGCGCTCAAACGCATCGTAAGCCTGGCACGGGAGCCGCTGGCGATAACGGATGAGGATCGATCGGTGATGCTGCGGAGCTGGGACGAGTATCTGCGGGAAAACCGTGTTGCGGCGGACCGGTGGGCGGAGATCAAATCGGCCCTCCGTTTCGCGGATACTTTCCCGCCCTACCGCCTGTCCTTCTACGGCCCTGCAGCCACCCTCCTCGCGCAGCGCGTGCGGCCGCTGCGTGACCTGGGTGCGGAGGAGCAGAAGGAAATCCGCCCCAGGGTCGTTTATCCTCCTGGTAGTCCGGAGTGGGACGTGTTCGACAGGGAGGGGCGCTACCTGGGCGCTGTCGTAATACCCGGGACGGAATTTCCAGAGAGAAGCGGCTTTTTCCGCTTCTTCCAGGACCGCGCTACCGGCACGTGGTACATGGTCTCGATCTGGGAGGACGAACTGGATCTCCAATACATTGTCCGCTGGCGCATAGACGGACGCATGCCGGGTTGAGGAGACGGCGAAGCCGGTCCATTTCTACGGCAAGCTCGTCGAAATCTGAACGGAAGCCGACCCCGAGTTGCAGCCCCTTTGCCGCCACCCTCCGCCCTACTGCGCTCTCCTCGGATAGTCGGGCGTATCGTCGATGGCCCAGCGGATGAACTCCCGCAGGTCGTTGTTGGCGTTGGCGAGATCCGGCTTCCTCAGGTACATCATGTGCCCGCTCTCGTACCAGGAGAATCGGAAGCGGTCCCGGAATTCTCCGCCCGGCTGCAAGTGTGAGATCGTATAGACGGCGCTGTAGTAGTCCGTGGCGGCGTCGTAGTAGCCACCCTGGATCATCACCTTCAGGTAGGGGTTGTCACGCATGGCCTCGCGCAGCATCTGGCCCACGTTCGCGCCATCATCACGGTTCCACGGTCGGACGTCGCCCCACACGTTGTACTTCAGATCCGGGTTGTAGCGGAGTTCTTCACGGATGTAGCGGTTCACGGCATCGCTAAAGGCGCCGTTCCAGTCTGACATAGCTGGGTCATACTCGGGATGCTCACCTGCGGCGTCCATGTCCACGCCGAGGTACCGACTGTCCAAGCGTCCCACGGTGAGGCGCTGATCGCGCAGTAGTTCCTTCCAGAAGCGTCGTGAGTCGATACGCAGGTTCGTCGACATGACGTACTCGGAGGTGAGACCTGTGTAGCGGGCCACCCTGCGCGCCATGTCGGTGCGCTCGGCGTCCTCCAGGCGATCGCCCTTCACCAGGGCACGCAGATAGTCGTCCATGGCAAAGGCCTCGACTTCGTCCAGGAACTCCTGGATGGGCATGGCGTGGAGATCTTCTGCGAGCTGGCGGTGATACCGTGCCGTCGCCGCGAGGTACGGCAACGAGGTCGCGTACGAGACGTCACCCCCGGCATCGACGTTCAGCCCGGTCATCGAGACCAGGATGACACCGTTCAGGTATAGCTGGTGACGGTCGACGAGATAGCCGGCCAATCCGGACGCCCGGGTCGTCCCGTAGCTCTCGCCGATCAGGAACTTGGGGGACATCCAGCGGTCCTTGCGCAGAATGTAGAGGCGGATGAACTCGCCGACCGATTCGATGTCCGACAGCGTGCCGTGATACTTGTGGAGATCCTCGCCCTCCACCATGCGACTGAAGCCGGTGGCGATGGGATCGATGTAGACGATATCCGCCGCGTCCAGGATGGAGTGCGGGTTGTCCTCCAGGTCGCCCGGCGGCCTCAGCGCGAAGCCGTCATCGTCGTACACGACCCGGCGAGGCCCGGTGTAGCCCATGTGCATCCAGACCGAGGCTGTGCCTGGTCCCCCGTTGAAGGAGAAGATCAACGGTCGCGTGCTCTTGTCCTCGATCCCGTCCCGGGTGTAGGCGATGTAGAACATCTTCGCGGTGAGCTTTCCGTCCTCGCGAATCGGGAGCCAGCCGGCCTCGGCCGTGTAGCTGACGCGCTGGCCGTTGATGCGCCCGGAGTGCTGTGTGACGACGGGCTCGTCCGGCAGGAGTTCCGCTTCCGTGCCAGCCTTGACCGGCTCACCTGACGGGGCCTGCCTTGGGCGCTGAGGCCATTGGGCAGCGGCAGGGATGACGTGCAGAACGAACGTGCAGATGAACAGCATCGCGAGAACACTTCTGGTTCTCATGGGTCTCCTCCAGGCTGCAAGTCGGGGGTGGGACGGGCCAGGGCAGCCGCACTTCCCCATGCGGCGGCCCGAAGCCCAGGAGCTGGGCGCCTGTCCCGGTATCCTGAGACGTGTAGATCGTATCGCGGGGGCAGTGGCCTGGCAAACGGGAAGCGTTGCCCTGTGCCATCACCCAGCGCCGCTGGCTAGTGCTGGTCAGTGCTCAGACCCGGGAAGTCTCTTTGGAGGTAGGCCACCTGGGTGCGCACCAGCTGTGCAAGAAGCTCGATCTCTATCGAGCTCCGACCATCGGAACAACGGCAGCGGTGACACTATCGTAATCGCGGAGTAGAGCGGTCTGGTCGATGTCTTCGGGAAGAAGGATATCGATGAAGGCAGGGTTTCGTCCGTCAGGGTTGTTGCCACCAGAGATGTAGACCGGATGGTCCGGGTACACGGGGGTAGGGCCGCCGTACAGGAAGTTCATGGTGCGATCCGTCGCGAGGCCCACGCCGACAAAGTACTCCCACTCGTCGGTTGGTTCTCCGATGAAATCAATAGGCAGGGAAAAGGAGATCGTCTTGGCGCGTGTATCCGCCATTTCGTGCCACACGTGCCCGCTAGTGAAGTGCACTCTTCCATGATTGTCTGAGGGGGAGACCGCCGTTCCGACATTCAACTTCACGTCGTACCCGGATCCCGCTTGGAATCGCACTCCGTGGGCATGCTGCTGCAGGTGTCGCTCGCCGCGCGGGCCCTTGTTGATCGCGATCGCCACTCCAGGCACGAAACGCTCGCTACTCGAGCCGTAGGTCACTGGCCGCTGCAAGTCGCGGAACGTCAACCTGAAGTAGGCGCGTACGCTGTCTTTGAGTACCTCGAATGCCGTCAGATCAAATACTCCTGGCGCAAAGCGTTCATTGGGATAGGAGTAGTCTCCGTCACCGACATCGTCACCCCAAGGATCGGTCATGGAAAAGACTTCCACCGCCTGGTCCGGGATCGAATGTCCCACCGCCGGGAGGGCCAAGGCTGCCAAGTAGTCCTTCCACGCGATCTCCAGCTGCTCGAGCGACAAGCCATACACGCGAGCAATTGTGCTCGGCAACTCCGCTGGTGAGCCTGTTGCGTTGGCCAGCTGTTTCAGCGAGTCGATACCGAATCTGTCGATCAAGAACCTGACGAAGGCACCCGCCTCGAGATAGGTGATGTAGTTCTGACGCAAGAACTCTTCGTCACTCATGGCCAGCAGTTGGCGCAATGGAATGAACTCGGGTCCGTGCATCAATTGACGCGTCTCGCTCAACGCCAAGAGCGGGGAGAAAACCGGTCCACCTCCGAACGCAACGGCGAATCCCTCGCTGAACGCCGCACTGATGCCCGGTATACCCGCCAACACCTGCATCACGTGCATTACCTCGTGCGGGTGGAAGAATGATGTGGAGGTCACCAGCGGGAGTCCGCCCGGCCCGTCCATTCGGTACGGAAACGTCGTTGCCGCGTACCCGTACGCAGGAGGCTGATCCAGTAGCGCGCCGCACTCCGTGGGCGTCCTGGCTACGTAGAAGTCGATCTTCGATCCTAAGTCGATAGCGAGAGCTTCTACGACACGCGCACATTCGTGATCCATCAACGACATGTCGGCTAGGTATCCGTCCTTGGCCAGCTCCTTCGGGTAGTGGAATACGAAGCAATCAGTCTCATGGCTCGACCATCCTTCGGTTAAGACATCGATGGGATAGGCCAGAACCCAGCGGCCCCTCTCACGCACAACGTAATAGCGCATCGGCCGGTGCCGTGCTGGTGGGCGGGCGCCGGACTCGCTCCTGGGAACCCACTCGACATCGACGGCAGCGTAGTGATCGGCGTGCTCGATGCTGGCTATCTGGAAGGTGAATGCCTCCAGGAATTGAGGCCAGTCAGACACGTGCGTGCGAGTTCCCGTCCACGAGTACATATACCAGAACCCATCCCTCGTGGAAGATCGCTCGCTCCAAAGCCGCTTAATCTGAAGTGTATCGCCCGTCGCCAGGGCCTCGGTCTGTGCCGAGAGGAGGCTCGAAGCGTCGCCGGTCGTGAACAGGTACGTAGCACGGTCACACGACGTGGTCGTAACGCAAGCGAGAATGACGCAAAGCGCAGCGTTGATTCCAGTAATTGCCCGCACGATGTGCCTCCGGCCCACTCCAAAAGTCGGCCACCAGCTCGAAAAATAGGAGCAGAGAAGGTCCTGGCAAAGGAAGCTCAACGCCGCTAGGGGGACGCCAGCCAACCCGTGCTGCCGCTCGGTCCCTGTACGAAGAGAAAGTCTCCGAACGTGCCCAGTACCGGGACCTCGGCGCCGGCCGCGACAACTTCCAGGGCCACCGCCGTGGAAACCGGGTCGCTCAAGAGCATGGCTCCGCTGGTTACCACCTCGCGCCGAATCGGGCTCTCCAGCGGTTCCGTGAGCCGCGCTGCCACGAACCCGACGGTCCCGTCGGGTGACCTCACCCGATAATACGCCCCCGTTCCCGCTTCGACCTGCAAGGGCGTATGGAGTGGCAACTCCGCCAGAATGCTGGAGCTGGTGGTCGGGAGAGCCTGGATGGGAGCCCCGACGCGCGTCACGCGGACGAATTCGCCGATCAGACTCCGGTCTCCGGTGAAGCTTACGGGCGTCGTTGGCAGCTGTTGCAGTGCCGGGTACGGATCGAACGAACCACGTGAGTATATGCCGAAGTGCAGGTGGGGTGGGGTCGTCCGGGCATTGCCCGTGTTTCCGACGAATCCGAGCGTGTCACCGGCCTGTACCCGCTCACCACGACGAACCACCTGTGTGTCGAGATGGGCGTAGTAGTGCGTGCGGCCGAGGTTGTCACGGAGCCAGACTACGTTACCTCCGAGCCTGTTACTGCGGGTGCTGCGCACGACGCCATCCGCAGCGGCAAGAACGGGTGTGCCTCTGGGAGCGAAGATATCTAGCCCCTGGTGCCTGCGACGGCCTCCGTCGCGGGGGTCGCCATACCAGCTCCCGATCGCCGTGGTGTCGTGCCCGTAGACCGGAAATCGGAGGGAAGGCCTGACCACGATGCTGATCGAGTACCTGCCGCCGCGAAGCAACTCCGGCTGGATGCGAATCAGATAGTCGCCTTCACGCCATGCGACGTAGTCCAGCTCGCGCTCCAGGCTATCGGCGCTCGCCAGGCGCCTCGGTGTGGCGCCGGGCCTTGTGGGGATCAGGAAGAGATCGATGAAGACCTGGTAGCTGCTGTCAGGCTCGCTCTCGAACGTCGCCTCAACGCGCTGGCCGCGCCGCAGAGGTACGCGATACGCCGTGGCCATCGCCTCCCGCGGGTCGAGGTAGCTCTCCTCGCGATAAGGGGTTGAGACTGTGATGGCAGCATCGAGCGCCGCGCCCGCCGCCGCGATCCAGTCACTGCCCAGAGCGGTCTGATCGAGCCCCGCCTCACGCAGGGCCTGCTCGTACCGCTCGTGCGGGGTGTAGCTGCCAAAAAGCTCACGCAGCGGTTCTTCGCCACACCCCGAGACTGCGAACAGCAGAGGCAAGCCGCACAGCCGTAGCCAGTTCCCTGCGGAGTAGCTGTTCATGCCACCGAATTGTATGCGTGCTCTATCACCCTTGTACATCGACGGGCAGCGTCGCAGCGGGCGCTCGTCACACTCACACGACGCATCAGGCTCGCGAGACGTTTCATCAGGCAATCACAACCGGCCAGTGCTCGCGGAACTCTGGACCGGAAACGGCCATGTCAACCGAGCCCGCAGGTAACAGGCAACTCGCATGCCGAGTGATTGTCCCACGAGTTCTCTGTGGAGAGACGATCGCGATCTGAGGAGGGAACCCTGGGATCGTCCGTTTGTGGGATGGACTTGTCCCGCGACCGAACACCGCGCGTCGTGCGCGCGGTGTTCGTCTCCAGCCACGACCTGCTGAGCGCATGCAGTCCTCGGAAAAGGCCGATACGGGGCCCTCGCGCAGTGCGCCTGAAACTTTTGCAGGCCGGGGCCCGTATGCTACACTAGGCGAAATATCGCGTCGCGAACCATAGCGCGAGCCAACTCAGCAAGCGTGAGGATGCGGCGACAGCCGAACCGGGAGGCGCCACATGTTCAGTTCCAACCTGAAGCGCGGCAGCATGGAACTCTTGATTCTCTCCGTGCTCGATCGTCAGACCCGTCACGGATACGAGATCGGGAAGCTACTGGAGCACCGATCCAGCGGGCAGCTGGAGTTCCGCGTCTCGACGCTCTACTCGGTCCTCTACCGGATGGAGAAGCGAGGTTGGATCAAGGGTCGCTGGGTGGAGAAGAAGGGGGAGCGGCGGCGCTGTTACTACACGCTGACCAAGAAGGGGCAAGAGGTTCTGGCCCGGCAGCGGCGAGAGTGGGCGGCGTTCTCGGCGATGGTGAATCAGGTGATCGGAGTGAGCCATGCGTGACTGGAAGAGTTACCTCAGGCAGCGTCTGTCGCTTCCCGAGATGGAGGGGCATTGGGACGAGCGGATGATCTCGGAGCTGGCGGATCACCTGGAGGACATTTACCGGGAGGCGCTGGCCCGGGGAGCCAGTGAGGAAGAGGCGGAGGCCGAGGTCGAGGCCTGGTTGGGTGACGCCGACCTGGCAGCGGACGAGCTCGTCCGCAGCGAGCCGGCCCACGCGCGGGCGCAGTTGAGCCGCTGGGCGGAGGGGCGGGAGGAGGGAATGCGGAGTAGAGGCGGTCCATGGACTCACCTGGCCGACGGTGTCCGGGATGTCCGCTTCGCCATGCGGGCCCTGGCGAAGCGGCCGCTGTTCAGCGCGGTGGTGGTCCTCGTCTTGGCGCTGGGCATCGGAGCCACGACCGCCATCTTCACCCTGCTCGACGCCATCATTCTCTCACCTCTCCCGTACGATGATGCCGAGCGCCTGGTATCGGTGAGCCATACCGCGCCAGCACTGGGGATCCAGAACGCGGGCCAGTGCGCGGCCTGGCACTTCACCTATGAGGATGAGAACCGGGTTTTCGAGAACATCGGGATGTACACGCCGAGCTTGGCGACGGTCACTGGTGGTGGCGAGCCGGAGGCAGTGCGGATCCTCTGGGTGACGAGCGGGGTCTTCCGGGCGCTGCGCCTGCGTCCCGTCGTGGGCCGGATCTTCACCCCGGAGGACGAGGAGGTCGAGTCGCCAAACGTCGTGCTGCTGGGCTATGGGTACTGGCAGAGCCGCTTCGGTGGGGACCCTGGCGTCGTGGGGCAGACGATCGAGGCGAACGCCCAGACCTGGGAGATTATCGGTGTGATGCCGGCAGAGCTCCAGAGCCTCGGGTCGAATCGCCTCCTCATCTTCCCACTTCGTTATGACCGGTCGACCCTATTCGTGGGGAACATCGGGTTTGGAGGCGTGGCGCGTTTGCGTGACGGGGTGACTCTAGACCAGGCGAACGCGGACGTCGCTCGCATGATG
>Ga0209635_10004584_pt1 | contig 10871 bp, 10 predicted proteins | sample DeeMarSWOR230_32_FD_187463 | JGI IMG/M metagenome (GOLD analysis project Ga0209635, IMG submission 187463) | Marine sediment microbial communities from White Oak River estuary, North Carolina - WOR-2-30_32 (SPAdes) (version 2) | ecosystem: Environmental > Aquatic > Marine > Intertidal zone >...
AGCAAAGAAGAGTAGTGCAATTTTACAATTGAATGGATAAGAAACAGGACAGCCAGGTTAGCCCTATCTCCTAAACCCTATCTCTTAAATCCTATCTCTTAAACGTTATATATGTGCTTGTATCATAGTCCACCTCCTGCTTACAGATTAGAACACAAACTATTATAAGATACAGCTATTGAATGAGAGCAATGAACAGTGAAGAACATGGTGACAGACCACAGAAGCTTGAAGTAAGAACAATCATTCTTTTTGCCATAGGAATTTTTGTCCTTTTTCTCATAGTACAAATTGTAGGAACCTCAGAAATTCTTCCTGTTCTGCTTAACATGGATCACTACTATCTTCTGCTTTTGTTGGGATTTCAAATACTCTCTGTGGCCACATGGAACCTCAGATGGAATCTCTTTGTGAACAAACTGGAAAAGGTGAGCTACTTCAGTATTATGCCCATGCTGCTGGCCGGAATCTTGATCAATAATATCACTCCCGGACCCAGTATAGGGGGGCAGCCTATTACCGCATACTATCTCAAAAAGAAAACGAAGAACCCTTTTTCAGAGTGCTTCGCAACTCTGGTGATGGATATGTCTGTGCAGGCTTTTGCTTTCGCCGTATTCGGGGTGTTCTCCATTCTGTATGTTTTCCTGTATGTTTCCAGTGAAGCTATTCGCCTATTAGTTGGAATTCTTGTTTTTCTTGATTTAATGATCGTTTTTATTATAGTATTTCTGGCGAAGAATAGCAGAAATGAAAAAATATGGAGTATTCTTTCCCCTTTTTTGAAATTGATTCACTATTCTAAAATTCTAAGCCAACTAAATGAATTTGAAAGTTATAATGATGCAAAAGACTACGTAATCAACCAGATTGAAAATTTAAAAGAAACAGTAAGAGAACTTTTACAATTCAAGAAAGTGCTTCTTGCAGCGTGTATGCTTGCCCTTTCCATGTTCTTTCTTGAGTACGTGAAAGTGTATACCGCATTCTTGGGATTGGGATACAGTGTTTCCTTTGTGCACGTGGTGGTGGTGACCAGCATCAGTTCTACTGTTGGATACTTCGTTTTCATGCCAGGGGGTACAGGTGCAGTAGAAACAGCTATGGTAGCCCTTTACTTTGAGCTGGGCATACCGCTGGGAATTGCAACCACTGCAACGCTTTTGAGCAGGCTCCTTTTCTATCTAACCACCTACGGCGCCGGCTATGTTTCGTTGAGTTATCTCAATTTGAAATGGACCTAGCCGCTCACTGGTTTTAGAGAACTCAATTTAAACCCGGATTTAGATTACATCTATTGTATTTTTGATAAACTCTCTTTGTTTTTTGTATTGTTGAAAGTAAATACTATAATTCTTCATTATCTATTTCCTTTATTGAGAAAATCTTATATAGCTAATACAATAGTATTGTGTAAGTGATGTCATGAAAACCCTTCTGGTCAAGCCTGGATCTGAAATCGTGGAAAAAACGCTCAAAGGGCCTTGGCCTCCCCAGTTGAGTCATTTGGAAAAACTGTATAAAGAACCTGTTGTCCTTTTTCGTGGTCTTTTTGCACTCCAGGCTGCACCCCAATCGGCTCCTCTTGCAGTGGGATCTACTCTCGAAAGGTTGGGAGAAGATGTGGAATACCTGGATGTACCACTAGAATTTGGATTGCCTCTTAATGAAGAATTCAATGAGAAACGACACAGAAGAATAGAAGACTACATTGCAAAAGGAGGATACGATGTAGTGGGGATTTCATGCGCCAGCTCATCTGATTGTGTAGCCACCCAGCAGATTGCAGAAGCAGCCAAGAGAGCACTGGATGATGTTATTGTTATTGCTGGCGGGTACCAGGCTGCCACTGAAGCGTTTGACCTCATGGAAAAGATACCTTCTATCGATGTTATTGCATTATCTGACTTTGAACCCATTGCTGAGCAGCTGTATTCATCATTCAATGGTAACTTTCCTCTGGAGAGTATTCCAAACATAACGTACAGAGAAGATGGCAAAATCTGTGTTTCAGAGAGAAAACACCCTAAGCTGGACCCTGAAGACCTTCCCATATTTGATTATTCCTTACTGGAAAAGTATATACCTTTATATTCTCTGTTTGTTATTGAAGCCAGCCGAGGCTGCCCTTATGCCTGTTCCTTCTGTCAGGAAAAGACACTGAGAAAACACTACACAAAAAAAGATGTTGCAGTTACAGTGGATGAACTTATTGATAATGCCAATTACCTTGGACAATTTGTGGATTCCGTCTTCTTCTTGTTTTGTGATCCTTTGTGGGGAGCCAATACAAGATGGGTGAAAAGGTTCTGCTCTCAGCTTTCAGAGAGGAGAGATGATATTACCCCTGATAAGTTCGGATGGATGGTGGAGACCCGAGTCGGCCAGTTCAGTGGTGAAGCATTGTCTTTGATGAAGAAAGCAGGGTGCACCAGCATCGCATATGGGGTTGAGTCGTTGAGTCCTAAAATGCTTCAGATAATGAATAAAACAGAAGATCCTCACCAGTATATTGCATCAGTCTTTGAGAGTGTGGAGAAGGCATTAAAAGAAGACATGCGCGTGCTGCTGTTGTACATTCTTGGGCTGCCTGGAGAAACTCCCTCCACCATAGAGGAGACATTCCACCTGGTAAGGAACCTTCCTCTCAAAAATAGAAAACTTCACATTGGATTCTCTTTGGCATATCCGCTCCGGGGAACACTGTTGGACAAGCAAATTCATGATCCTCATTTCGTTGAAAAATATGGTGTCAGACTTCTTGGAGAGAATGATTGGGAGAAGGCTTATTTTCCCCATTCCACATTGCTTTTCGATCCTTCTGCAGAACTCTCAGCTTCAGAGTTAACAGATTTCTATCTCCAGGCTTATCAAGGGAGGGGTAGGATTTCACGAAGTATGGAGGCAATAATGGAGAGAGATGAGATTCATCCTGGAGAACTGGCAGAATACAGCCAAATTTTTTCCCAGAATATCGGCATGAGCAGATAAAATAGTTGAATGGGGATGAGTATAAGCGCTTATCACTTCTTCCCACATTTGTTACCAGCTTGATCAATATAGCTCTATAGATCGATGATACCTCATGTCACCAATGCATTACCTTGAAAACCTTGTGGACTTGTGGACCAATAGTTTAAATACAATAAAAGGTAGATATGCAATGTGTTATAATGAAAGTGCACCATGAAAACAGAAAAATAGTAATTAAGGACAAAGTAATTACCGCTCTGGACGAGTTCGTCCTGGATTTCACCAGAATACTTAAGAAATATACAGACTACGTTGTTGTAAGTGGATATGTCGTAATACTTTTCGGGAGAGCACGTGGTACTGAGGATATTGACACAATTATAAAATATATGGATAAATCTGCATTTTTATCTTTTTACCAGGATCTTAAAGAAAACAGATATTATTTTTTGAATCCAGAAGACGCAGATGGATTATACGAAATGCTTGAAGAGGGATTAGGTATAAGAGCTGCAAGAGAGGATACTATAATACCAAATGTTGAACTAAAATTCGACAAAGATGATTTTGACAGATACTCCATTGAGAACAGAGTCACAGTTTTCATTGACCAATCCCATGTATGTGTGTCGCCAGTAGAACTGCAGATCCCCTATAAACTGTATTTAAGAAGTGACAAGGATATAGAAGATGCAGTATACCTCTGGGATATCTTTAAGGAAACGGCAAATATACCCCTCCTCAAGAAGTTCATGAAAGCATTGCATGTCACTGGTGATCCGTATGGAATTGAAGTTTGATAAAAGAGAGAACTTGAAAGAAAGATTAGAATTCATTCACTTCTACGCCGAATGGGTTAAAAAAACGCCAAACAAGGTATGGAGCAAGCAACAAGCTGATTTAATCAATAGTTTCATGCTGAATGCAAAGAATTTCAAAATGTCTCGAGAAAAATATCTTAAAATGATGCGTAAATGACATTGTAAAACAGCAATACGACTGATTTAGCCACGGATAAAAAAATTACTCTGCGGTTCTTTATTGCAGCCAGAAATGATTAAAATGCCGCAATAGCAAAAGGTAAACCGATTAATGAGATCTTTATAAGAGGTGGTATATGTTTTATAGCCTCCCATGATCAAAAATTGTCCGCCAATTTAGATACAAGCAGGTTGTCAACCATCTATTTTCTGAATTAACAAGAATGCTTAAATATATTCTGTACAAAGTATACAAATGACAAAAGTAAGAAAAGCAGCTACCCTCCTCTTCTTGATTGTGATCACTTTAATCTTCTGGTTTTCCAACTATCAATATCCGCTAACCTATCTTGAAAAAGGGTTCTACACCTTTCTGGTATTAGCCATACTGTATTTAGTGTTTAAATCTATCTTGGAAGAAATGATTGCCCAGCAAATAGACGACTTGAAAATGCGCTATTCTTTCAGGAAAACCATGTCTATCTTGTATGTAGCTTTTATTTCACTAGCTGTCATAAGAATATGGGTAGAAGATACACAAACCCTTTTAGTCACCTATGGATTGGTGGCTGCAGGTGTGGCTGTTGCACTGCAGGACTTCTTCAAGAACTTTGCAGGAGGAATTGTCATATTCTTAACGGGGTTATATACTATTGGGGACAGAATTGAAATCGATTCCCAGTACGGTGACGTCATCGACATTGGCATTTTGTACACCACTTTTTTAGAATTGAAACGATGGGTGGCTGGAGATCAGGCTACTGGAGGGCTCACAATTGTCCCCAATGGGTACGTGCTTTCCAAAACCGTGAATAACTACACCAAAGACAACAACTTCATTTGGGATGAACTGGAAATTCCCATTACCTATGAAAGTGACTGGAAAGAGGCGTACCAGAAGATGTTAAGTATTGTATACAAAGAAACAGCAGAAATGACCGGTCAGGCAGAGAAAGAATTGTCAGCATTGCGGTTGAAATACTACCTTTCTGAAAGAGATGTTGCCCCTGCTATTTACATCCAATTAACTGACAACTGGATAAGCTTTCACATCAGATACATTACCGATGTCAGACAGAGAAGAGCAGTGGCAAGCAAATTAAGCAGGCTGATTCTGGAGGAAATCCAGCAGTCTGCAAACATCAAAATAGCTTCCACAACGGTGAATATTGTGGGATTTCCCGAAAAAAGCTCACCAAGAAAGTAGTGAGAATAGTTGTTCATGACCAACTGAAGGCAGACAAGGAACAAAACGGTTTTAAATACAGAACAGTGGGATGATGCATGCCACAGGTTTTCAAGGACTTTGCCATTCTTTTCAAATACCGGAACTTTCTCGAGCTGTGCTTTGCAGTTCTGGTAAGCATGTTAGGCTTCGGGCTAATCATCCCTTTACTCCCTATATATGCCCGAGAAATGGGAGCCAGTGGTGTCTATCTGGGGTTATTGACCAGCCTTTTCGGGATGACCAGGAGTATAACTTCTATCCCCGGTGGTGTCTTAGCAGACAAAATAGGAAGAAAAAAAATGATGGTGGGAGGTCTTGCAGTATACACTGTGGTTATGTTCTTGTTTGGAGTTTCCACTCATTTATACCACCTGCTCATTTTGCGAGCCTGCCAGGGAGCAGCTTCTGGTGTTGTCTGGCCAGTGGCTGCCACCGCAGTGGCCGATATTGTGGACCCTAAAGACAGAGGCAAAGCTATGGGATTTTTCTCCATGATGTGGGATGCAGGTATAGCAGTGGGACCTGTTCTGGGGGGACTGGCAGCAGCTGCCTTCTCCATGGCTGCCCCCTTTTTTGTGTGTTCTGCTCTTTCTCTGGCCAGTGCGCTCTTGATCCTGAAAAGAGTGAAAGAAACCCATAAAAAATCAGAAGAAAAACCGACTGTCTCTCTGGAAGGTCTCTCCTTTCACAAACTCTCTTTGATTGGTATATGTGTTACTGGGTTTACCGTTTCTTTTGCCATGGGCGTGGTTCATCCTATCCTTCCCTTATTTGGAAACGAAGTGATCGGCTTGAATGAAGCGTCCATTGGAATCATATTTGGAGCCATGGGAGTTACCCGCTTTCTGGTGAAACCCATTTCTGGAGCTTTAGCAGACAATATTGGGAAAAAGAGAGTAATTGTTACTGGGTTAGCATTTAACGGAGTCTTTACCACACTTATATCCTTTTCTGAAAGTTTCACCACTATTATGTTACCTTCTGTGGCCCGTGCTGTGGGCCTGGGCATGACCATGCCTTCCATAAATGCGTTAGTAACCAGTATGACCACCAAAGAAAAAAGAGGGAGAGTGATGGGAATATTTTCCACTTCCAGGAACACAGGATTAGTTATGGGACCTCTTCTGGGAGGCTTTGCCTTTGATGCCCTGTCTGTGCGTGCACCCTTTTTCATATGTGGATTTGTGGTTTTTATGGGAGCTTTAGTATTAATTGCCACTGTAACAGAAGTAGAAAATGAAAATGCAGAAATTGCGCTGTCATGACCTCTTACTCTTGCATTACGAGCAGGCTAGTAAGGGTCTAGTTCTCTTTCCAGCATTTTAATCTGGGATTTGGAAAGTATCTTTGGACTGATGGGCAGCAGCAAAATGGCCTTGTGCATTGAGATGTAGTCCATCACTGAATAGACAAACCTGAGCACAGTCTTGAAGTCATTCTGCATGATCAGGTATTCGAGGCCGTCCAACAGGATTGCACCCCCTTTGTTGGTTTTTACAAAGTGGCCAATAATGAAGGCTAATTTGCTTAACTGAGTGGGTTCAATCGTATTGTGGGTTTCTATGGTGGACAACCACAAAATGTCGCCAGTAATATTGAACCGCTTTCTTACTCTGTGGGGGTGGATTCTGGTAATTACTAACCCATCTTTCTGTTTGGACAGTTCCAGGAAGGCTTTGTAGCTCTGATCAGGTTTCTCTTCTTTGACAATGTAGGCAGTTCCTGCTTCCAGTGTGCTTTTTTTCTGTGAATTGAACAGGTTGAGTCTGAGTCCTTGTTTCAGTAAGGTGGCAACCATCATATCACTAATCATTGTTAGTTAATTATACTATTTAAATGTTTCGGTTATCAACAGGTATTCAAAAGGCTTATAAGGTAACAGGGAGTAGTAACAGAAAATGGGGCCGTAGGGTAGCTTGGTCTATCCTCCAGGCTTTGGGAGCCTGATACCCGAGTTCAAATCTCGGCGGCCCCACTTTTGGATAATTGTGTGTGAGCTTGCTTTACAGAGTACGACATTACGAAAATGAATTGGGGTTGCAGGCCTTGTCCACCCAAATCTATTTATTCATTTACTGTTCAGTGCACATATGCACGTGGCTATCATCGGAGCTGGTCCTGCAGGTCTTTTTGCAGCCCTGGAGCTGGCCTCTCATGCCACAGTCACTGTGGTGGAAGAGGGGTTGGAGCCCTCCAAGCGGGAGTGCCCAGTGTCCACACGGAACAACTGTATGAACTGCACCCCCTGCCATGTCACTTCTGGCGTGGGAGGAGCAGGTGCGCTCTCAGATGGGAAACTGAACCTCACCTACAAGATTGGGGGAGATCCTGCATCACTGCAGCGAACACCTGAAGAAATACAGGAACTCATCAATTACATTGATCAGGTATTTCTGGAATTTGGTGCATATGATGAGATTTTTGGAGTGAATGAGGGGGCTTTGGAGTGGCTGAAGCGTAAAGCCTCCTCCAATGGTATTGAATTTATAGCAGGAAAGCAACGACATATGGGTACTGATAAAACTCGGATGATTATATCTGCTTTTTATGAGCATCTAAAAAAAGAAGGAGTAACCTTTCAGGTGCGCACCAAGGTGGAAGATATTGAAAAGGCAGATGGAGGTTTTGTGTTAAAAACGTCAAAAGGAGATACTACTTGTGATTATGTGATCGCAGCCCCGGGGAGGGCAGGAGCCTACTGGCTGCGAACCAAAGCCAATCAACTGGGAGCTGAATCCAAATATGGTCCCATTGATGTGGGGCTGCGGGTGGAATTTCCTGCAGAAATCTATTCACGTATCGAAAAAGTGATGTACGATGCCAAATTCCATTTGTACACCAAAACCTATGATGACTTTGTGAGAACATTCTGCACCAATCCTCACGGTTTTGTTACAGTGGAGAAGTATGAATCCTTCGTGCTGGTCAATGGGGATGCTCGAAAGGATGTCAAAAGTGAAAACACGAATCTGGCCCTGTTGTCTCGGGTGGAGCTCACAGATCCAGTGGAAGATACCACAGAATACGGACGATCTATCGCCCGTTTAGCCAATACCATAGGAGGTGGAAAACCCATCGTCCAGCGCTACAAAGATTTAATTAGAGGGAAACGGTCCACCTGGTCCCGAATTTCCAGAGCATTAATTTCCCCCACATTAAAGGATGCCACTCCTGGAGACATAGCCATGGCCTTACCGAACCGAATCGTGAAGAACATGATTGAAGCTATTGAACGATTAGATGCAGTTATTGAAGGAATTGCTTCTGACAGCACCTTGTTGTATGCTCCTGAAATCAAGTTCTATGATACCACCTACAGGGTAAATAAAGATCTGGAAACTAATGTTCCTGGATTCTATGTGGCAGGAGACGCTTCTGGATTTTCACGAGGAATCATTTATGCATCAGTTACCGGAATTATTGCAGCCAGAGGGATTATCAATAATGGGAAGTAGCAGTGCGTAGCACGAATTTTCTGTTCGTACTAAAAGTCTGTTCTGTTGGGTTCGAGAACATCTTTTACATAACCATTCTTTTTGATCCGAAGAATTGCTTGCTTAAGATAAGGTAACATTTAAATAGAAGAAATCGCATAAATATAATGGAAAGGGGGGGGTGACTTGATCGCATAACGTGGCCAGTTATTTTATAAAGGAGAGGAGGTGTCTACATGAGCAGAAGACCAAAATATAGAAAAAGAAGGCCCGCGAGAAAGGATTCAGAAAATCTCCCCGATACTTATTCCCTGTTTCCGTAAGGGATTTTCTGGTTCTTTCTATTATTTTTTTTGTTTTCACGTAAAAATTATGAGTGCGATCTTCTTGCAATTGTGCTTTAGAAGTGAAAAAGTGCAAAAGACGCTCCACATACAACCTAACCAGGATAGAGAAATTAACAAAAAAATCCTGGAAATTTTCAAACAGGATTCTGTAACTCTATTTACTGGTGATCTAACAGTTTTTTGCTCTCTTTCTTTTTTTTGGGACCTTTATCTATCTTTCAGCAATACTATGTCAAAAAAGGGAATAAGGTGGGTTACCATCCTTATTACTCTAAAAACTAAAACTGGCTTTTGCTCAAATTTACTGCTTTCGGTCCTTTTTCTGTGTTCTCAACGTCGAATTCAACCGCATCTCCTTCATTGAGGAATGTACCCACTGATATGGAAGATCGGTGGACGAAGACATCATTTCCATCTTCGCCTTGGATAAATCCGTATCCTTTTCTTGGATTGTACCACTTGACGATTCCTTTCAACTTTTTTCAACTCCTCAGACCTTGGATCTGAACTTTTTTCACAAAAGAACAGAACAAGAAGTCTCCCCAGCTATGACCCTGGGTTAGAGAACCTCTGTCTGCATTCCTTTGTCAATCAGGATAATTATTTGGTTCTTAAAAAGTTTACTGTTTCTACACATGCAGGGAGTTGAGGATTACGAAAAGAGATCAATCACCAAAGTCAATGTGGATGCCTACAGCACAGGGCAATTACTGTGTGAACCCTGCTATGCTCTTACCGCCATCAAGGTTATAAATATCTGCTGTCTGGAATACTGTATGAAAATCAGAAAGAAAGGTAGGAATACTAAATCGATTTTTGTCATACTATTTATTCTTTTGATATTAGGAAATTGTATAGACAAACTCCTGAGAATGATACAGAATTTCATAGGAGGACTTCCCCAAAAAGCTATCACGTCACCATTGGAGTCACTGTAGAGAATACAGGAAAAATACTAGAAAAGCTTGTCATAATTTTACCTTTAGCCCAGACAAATATATACCAAGATGTTACAAATGTGAAGTTAAATGGAGGAGAAATTCTCACTATCCCAGAAACAGACGACAAGTATATTAGATTCACCATTGCAGACAGTGATTTACCTTCTGCAGGTCAGACAAAAAAATGGGGCTATGAATTTGATGTTACGCTCTATACTATTACCACACATTTAGATCAAATAGAAAAAATCTATCCACATAATGTAAATTCAGCAATGTATCACTGGTATACAGGAGCAAGTGGCGAATATGTTGATCCACATAATTCGACTATTGAATCTATTGGAGATAATATCTGGAAAGAATCATCAGATTTGCTCGACTATTCAAAACGTTGCTATTCATATGTTGCCAAAAATTTCCAGTATCTAAATCCAGGAACTGGATTACATCCACTCTCAGAGCTCCTGGCAGATGGTGGGGGAGATTGTGGAAATTTGAGCTCTATTTATATTTCATTGTTGCGGTACAGGGGAATTCCATCCCGTCATTCAGTAATTGTGAGACCAGATGGTTCTGGACACGTGGGGGCTGACTTTTATTCAGAACAATATGGATGGGTTCCTGTTGATGTGACTTCCAAAAAGTATGCTTCTCTTTTTGGAGATGTCTTGGTTGGTAATTATATAACTTCAACAGAAATTTGAAGAGTTTTTCTAGATTGCATCTATCAACATGAACCAAATAATTACTTTCTGTATTTTATGAAAATAAAGAAAAAAAATACAAAAAAGATAAAAGAACAGATAAACAGGAATAGAGATTCACTAGATGATCACAGGCTGGACCTAGCCATCGGCCCGCGGGTGTCCATCGCATTGTGGGCCGTATAATGGATTATAACCGCTCTTAATTCCTGCACATATTGGTACACACCATGTAGATGAAATCATTTTCTTATACCTCCT
>Ga0209635_10004587_pt1 | contig 10870 bp, 10 predicted proteins | sample DeeMarSWOR230_32_FD_187463 | JGI IMG/M metagenome (GOLD analysis project Ga0209635, IMG submission 187463) | Marine sediment microbial communities from White Oak River estuary, North Carolina - WOR-2-30_32 (SPAdes) (version 2) | ecosystem: Environmental > Aquatic > Marine > Intertidal zone >...
TGGAGATAATTTGTTTCAAGCCTTCTTTTTCGAGGATTTTCATTGCTTCGAGTATTGGTCCTTTCGTGGAGCCCCAGCCGATTATTGTTGCGTCGGATTTTTCTGCACCAAACGTTTTGATTGTTTCCATGCTTTCAAGTTCTTTGGTTAAGGCTTCGAGTTTTCTGTATCTTTTATCTGTCATTTGTGTAGTTAGTTGTGGGTTTTCTGTGGTGTAGCCTGCTTCGTTGTGTTCGTCTGAGTTTGCTCTTACAATTGTGTTCTTGGTTAGAGGGACGGCTCTGGGTGAAATGCCATTTTCAGTAATCTTATATCTCTTGTACTCTACTTCATCTAGGTATTCACCAGATATCAGCAAACCTCTATCAACACCCACTTTGCTTGTGTCAAAAAATTCTGCGGATTCGTGGCTTTCCAGCAAATACTTATCCGTAATAATGATTGCAGGAATCTGATATCTTTCTGCCAGATTAAAAGCTTCCATAGTTTTATAGAAGCATTCTGCTACATCGCCTGGCGCGATTATTACCCTTGGAAATTCTCCTTGACCTGCATGGATAGCGAATCTAAGGTCTCCCTGTGATGTGTATGTTGGCAAACCAGTGCTCGGTCCTGGTCTTTGACCTAGCATAATTACTACGGGCGTTTCCGTCATTCCTGCCATGCCCAAGCCTTCGCTCATTAAGCAGAAGCCGCCTCCAGAAGTGGCGGTCATTGCTCTCGCTCCTGCAAAGGATGCGCCGACAATCATGTTTATCGCGGCTATTTCGCTTTCTACCTGAATCACGATCATGTTGTATTCTCTTTGTAGTGATGCCATGAAATGCAAAAGCGGAGTGGTGGGAGTCATGGGATAGCCTGCGTAGAATTTGCAGCATGCTTGAATGGCGCCGAGTCCAATTGCTTCTGCGCCTGTTAGCATCATTCTTTTTGGCGTGGTAGCGCCGAGTTTTTCCAGCTTGTAGTCAAATTTGTTTTTATAATGCACTTCCATGTAATCGTAGCCGGCTTTTGCCGCGTTCATGTTGAGTGTTGCCACTTTTTCTTTGCCTTCAAAAGATTCTTTTATAGTGTTTAGGAGTAGCTCTAAATCATAATTGACTAGGGAGATGGTTGCGCCTACTATTACGCTGTTTCGAGCTATGCTTGGTCCATTCAAATCCCTTACAATTTTCATTAACGGTATTGGGAAAAGTTTGATTTCTGCTTTTTCAAATTCTTCTTCGTTCAGCGTTACTTCTTCTCCGTCGTATATTATTCCCGCGCCAGCTGTTAGTTCATCTTTGTGAAGAGTTATGGTTTCTTCGTTCAAGGACAACAGCAAGTCTACGAAATCTGTTTGCGAAAAAATCTTCTCTCCGCTTATCCTGAGTATGTAGAAGTTGTGTCCACCTCTTATCAGTGATTGATAGTCATTCGCGCCGAAAACGTGTAATCCCCCTCTTAAACATGCCAGGCCTAAGTTGACACCTGCTTGGGTAATGCCATCACCGGCTTGCCCTCCGACAATTATTGATAACTCGTTAACTTTCACTCTTATCACTCTCTTAAACTAGTTTCAAATTCTTCTCCAAATCAGTTACGTGAATCGCATTGAATGGACATGCTTCAGCCGCTTCTCTCACGCATTCGAGCACTTCGAGTTCCAAAACTTCTTTGACAATCTTCCCTTCTTCCGAAACTTTTTTCGAATCTTTTAACGTGGATTTTCCGTCCGTTTCCGAAAGTTTAAAGAAATTTGCACAGAGTTCAACACAAGCACCGAAACTCTGACATGTTTTTCTGTCTATTTCAACTAAGAATCGCGTCAATCTGTTTCCTCACAAATCATTTTTTATAGTAGGCTTATGATAAAAAACTTGTCAACACTCCAAATCATATACGTTCATGGAGAACTCGACATGCCTAAAATCCTCATCATATATTATAGCCGAACTGGAAACACTGAAAAGATGGCTAACGCAATAGCAGAAGGAACCAGAGCAATTCAAGGTGTTGAAGTGGAATTAAAATATCATGCAACGCCAGAAGAACTAGCCAATTTCGACGCAATAGTTATCGGAACTCCAACCTATCACCATGACATAAGCCTTGACGTGAAGAAACTTTTCGAAGAAGCCGCCGTGAAAAACATAAACTTGAAGAACAAAATTGGAGCAGCGTTCGGATCTTATGGATGGAGCGGCGAAGCGCCACGACTGGTTCTTGAGATTATGAAAAACAAGTTTCAAATGCAAATCATTGAACCGCCACTTTTAATCAAATACACGCCAGACCAAACAGGCTTGGAAAAATGCAGAGAACTTGGAAAGAAAACTGCTAAACTTTTGCTTTAGACTGAGTTTTTTGTGGTTGGATTAAACTTTTTAAGTGCGCTGAACAAAATAGATGGCTAAGGAGGAAAATTCATGGCTTCAAAAAAATTGTTGAATCTGTTAAATGACGCGATAGCTAGAGAGCTTCAAGTTGCTATCCAGTACATGTGGCAACATGTTCAATGGGGTGGTGTGAAAGCTTTTGCAGTGCAAGAGGAACTGAAGAAGATAGCGATTGCTGAAATGAAACATGCAGAATCTATTGCTGAAAGACTTTTCTATTTAGGGGCGGTACCGACAACAAAGCCAAGTCCAATATTTGTAGGCAAAACTCTCAAAGAGATGATTAAGAGAGACATCGAAGATGAGGCGAACGCTATAAAACTTTACAAACAAATAATAAACGCGGCTAGAAAGGAAAAGGACGAAACTACGGCGTTTCTGTTCACGGAAATTTTAGAAGAAGAAGAAGACCATCACGATACTTTCACAAGCTTGATAGAGGAAATATAAAACAAGAAAGAACATAACTTCTCCCTTTTTATTTTGAACCCCAATTGGTAAACAAGGCAAATTCTTTTTAAACATGTAAATCCAGAACTGAGCAAGTAGGCGGGATAATTATGGGTTTGATACCAGATGAACATAAAGCACATATTAAAGAAGAATTGAATGAGAAATTAACTGGAAACGTCAAACTGGTCATGTTTACGCAGGAAACTGAATGCCCATTATGCAAGCAAACAAGGGAACTCGTTGAGGAAATCGGAAGCTTTTCTGACAGAATCGAAGTGGAAATCTACGATTTTGTTAAAGATAAAGACAAAGCGTCGATTCACAAAGTGGACAAGGTTCCCGCAATAGTGGTTTTAGGCGAAAAGGATTATGGGGTTCGTTTTTATGGTTTGCCCTTCGGCTACGAGTTTCAAACATTTCACGAAGATTTGATAAACATTTCTAATAGAAATTCTGGATTTTCGGAAGAGATGAAAAGTAAGATTAAAGCCATCGATAAGCCGGTGCACATCCAAGTTTTCGTTACTCTAACGTGTCCATACTGTCCAATAGTTGGCGGTTTGGCGCACAAATTTGCCATGGAAAATGATTTCATAACAGCAGATGTGGTAGAATCAAACGAGTTTTCGCAACTAGCCATAAAGTACGCTGTGATGGGTGTTCCTAAAACGGTGATCAATGACAAAGTGGAGTTTGTAGGTGCAGTTCCGGAAAACGTTTTCTTGGAGCATGTCTTGTCAGCAGCACGCTAAGAGTATATGGAAGACAGGTTTAGATTATCTATTTGGGTGCAAAAACTGCTGCTGCAATCACGGTCGTCCATAAACCGTTTTTATCTCCAGTTGCTGATTGCGTTATGTTGGCGGTTTTGATGATTAAGCCGCTAGTCTTGAATAACTGTTTTCGCTCGTCCCAAGCGGTTTCTGGGTCGAACTGGATTCCCATAGTTGTCGCCAGCATGGTGGCAGCCAAGTCTTCAGCATAATCGCCAGCAACTTCATCTGTTTGTCCAAAAGAGTGATGTTCGGAGAGATAGCCATATGAATTCTTTTCAGTGGGGATTGCCACGCCTATTGATGAAGCAATCAACCTGTGTGGTTCGCTTGTCGAATTTTTAGCCATAACAACAAACGTTATCTCCCCTGGCTTTATTTTCTCAAGCCCTTTTTCTCGAGAGATGAGTTTACAGCGTGGTGGGACTATGCTAGAGACGTTGACTATATTGCATTTTTGAATGCCTGCGCTTCTTAAAGCCAATTCGAAACTTTGAAGCTGTTCCTTGTGTTTACCCACGCCTTTGGTTAGGAAGAAATATTTGGGAATCATTTTGCTTAAGGTAAATAAACACATCCATTAATTAGATTTTCTGTGCCGCCATCTTTTTTTGGGATTCGGTAAGGAGAAATGGCTTGTAATTGAGTTATCTTTTCGTATGAATTCTAGTTAATTTTTATTGACTGGTCACAAAATATATATTTTGCATAACTATAATTGAATCTTGCTTGTCTTTTTACTCTCGGCAAGAGAAATAGACAAAATAAGAGAGAAGGAGAGTAAATGTGTAGCAAATCTTGCTCCAAAACGATGTTAGCCATATTGTTTGTTGGTATATTAATATGTGCCTTCATCACTCCTTTCATTGAGTCTAAAGTTAATTCCACAACGAAGAAGGATGTCAGTAATGATGTTGAAATTTCAGGCTTATATGATTTCCCTGCGTTGGCTCAGAATGGACGTTCTTTTGGACTCAGTAAAAAAATAAGCGGTGATGCTGACGGGGCGTATCCTGTTGTGACCACTGATGGCTTCGGCGGAGTTTATGTGGCTTGGTATAATCTCATTACACTTGAACTTTTTTTCACTTGTTCCTATGATTATGGGAAAAGTTGGAGTGATGCCATTAAAATTTGTGGTGGAGGAGACCCATTAATTGGCTGTTCAGATCCTAGCGTTGCAGTTGATCGACAGAATGGGTATGTTTATTTGGTGTGGTTAGACAACAGAACTGGACACACGGACGTATATCTTTCTAAGTCGGTTGATCGTGGCCGATCTTTTGAATCGAATGTTAAGGTTAATGATTATGAGGGAAGTGCGCCTCCCAATTTTGGGCTTACTTGCGAAACATATGTCACCGTGGCTGAAGATGGAAAAGTGTATGTTGCTTGGAGGGATAATAGAACTGATCCTCTATATTCTGATATTTATTTTGCATTATCAATCGATAACGGTGAGACTTTTGGCTCAAATGTAAGGATCCATCCTTACGAAGCTACTGCATATCATACTTATCCTTGGATCGAAGTTGACCCACCAGGAATCATATACATCGTCTACTCAAAAACAACCGCTACATTGAGAAATATCTATCTGGTGAAATCCATAAATGGTGGTCTTTCCTTCGAACCGCCTGTCAAAGTAAATGACGATTCTACGGTAGGCTATCGTGGAAAGAAGGAGATTGCTATTTCAGGAGATGGAAAGATTCATGTTGTATGGACGGACAGTAGAAATTGGGAAACTACAAGGTGGGATGTGTATTTTGCAACATCTTTGGATTATGGTCTTTCATTTGGCCCTAACGTCTGCATAATTGATGATGAGGGACCGACATGGCAAGGAACACCATCATTTGCAATTGACAGTGATGGTGACATTCATGTTGCTTGGGAGGATATTAGAAACGAGGGCGTTACCCCCACATACTTTAGGGATACATATTACGCATTCTCAAAAGATTGCTTAACATTCTCAGAGAATATCAGAATCAATTATGTCCCAGATGCCGATAGGGTTGACTGTGCAGACCCCAATATGGCTATTGATTCTTTTGACAATCTTTTCATCGTGTGGGCTGACAAACCTTACAGTGATTCTGAATATGGTATTTACTTTGCGTTTTCGCCGGGTTGGACGTGGCCAATGTTTCATCACGATCAAACCCACAACGGCTATTCTACATCTGCGGCTCCAAACAATAACCAATTACTATGGACCTACACAACAGGTGGCTCTATAGCCTTTTCTTCACCAGCAGTTGATAATGGGACAGTTTACATAGGTTCATCTGATGGAAAAATCTATGCTTTAAATGCTTTTGACGGACAGCCCTTATGGATTCATGATACTGGCAGTTATGCGGATCAATGTTGTCCAGCAGTGGTCTATGGCATAGTGTACATAGGCTTGCAAGACAACAACGTTTGTGCTTTAAACGCTACAACAGGCGAACCTGTATGGACTTACCAGACAGATCAGCCAGTATACTCATCACCTACTGTTGCTAATGGCACGATTTACGTAGGCTCAGCGGACGGAAACTTTTATGCTTTAGACGCTACAACAGGAGCGCCAAAGTGGATTTACCCGACAGGCCCAGTGATGAATTTTTCGTGTCCAGCGGTCGTCGATGGTATGGTCTTCATAGGTAGTGCAAATGCTGTTCCGCCTTATGCGGGCAAGGTGTGGGCACTTAACGCAACGACTGGCAGTTATATATGGGATCGTACATTCGTTGGCGAAAGCGTATTCACCTCTCCTACTGTTGCTTATGGCAAGGTCTACGTAGGTACGACAGGGAACACCCTTTACGCTTTGGATGTATATTCAAATGGGAATACTCTCTGGACCTTTGTTGCAAATGGGCATATTTGTTCTTCTCCTGCTGTGGCATATAGCATGGTTTATGTAGGTTCAGACGACAACAAGGTTTACGCTTTAGATGCCGAGACAGGCGATCTCATATGGGAGCATGCGACATTGGGTGACATCGAATCTTCTCCCGCTGTTGCTGATGACAAGGTCTTCGTAGGTTCAGACGATTACTCTGTTTATGCTTTAGACGCCATGACAGGCACTGATATATGGAGCTACCCAAGCGAAGGTATGGTGGTTTCTTCTCCTGCAATTGGATATGGAAACTTGTACGTCGGCTCACTAGATGGTAAGGTCTACGCGTTTGGTCCAACTCACGACATTGGCATTAACTCTATTGACGTGCCTAAGACAATCGTGGGAGAAGGCTTTTCAACATCTATCACCGTAACCTTGGAAAATCTAGGCGATGTCACTGAAACTTTCTATGTTGCCGTGCACTACAACGGACTTATAGGCGAGCATCCTGTAACTTTGCCTCTTCACGCCAGCACAGATGTTATCCTAGAATGGAACACTGAAGGCGTCCCGACAGACACCTACATCATAACTGCCTATGCTACGCCTGTCCCAAACGAAATAAACACAGACGACAACATATTCATTGGAGGAACTGTTAACGTCACGATTCCTGGAGACGCCACTGGCGACTTCTACGTTGACATTTCAGACGCCACTCTGATAGGCTTGTATTGGATGCAACTTGTGCCACCCGCGCCAGCAAACGTGGACATTAACGGCGACGGCGTAATAGACATTTCAGACGCTACACAAATCGGACTAAACTGGCTACAACACGCCTAACCCCAGAATTACTAGTTCACTATACATGTTTAGAGCGTAATTGGATCAATACAAGACTATGTGTAGGCTTTGCGCACACAGATACAAAAATGGAAAAAGCTACGATGGCAAAGGCTTTGCCTTTATCCCTAATCTTTTTTCGATCTCTCTCGCCAAAACCTCAGCATCCCCAACCCTAAAATTATCTGTAATCACAAGTTTCGGCTTACTCTCCTTAACATACTCCAACAAACCATCAAAATCAGAATGGTCACTCAAAGCCAAAACAAACTCCTTTTCTTTAACCTGTCTACACGCAGCCGAAAAGTCCCAACCACTAACACAAATCCGGAAAGCGTTTTCTCCAACACGTTTCCTTGAACCCATATGATAAAAAGCCACACACGGCCCACCCTCACTCAAAACCGTCCTCCCGCGCTCACTTGTAGAAAGCAAAAACTTGCCCAACCGCATCCCATGCCGCTCACAAATCTTAGAAACATGAAAGACCTTCTCAGGCGTAATAAAAGGCACTTTTACATCAGCTTCGTATAAAATCTGCATTGTTTCCTGAAGTTTACCATGATAACCAAACACGTAAACCACACCATGTTTCAAGCCCTTTTCCACCAAAGAAACAAACAAATCGTCCACATTCCCTTTAAATTTCCTCACCCGGCTTGGGCTCCCATATGTAGCCTCGATCACCAAAACATCCGTCTCCACCACAGGCGTGTCGCGAACACGAAAATCGCTCGTGTAAAGAACCCTTGTTCCTTCATAATCTTTCACAAAAACCTGCGCCGTACCCAAAATATGATCAGCATAATGTAACCGCAATGTTTCATCTTCGAAGGTCAAAGTTTCACCATAATCAAGAGTTTTCACATTTCCCATCATAAGAAAAAGTGGTCCCATCATTACGTCAATCAAATCCTTTGTAGGCTGCGTCATCACTACGTTTTCACAACGCATAAGACTCTGACGCAAACCCAGCATATGATCTGAATGAGCATGAGTTACGACTCTTAAAGGTCTTTTCTCATCAAAAGCATCACATGCCACATGCTTGCCTAAGAGCACCGCTCCTCTAGCCGTAACCCCTGCCTTTGAAAACATACGTTTGGCCCAATATACTCTACGTAAAACAGTTTTAAATAGTTTCAAAGACACTGAAAACTAAAAAATGAGAAGATTTGCCAAGATGATCTTTCTTAGGTTTGGAATCTTTCAGGCATCACAATCGCAGTCTGCGTATGCAACACGCCGCTCTGCAAACGAATTTTGTTTAAAACGTCTCCTAGGGTCTCAAGTTTAGGCGTTTCAACAAAGACTACAACATCAAACGAACCAGTAACCGCGTGAGCCATTTTTACGCCATCTATCTTCATCGCGGCCTCAGCAACTGCCCAAAGTTTCGCTGGTTCTGTTGTAATAAGAATGTAGGCTTGCAAACTTTTTCCACCGTCTTTCTTTATTGTTTCTAAATGTTTAAATCTTTTATCTAATCTTAAAGCAAGGCCTAAAAAACGTCACTTAAATGATTAAAAAACATTCGGAGAATTAGTTTTTTTAATTTCCTCTGCTGCTTTCGTTGAGAGAGAGAAGTTTTTCCAACAAACGGGCGTTATGCCTATTCCACTGTATCCCTCTTGGACCATTAGGTGTATCCTAAATTGGTGTACGGTTGTCGGGGGTTGATACGTGATTGTCCATCAACCGTCGTCCATTAACGTCTCCGTTGGTTGGGATAAAGTTTTATCAACCCGCCGATTAGACTTGCTTTCTATCGATAGATTAGGAGAAGATGAGGATGGAAGACTTGCCAAAGGGATTGGCGTCATCTAACGCAGGTAAAATAGCGAAAAGACTAGGATCAATTTCTGGAGGCAAAATATTAGATGTTGCCACAGGCGGAGGAGGATTCATTGATACTCTGATGAAGACCTTGAAGAGCTATGACTCTTTTGTGGGAATAGATTATTGCGCTTCAGCCACCTCGAGAAAAGAGATAGAATCAGCAAAAAAGCGGTTTGAAGGAAAGCCCGCGCGATTCTTTGAGATGAACGCCGAGAATTTAAAGTTCGAAGACGAGTCTTTCGACACTGTGTGTATATCCCATTCTCTGCATCATCTTGCAAATATAGACAAGGTATTGACCGAGATGAAGCGTGTGCTCAAGAAAGGCGGTAATTTCATACTTCAAGAGTGTTACTGTGATGGAGACCAAACTGAGGCGCAGAGAACAGATGAGCGTGAGCATGAATGGGAGGCGCAGATCGATTCATTGCTCGGCATCACTCATAATAAGACCCTAACAAAACAGAGAATAATTGACATTGCCGACAGCCTGAAGCTCAGCGAGTTGGAGGCCTACGATTCTACGCATCCTATCGATTGTCTGTTCTGTAAGAGGAAACATGAGTGTGAAGATCCAAAAAATCAGGCAACATTCCACAGTTCGATCAAGGATATTGACAATGCTATTAAGAGGATAGAAGACTATCCAGACTTGGAAACTCGAAATCGTCTAAGGGAAGAGGGAGAGAGAATCAAGGAAGCAATAGCAGAGTATGGTTCGTCACCAGCCTCGTACCTATTCATTATCGGAAAAAAATGACGTGTTTTGGTTGGTTGGATAAAACTTTACCCCAACCAACGAACCAAAATGGACGACGACGAACGACGGTTAACGGTTTGTGGACGGTCCAATACCATGTATGCGCCTGATTTGGATAGGTTCCCAATGAAATAGGAATAAGGAAGGATGGAATAGAGAAGGCATAGTGAGTGAGGGGTAAAAAAGCAGAGAAAAATTGCCCCTCATAACAAAAACACGAAAGGGTAAAAAATGCACAAAAAGTTTCAGACGTAGACAAGATATACGCAGTCATATGTGGCTTCCACATACAAAGCGTAGGCGAAGGCATTAGAATTGGAGAGTTCCTGCGCGAATTAAACGTTAAACTTGTTTCCCCCTGCCACTGTACATCAAACGATGCAATGCAAGGAATTGCAAAAATCATGGGTGAAAGATGCATTAGGAATGATTCTGGAAAAATAATATCAGTTGGTTAACTATTCGACATTTATGCTTGATTGATGCATCAGCAATAATTTGAAGTATTTGGTAAATGCGGAAACTGTTAAGGTCACCATCGTGAACCTGTTAATTCTGATGTTAGGAAAGGTAAACGGTTGTTATAGTTTATTCCAGCAAATGGTTCGGCCTTCAATCATTCCTCTTGAGAGAAGACGTTAGCATATTGAGCCGACGGTGCCTTGTTCCTTAGTCGCCATGCTTGATTAATGGTTTAATTCTGTCAAGGATGCCAGGTACGAACACACCAGCTAAGCCGCCCAGAATGGCATGGATCGCGACGAAGCCATAGATGAAAAAGAGCAATGGCCACGCCCAACCAAGAAACATATTAAAAGCCCAATATAGCAAAAAGTCTCCAGGGATATTGTAGATGAGACCTGCAATTCCGCAGACTAACCGTGGGTCGCGGATCTCTCGGCATGTCACACGGAATAAGAGGTCGATAACTATTCCACCTATAACCCATGTTGGAACGATAATCCATACCACTGGCGGTCCA
>Ga0209635_10004588_pt1 | contig 10869 bp, 7 predicted proteins | sample DeeMarSWOR230_32_FD_187463 | JGI IMG/M metagenome (GOLD analysis project Ga0209635, IMG submission 187463) | Marine sediment microbial communities from White Oak River estuary, North Carolina - WOR-2-30_32 (SPAdes) (version 2) | ecosystem: Environmental > Aquatic > Marine > Intertidal zone >...
CGGATCCTGGCCGGGGGCCTGGAGCGGGCCGGGCGGGGGATGATGATGACCGGGGCGGCGATCATCGGGCCGCTGGCCCTGGCCGGCCGTTCCTATCTGGAATTTGCCCGGGATGCTGACCGGGCGGGCAGGCAATTGAAGCTAAATGCTGAATTGACCGATGCACTCAAAGATGAGACCCTGGATCTGTCGGCCAGTATGGGTCTCTTCACGCCGGAAGAGATCAGCCAGGGGCTGTATACCTGGGCCAGCGCCATCGGAGCGGTGGCCGAATCACAAGAGGACCTGGACGCACTGTTGCAGGATTCGACCGAGATCCAGAAGCTAGCGGCCATGAACCAGGAGCAACTGGGGACCACGACCGCATTTGTGGCGGCTACCCTGGGCGAGTTTCGGATGGATACGAGCCAGGTCAACCGCGTGGTGGAGGTTTTCAACTACACGGCCGATCGCACCCAGGCCACCGTATCGGACCTGGGTGACTCTTTTCGATATCTGGGGCCCATGGCTGCCGATCTGGGAGAGGACATCGAGGGCGTGGCAGCGGCCATGGGTGTGGCGGCCGATGCCGGCATCAAAGGATCCATGAGTGGCCGGGCTTTGAGACAATTGTTCATCCGCCTGGTGAAGCCGACGGACGAGATGAACGAAGCCTTCGACGAAGCCCTGGGGCTCTCGGGTGAGCTGGGCCAGACGTGGCAGGAGATAGCCTTCCCCGAGGGGAAGTTCATCGGCCTGGCCAACTTCATCGATCTGGTCGCGGCGGCGACGGAGGACATGACCGACCAGGAACGCCAGGCTCTCCTGGCTCAACTGGCCACCGCCAACGAGCTCCCCGTTCTGACGGCTCTGGTCTCCAAGCAAATCGAAGCGCGGAAAGAGGGGATCAACGTCTTGCGGGCCGAAGAGAAGATCATGACCGGCGTCATCGATGCCGAAGTCCGCAAATATGGGGAGTGGAAGGAAGCTACCGAGGGCATCACAGTCAGCCTGGAGAGTGCCCATACCTCCTGGAAGCGCGAATGGGAAACCTATGAGGCCGGGGACGTGGCCCAGGCCGACCGGATTCAGAAGCGTTGGGATGCAGCTTGGAAACGCATCGGAGAGGCGGCTGTCGAGGGGGCCTTGCCGGCGCTGGAAGAACTGGCCGACCTCATGGATCAGATTGGCCGCTATGCCGAAGAACACCCGGAAGCGGTCGGAGCCGCCTTGCATACCGGGGCCATCCTGACCGGGATCGGGGCCTTCGTGGTAGCGGCAGGGAAGGGAATCCGGCTTTATACCGACATCAAGATGATCACCGCTGCGGCTACCATGTACCAGGCATCTACCAATATGCTGAAAGCGGCCGGAATTCAAGCTGCCGCTGGCAAAGGGCTGACTACCGGATTGGTTGGGGTGACGGGGACATTGGGCGCGGTCGCTGCTCTATTGGGAGTTGGGATGTATGCGGCCAAGGAGGCCGGAGTCCCGGAATGGACCCAGGCGCAAATGGCCTTTAAAGGCGAAACCTATGAAGAATACGTGGCAGCCATGCGGAGAACTGCCCAACATCCCGTGAAGATATTGACCGAGGCGCAGTGGGAGGCTATCAAGGCCGGCGAGGACTACCGCGATGTTTTGGGCCAGGTCGAGGACAAAGTCGAGGAAACCGGGGAGGAGCTCAGGGACTGGAACGTAGAGCTCGAAAGGGCCCGGCGTGATGTCCAGGCCATAGGCGATGGCCTGATGCAACTGCCGGAGGCAACCACTGAAGGCCTGGCCGCATTCACCGAGGCAGAGCTGGAAGCCATTGACGAGCTGCAGTCCTATCTGCGCAGGCGCAACGATCTCATCGAGGAACAGAATCAAGAGCTGGCCAAGATGCAAGAGGATTTCCTAGATGAAGAAGCACAGCACTACAACGATTACCTGAAAGAACGCGCCGATTTAATTGCAGAGCTCCAGACCATCACCGAGGACCCGCTGTGGGAACTGACCGAGGAAGTTCAGGAATCTTTGGCCGAACGGGCCGAGGCCCTCGAGGAATACAACAAGGAGGTCGAGGAAGCGACTGAGGATCACCAGAGGAAGCTGCGTGATCTCCAGGAGGACCATGCCGATAAGATGCAGGACCTCGAGGCCGCTCGCGATGCCAAAGGCATCCTGGACGAGCGCACCCGCTATTCACGGGAAGTCCGCGATGCGGAGGAGCAACAGGGAGATTTACTCAAGGAACTGAAGGATGGATTGGATGAGACGCTGGAAGAAGAGCGGAAAAACATGGAGGAGCTCCGCGATGAGCGCCGCGAGGACCTGGAGGCGCAACTCAAAGAGCTCGACGAGCAGTATGACGAAGAAGCGCGGCTGCGGCAGGAGGACTTTGATAAGAGCTATGCCGAGCGAGAGCAGCAGAATGTCCGCGAGCTCGAGCAGTTGGACCGCGCCCACGCCGAAAGGCTGGCCTCGATCATGGAGTGGGAAGAAGCGGTCCGCGACGAATTACGCCGGCAGTATATAGGCCGAGAGGCAGACCTGAGCGCCCACCTGCAGGCGATGGAGGCCATGTACCGCGAAATGTACGATCTGGCCAGCGAGCCCGTGCCGGTGCCCGAAACCATGACGCCGGAGGAGTACCGGCAGTGGCATGAAGAAATCCGGGGCCATCAGATGGGTGGATATGCCCCCTTTGGCCTGTATCGGCTGGGAGAAGCGGGCAAGGAATTCGTGCTGAGCTCGCCCACCACCCGGGCCCTGGAACGCGCCATTGGACATCTGTCACAAGCCAAGCTATTAGGCATGGCTGCTGGCGGTGGCCGACGAGATAGGCTCGATATCCACGTGACGGCCGATCAGCATTTCAGTCCGGACTTTGCAGCTCAAATCGAGGCCAAGGTACGGGCAGAGGTCGTCGGCCTGGCAACCCAGGTAGCCACCACGCAACCCAGCGCCCACCGGATCCACTAAGTAGAAAGCCTGACGTCATCAGGATAAGGCCAGAGGAGAGGAAATGGACCTGGAAGCGACGCTTCAGTGGTACGATTTGACAGTACAATTGGCCCCGGCCGGCATTGAGCCGGCAACGATCCTGGCCATCATCTGGATAGAATCCCGTGGGGATTCTAAGGTCTTCAACGCCCGCAGCCAGGCCACCGGACTGATGCAGATCATGCCTCAAGAGGCCGGGGCGATTTTCGCCGATCGTCCAACTATCGAGGAGTTGAAGGACGCCCAGGTAAATATCCTGTGGGGTATCGAAGTCCTGGAGTATAGTCTGCATCGTGGGGGTAGTCTGTATGAAGCGCTTTACCGCTACAGCGGTGGGGCAGCCTGGAAAAGCCGCCAAGACTTTGCCCAAAAGTACTGGCAGCCATTTTTGAAAGCTCGGCGGCAGATTAGGGCCGAACTGCGAAAGCGAGAGGTAGATGTCCGATTATGAGTATTCCATTGGCACAACTGTAGAGAATCTTCAGAATCTGGAAGATGACCTGGGCATCCCACCCCCACATCCTGCGCCCTATACCGAGTGGTCGGCGGAGTACACGGGCGGCGATGGTCGCGTTCACGGCGATGGCTGGCCCTCGGCGACCTGGCAGTGGGACTATCTCTCTGCCGCCCACATCGCAGCCCTGCGCACCTACTGCCCCGGCAAGAGCGCCAACATAACCATCCGAACGCTAGAACCCGACCTCACGTCTTACGGGGTCTATTCCTGCGTTGTGGTCTGGCCCAGTGGAGGGGAATATGAGATGGGACGAGTCTCAACGGATTTTGAGTTGCTATTCACCCATCTAGAGGAGGCGTCCTAGTGCCTGCCATTGACCCTGACGACCTCACCTTGCTGCGGACTCATCCGCACAAGATCAAAGAATATCTGGCGGTCATCCGGCCGGCTACGGTGCTGGCCTGCCGGCTCGATGGTGCGCCGACCAGCGATCCGGTGACCGAAATCACCTATGACAATGTCGCCGAGGGCGCCTTTGGCAATGTCGTGGTCGGGATGACCCTCTGGGTGGGCAGCACAGATGGCGGACGTGATAAGGGCTCCTGCCGTATACGCAAAGCGCCCACAGCCACTATCCTCTATATCGCCGAAGACTCGGCCGTTGACTGGGAGAACGACGATTATCTAACCGTCGTCGAGAACTACGAGTTGTGGTCCAAGTATCCACGCATCGTGGTGAATGAGGACATCACCTTTTACAAAGATTGGGAGGAAACGTACAGCGATCAGCATGAGAACTGGCCACCGGTGGCGATCCTGGGCCCACCCGACTGCCAGTTTATTGATCCGGATACAGGCCTGGCCACCGTCAAATTTGTAGGAGAGCGTAGCTATGCCGTTGCCCCTGGGGCCACGATTTCATCGTATGCCTGGACATTCCCAAGCGGCACACCGGCCAGCGCCAACACGGCGGGCACCGAGGCCGCGCCCCACTCCGTGACCTGGGATACCCCCGGCACGTATTGGATTAGCCTGACGGTGACCGACTCCAACGGCAAAATCCACACCGGGCGACGGCCCATCTTTATTTTCCCTCAGACCGGCGCCGGGGCACCGTATACGCAATTCAAGCTGGCCTCTCGCAATGCCAGCCTGGACCAGCATGGCCACACAGCTCAATTCGAGATATTTGGTGACGCGGACCAGGCCGAATTTCCCGATAGGGCATTGATAGTCTACTTCACCGAAGATTGGTATGGGGATACACAAAAAAGCATCGGCGGCAATTTCCCATACCGGAGCCACATCAAATTTTGCGGCTATATCCAGAAGGAAAGCACCAGCAAAGACCCTGAGACCGGCACCGTTACTTTTGACGTTGCCACGATCAACGCCTTGATGGCCACTCGCGAGGGATTCAGTTGTTGGATCACGGCCGTCGGGGATGCCACCACCTGGACCGAAGCCACCCATTTGACGGCCGATCGGGCGGCATTGAGCCTGTGCCGCCACCAGAGCACAGTATTGGATATTTGCGACGTCACGATTTCAGGAAGCACCCTCAAGATCAAGAGTCAAGAGTTTGCAGCCAAGACGTCGCTGTTTCAACAGCTACAATCTCTCTATGACGACCTATTTGCCCACGTTGCCTGTGACAAACAAGGACGCCTCTATTTCAACCCTGATCCGCAGATGCTCTCCCAGGCCAATCGGGCGTCTATCGCCACCGTCGTGGCCCTGGGGCACGGCGACTGGCGAACCAAAATTGATCTGCCGCGCCCCCAGGAGCCCAAGACGTCATTCATCAACCTGGGCGGGGTGGCCTATTCGGGCTATCCGGCCGAGGTGGAAGCCATCCTGAGCAAGGCGCCAGGAGATGCCCCGGTTTACAGTGGCACGGCCAGAGATATCAATGGCCTGATCCTGGCAGGCCAGGCCGACGGCAATGAGAAAGCGGGCCTGGCCCTGGCCTACGATAACATCGATTATCCTGAGGTTCCCCTGCCAATGGCAGGGAACTGGGACGTCTTTGATATCGTGCCACAGGAGTATGTGACCTTCAGCCTGGCTGCAGAGGACACGAAACGAGGCATTGTCTGGGTCGACCAGAAGCTCATCCCTCGCCGGGTCGAGCTGCGCTTCGAGGAGACCGAAACCGGCAAAGCGGCCATGATCACCATCCACGTGGAGAAAGAGAGCTATGGTGCAGCTGGCATGGACGGCGATTATCCGGACGATGTGCCGGACGTTGATCCAGACATCATCCCTCCCCCACCAGCACCCGAACCACCACCGGGTGGCTATGAGGGGATAGCCGGCCCGGCCGTAGCATCGCATGACATCGATGGCGTGTACTGGACCGACTTCATGGGCGAATCTTGGCAGCCCATCAACACTGGCCTGGGCGACACTAAAGTCCTCGACCTGATCTGGGACCCCTGGTGGTTTACCGAGTACCGATCAGGAGGACGCAACCCGCATGATGTGATTCTATGGGCCTGTGGGCAGGGATTCATTGAGCGCAAGGATGGTACTCAACCCTGGCTCAATATCACACCACAGACCGATCCGCCCAACACCTGGAGCGATACAACCCCACCCACAGCCACGGCGGTGAGTTACAAGCAGTTACACGGCGATATGCACAACCTCAACACATTCTATGCTCTGGTCGAGTGGCAAGAGCCAGATTCCGGCCTCGACAAGTGGCGCGGCTGGCTGGCCAAGACCGTCGACAACGGCATTACCTGGACCTGGCAAGCGCTCAGCCAGAACCTCGGCAACGAGTTGGTCACTAATGGGACATTCGACACCTCGTGTGCCAATTGGAATCCCTGCGGAGAGCACGGCATTCATTGGACGAGCAGCGGGGGTGGCCGACTGTGGGTGGGTTTCCGAGCGTTGTCGGATACCTACACCAATCAGACAGTCCACGTGTCGGTCGCAGGCACGTATCGTCTGAAAGCCACCTGGGACCGTGCCAACTCCACCAACCCGGTCCGCGTCAATTATGCGGGCGCGACCCGGATTGAATGGTCGGGCGCCGAGGAGGGCACGAAGGAAGCCATCTTCTCTGCCAGTACTGGCTACTACGTGCTCCAGTTGCTGGCCACGTTCCAACAAGTCCAGCAGGATCCCTATGGCTGGTTTGACAATGTCTCGCTCCGGCTGATGCAGGCCCTCGTAGACGGATATCGCCCCCTGGCGATGGACGTAGATACCGAGGACGGCAGCCGCCTGTATGTGACCGGATGGGTCGCGGGGGTGCTCGTCTGCCAGCGATATGATAGCGCGCTTTCTTTCCAGGAAAGCCGACAATTCGGCTCGGCCACTGAGGTCGAGGTGGCCGACAAGACCTATTTCATCGTGCCGCGCTGCCCCCACGAACTGGGCGGCTCCGGATTTGGCGACGACGTATGGGTCTTTGGCCGCTGGAATGATGGAGGGGTCAAACATTTGGCCTACTCCAGCAATGGCGGCATGTCATTCGCCGACAAGGGCAGCGGGAGTTGGGATAGCAACCATCGCTTGGGAGCTATAGACATCCTTTACGATGGCCTGACCCTGCACGCCTTTGTAAATCATGCCAGTACACCCCGCCTATGGCGCTCTCCTGACCAGGGAGGGAGCTGGACCGATTTGAATAGCGTGCCGTTCAATGTCGAATTCGACGCCTTTACGAGGTGCAACTGGGCGGCCGACGAATTCATGATCGGCCGCAACGGACCGGGCGCACAGATGGCGGCCTGGATAGAATCCCCCTATGACGGCGCCTGGACGGACGCGACGGGCTCCCCGTCACTGCCCACGGGCGCGGGGGCCATAACAGCGATCATTTGGGTAGGATAGGAATGGTCACTCGTCTCGATGCGGAGCAAGCGCTCCGAACCCTCGTAGATACCAGGGAGCAATACCGGCGGGTCTGGACTGCTCTGATGGGCGACGGTGCCGGCACGGTTGTCAACCCGAACAACCCTGACCAAGTATTCGTGCGCGTGCATGGCCTGCAGAGCTCTGTAGCGGCCGTGTTCAACAAAGTTGCCCCGACCAATCGGCCTGATCTGCCGGTCCTGATTGGCACTACACGAGAGCATCCACACCTGGTACAGGTCCTGGCCGTGGACTGGGCCGCTCTGCCAGAATGGGGCGGGGAGACCATGCTGCCATTGCATGGTGACGATCACGAGGTGCCGGACGGCTGCGATCCGGTTTACATCCAAAAACGGGCCATCGTGCCCCTGCGGGCCTCTCCTCAGAGCCCGCCGGACATGACGGTGGAAGTTTCTCCCGATTTCTATCCCTACGACGAGGGTTGGAATTTCTTCGAGGGGGCTACCAGCGAGGATCTGACCGCTCGCGTGCCGGGCGCCGACCTGGGCTGTTTTGTGACCATCTACGTGGATGGAGCCACAAATGCCCTGGCCTACCTCGATGGAGATACCGGCATCGTATACCCGCTGCCCTTGGAAGAGCCCTTGCCGATCCCCCTGCCCCCGGAGGGCAGCGTGCCGGTGGCTGCTATCCGTCTCCGGTATGGCATGTCTGCCATCAAGGAGAAGGATATCTACGACCTGCGGATCATCGTCTCGCCCATGGGCGGCACGATCGCGCCGGCTCCTCACAAGCTCGATCCGGTGCACGGCAGGCATACCGGGCGGCTGGACACGTCCCACCTGTGGGCCAGTGTCGCTTGTTGCGGGGCCTAGCTGGCTGAATCTCTGGCCTTAGCACGATAAGGCCAGAGATTTCCAAACATCTAATAAAAGGAGGTCCCTATGTCCATGACATTGATTGATACGTTGCCGCAGGATGCCGGCAGCCAGAAATTCATGGCCTTGGTAGATTCAGATACTGGCGATTTTGTGCTGCTCCGGGCTGTCAATGTAGAGACGATTGATAGCCTGGATTATGGCGACATTGGCATCGCCCTGCGGCCAGCCGATGGCACGACAACCCAAACCCACGCCGGGGTCAGCGTGACCACCAGCGAAAACGTCGGCACGGAGATCGCCTCGGGCGGCTATTCCAAAGCGGCCGCCTTTGTGAGCGTTGGAGCGGGGGCAGATATCAGGGTCAGAGTGTACGGCCGACTGACCACCGGGGGCGACAACTACACCCTGACCCTGCTGACTGATGGCCAGCAGGCCAGCACCAAACAGGTCTATCTCTTCGACCTGGCCGCGCCGTTCCTGGCCATCGGTTTGCAGGCCGTGTCGGGCAGCGCGACCTGCTCCTGCTCGGTTTATTTGCTGCCATAGGAGAGACTATGTCTGGTGTGGACAAGACCCACGCCATCGCCGACCGGCATGGCCGGCTGCGGAGTTTCGATTTCTGCTCGACTGAAGAGCCAACCGAAACCTGGCCCTATATGCTGTGGATCAACCCGGCTACCACGGTGATCCGTGTGCGCAATGCGGATGACGCCGACTGGATTGTGATCACAGGCGGCGCCGGAGCGCCGCTGGATGCGCAATATTTGGTCTTGGCCCTGAGTGGGGGACTGCTGGCGGAGCGGAGGCTGGTGGCCGGTGCCGGCCTCGATTTGGCCGATGGCGGGCCCAACGCGGATGCGACCCTGACCCTGGACGATCATCCGCATGTGGGCGATCCTGGCGATGGAGGGAAGCTGGACCACGGGGCCGCGTTGACCGGCTTGGCGGACGATGACCATACCCAGTACATTCTTGCCGATGGCACGCGGGTTGCGACCGGTGCGCTGAAGGGCGATGCCTGGGGAGATATCGTCAAAAACACCAGCGGGGACGCTGCGGCTGTTGGGGACGTCGGCTATACAAATGAAGCCGGCGAGTACAAAACCACAACCACCGCCTACCTTGACGCAAGATGGTGCGTTGTTCTCATAGGCGGAGCGAATAATGCTGACATCTATGTGGCCCGGCGCGGGCGGGTGACAATCAAGGTAGATGGTCCCGCAGCGGTAGGAGAGTACTTATATACCAGCAATGTGGAAACCCAAGCCACGCCCCACAGCTATGTGAGGCCCGAAGTGTTTGCGGTGGTCCAGACGGCTTGGGCTGGGCCAGGGGCCGGGACGTGTGAGGCGCTGTTGCTTTGCGAGCGAACACCCATGCCTACGTCAAGCTCAAATGACATTTTGAGCATCCTCGACTGCTCAGACTCAAATTGGGCCTCCACATGCAATGGGGCACCGGTTGGGGCTGTCGTTGCCTACAACACGCCATTAATAGCCGGGTCGGAGGACGCTATTGTCCCCGCAGCAGCGACCCAACTGGGAAAATTAATTTTGCACAATACGACACGTGGAGAAGTGTCGTTTATCCAGGCGGTTAATGTTGGAGCCAACACTATTACCGTGACGGATCCCGCTGACGTTGCAGCCTGGCAGAATCTCGAGGATATTACTGTGTGCTCGCAGACCAATATTATCGCTGGCCCACCATACTTCTTTGATGTGGAGATCACCTCAACGGAAGTCCCTGCCCTGGCTGTGGCAATCGAGATGTACCTGACTTATAGAGATACTGCCAGCGCCAACAAGCTGATTTCACTTCATCCGTGGACGGCCCAAGTTCCCTCGTCGGGCGCCAACTTTCAAACCGAAGTGGCTAATGTATGGGTTCCAATCGGAGCATTTACGCAGAATCTGATTCAACGCCGCTTTACAATATATTACGATGCCTCCGGCGTAGGCACAATACGATTCATCACGAGGCCCAGGAAATACATCGTTGCGTCGCCATAGGAGGACGGGATGATCGAGATTGTCCATGCCATCAGAATAGAAGATATTTGGTCGTGTTCGCTGGAATTGTCGCAGGGAGACGCGCGATGGGCCCTGCCGGCCACCGCGCCGGGCAATTTGTCCAAGGAGGATTTGCAGGCGCATTTCGACGCACAAGAGAGCGACCTGTGGCAGGTCGCGGAACGCAAACAACATCCTGCCGATGTAATGCTCTATCTTGTCGAACGGGAACTGCTACGCCGCTTTCTCAATATATTGCTGGATGAAATCAACATCCTGCGTGGGGTGGCGGGGCTGCCACCTCGGACGCTGGCTCAGTTGAAGAATGCCCTAAGGGAGAAGTAAAGAAACCGACTCTAGCCTATTGTAGCCAGTAAGGCGTCCAATCTTGCGACATAGTGGGGGATAGGGGTTCCCCTGCCCCCGCCCATGTCGCAAAGAAGCGATTGCAAAGTAACGAACAAAGGCCTGCACCACTGGCGTGGTACGGCCTTTGTGATCTGTCCCCGTTCATTCACCTCGATCCGCTCAAAGATGCTGTGGATGGCTTTTTTCTGCGCAGCCGGAGGGCCTTGCCGAAGAATCTCGGCCACGTTGCTCAGGTCGAGCAAGGCTCGATCCAGATCGTAATCTGCCTGGCCCTGCTCCCACTTTTGCAACTCCTGCAACAGTTGACTTTTCCTGATGGCATATTCCTCTTTAGAATACTCCCCCTCCAGGC
>Ga0209635_10004590_pt1 | contig 10869 bp, 13 predicted proteins | sample DeeMarSWOR230_32_FD_187463 | JGI IMG/M metagenome (GOLD analysis project Ga0209635, IMG submission 187463) | Marine sediment microbial communities from White Oak River estuary, North Carolina - WOR-2-30_32 (SPAdes) (version 2) | ecosystem: Environmental > Aquatic > Marine > Intertidal zone >...
TCATGAATCCAAAACACTTTAAAATTATTCATTCAAAACTAATTCTTTATTATCTTTAAAATGATTTAAAGCTTTAGAGGGAATTTTTACTATCTTGTACTTTGAATAAAATGTTTTTCTTTTCTCTGTCTCTCTTCCCATTTTTTACGTTCTTTCCTTTATTTTCTCGATTTATATTCTTTACTTTTCAAGATTACGTTATTTTTTATCCAAGGTGTTTTTATTTTTTTTATTTAGATTATAAGAAATTATTTTATCATTAGGCGGTTTTTGCTCGGGAATTTCTTTGACCTCAACGGCTAAAATTTCTGGTTGGTGGTCTTTAAGCTTCTCTTTGTTTTTTTTCTCGTTCACTTATTTAATCACAATAGAAATTTAATTTTTATTTATTATTTATTTCGAGTCTTGTCACAAACACTTTAATTAATTCTAATATCATTTATTAAATTAATTACAAATGTGTAGATAGAAAAGGAAATAGTTTGATCTCAAAAATCTTTATCATAGGACCTGGAGGCATTCTTTGTTATACTAAAAATTTTTTTAACAAGATGGATAAAGATGATGAAGTTATAAGCGGGTATATTACTGCTGTTAGTGATTTTGCGAGAGAAATTAAGGGTGGTAAAATTGAATCCTTAATCTTTAAGAACTTCAAACTAGTTTATTCATATTCTCATGAATTTAAATGTATTTTTGTTATTGTTATTGATAAGGATGATTTAGAAGAGAGTGCCAGAAACAACTTAAAATTAATAAAAACAGAGTTTATTAAAAGGTACCGTCCATATTTAGAAACCTGGACAGGTCTCGTAAGCATCTTTAATAATTTTGATGGCTTTATAGAAGAAAATATTTACATTCCACCAAATATAATATTGACAGGAGAAAAAGGAGTTGGAAAGACAACATTGATGAATTTACTCCCAACAGAAACGATTATAGAATTAGATGATAATATGAATGAAATACTTTTTAAACAGATCAAGCTTTCGGGATTAAGTGGAATAAAGGAATGTATAATAAGAGCAATAAATCTAAATACCCTAATAAATTATTCAGATTTATATAAAGAAATGTTAAATTCAGCAGATATTATTTGTCTTATTACAAATTCTGGCGCGACTAATTTAGCACGTACTCAAAGATTGTTTTCTTTATTAAAGAATAAAGTGCCTAAATCAAACTTCTTTATACTAGCAAATTTCCAAGATAAGAAAGCTATTGCAATTGATTCAAAAAAGATCGAAGAAATGTTTGGTCTTAAGACTTTTAGCTTTTCAGCAATTCAAGATCTCTCTAAAGAGAAAATAATCAATATAATTAAAGAGATGTTAACAATTTCAATTTTAAATAATATTAATGGTTAATAAAAATTAGGGCAGGAATTATGACTATTAATAAAGATTTTGTATTCCCGGTATATATCTATGAAAGTGTGTTAAATGAGATTAAGGATCTTTGTAAAAATTATGAAAATGAAATATTTGGTTATTTAATTGGCCTGATATATAAATGGAAAGAAGAAATGTACGTTATTATAGAGGATATATTATTCATAGAAGGAACATTCTATAGTCATAAGGTATCATTTGCTCAAATTGAAGGAACCGCCGGAAAGTATGATAAAGAATTTCAAAAATTAAAACAAAAGAAAAAAAATAAGAATTTATGGATCGTTGGTTGGTGGCATTCTCATCCCGATTTAGGTTGCTTTTTATCAATAACTGATTTGAAGACTCAACAACACTTTTTTCCCGAAAGTTATCAAGTTGCATTAGTTATAGATCCTATCAGAGACACCTACGACTTCTTCACGATAGATACTCATTCCAATAAAAAATATAAAGCTATTAACAGTGCAATTATATCTGAAAATTAAATCATTTAATCTGAAAATATTAAAGAAAAATTATGAATAATAAAAAGGAAGAGCAAGAAATTGAAATCATAGGGCAAGATTCCATTGATTCAGATAAATATGATCGCCAGAAACGAATTAAAGGTTGGGATCAAGATAAGATTTCTAGCGCTAAAGTTATGGTAATTGGCGCTGGAGCTACCGGGAATGAAATTATAAAAAATTTAGTTTTAACAGGGATAGGTAAAATTTATCTGGTTGATTACGACTTTATTGAACCCTCTAATTTAAATCGCTGTGTTTTTTTTAATGAAAAAACTGCAGAAAAAAAGGAATATAAAGTTGATATCGTTAAGGAAGCTTCACGGATTTTAAATCCGGATGTTGAGATTATAGCTATAAATAAAGAATTGAACAAGATAAATAAGAGCCTTTATAGCCAATGTGATGTTATCTGCTCTTGTTTGGATAATATTGAAGCTCGAATTGAGGCAAATAATTATGCTTACTACTATAATACCCCTTTTATTGACTCTGGGATTGATGGCCATTTTGGAACTATCCAAGCAGTCTATTCTGAAGTAAATGAAGCTGCTTGCCTTCAATGTGGAATTACCGGCACCGATTTAGATTTAATGTGGAAGAAATTTTCGTGTACGGGGCAAGAAATTGATTCTGAAGATGGTGAAACAACAAGAAAAATAGCTACTATTATTACTACAACTGCAATAATTGGAGGTATTCAATCTCAACAAGTTTTTAAATTTATACTTGGTATCGATTATTATAAAGAGAAAAAAAGTTGGGATAATGAAATTGGTGAACCTTTAATTGGGAAACAATTAATTTATAATGGTCTTACAAATCAATTTAATATTATTGAGAAAATAAAAGATCCAAATTGTTGGACATGCTCATATAAAAAATTAAAATAAGATCTACATATTTAAATAATTTAAAGTTGTGATTAAGATTAGATATGCCTGAATTACCACTTGAAATCTGGAAGGATCGAATACGTAACGAGATAAAAAGTTTGGAAAGACTCAAAGTTATTGAAAAAGATTCAATAATTTGGCAAGAGAATAATGTAGAGTTCTTGATAATACTAAAAGCGTTAGGATTTATTCGAGAAATAGAAAATCCCCAAAATTTATCACCCAAAACTTCACACCGAATCCTTTTTAAACTAAATCGATCTTTCCCTTATCCCGGTGGTATAGATTTTGCATGGTATTCTAACATTTTTCATCCCAATATTCATCCTGTTGAATTACCTTATTCTACAAATCCAGGCACAGGTTATATTTGTTTAAATATTTTAAAACAATGGTCCAGACTTTCTGATCTAGAGACCACTGTGAAAGCATTAGAAAAATTATTGGAAGATCCAAACCCAAACGATCCTCTTAACTATGATATATGCTTAGAAGCAGCAGAATTTTTTAAGAAAGTAGATCTTGAAGCACTAAAAAATCAATTTCAAAATAAAATATTAGAAGATAAAAAAGATGAGGATATTATTATAATTGATGATTAAACTTAATAATAATATCCCCCAATTACTCTAGCCCATAAAGCCAGTTTATCATTTTCTTTTAATCCAAACTTATGGATAGCTTCTTCAATCGTTATGGTATTTGGTAATTCTTTTTCATGAAGCACTAGGGTATATGATCGTTGCTCCACACTAATAATACCCATATGTTTTATAACAATATCGATAATGCGTTCAATTTGGTGATGCTCTTTAACATCAAGTTTTATTAACTTGCCAGTTCTAGAATCTTCTACTGATAACCTCATGAAGTTTTTACCTATTTATCTATGTTATTAATTGCTAACTGAATTTCAAAAGTATTATATTAATAATTTAAACATTTTGCCTATTTAATATTGTTTTAAAATTCATATTAACTTGGAGGATTCGTTTTTGGAACAAGCTTTTTATATTCCTCTTTCAAATCTTTCTTAAATGGTTTTATTGGTTTTGATTCATCTAAAGGTTCATTACATACCCAACACATATTTTCTAAATTACTTAATTCTTCAGAACATTTTAAACAATATAGTGCACTACATTTGGGGCAGATATAATTAATTCTTGATACTTTATTTTTACATATTAAACAAATTCTTTGTTCTCGAAAAAAAGTAACTTCTTCCTCGGTAATACTTTGAGGTCTTGAAAAAATTCTCAAAGATGTTTGAGATTCATCACTAGCATCACTAACTATTATTAAATTTTCAGTCTTTATGTTATGAATTGTAAAATATAGGAAAGGAATTATAATTATCATTAGAGCCAATGTATAAAGAATGTTATAAAGAGATAAATCCATAAATATATAAAATATTTCAAGAGCAATTAACGAGCTAAGGGTTGAAATTCCAAGTATTATCCAGAAATAGAGTGCTCCAGAAAAATATTTTTGATTAACTATCATTGGAGAGAAGGCAATAAAAGTACCTAAAATAAAAATTATTGGGGGTAATGATAATGGTATTAAATTCAATTCTTTAATTTCTCTACTGGATAAATCCCATGCTATAGAATTTAGAATGAATCCAAACAATAATAGGGAAGAAATTGCTTTAAAATTTAATCGAGACCACTTTGTAAAATAAAACATGATTAACATTAGTAAAAATAAGTCGTACATTATAAAAACTGAATAAAAAACTGACATTATGTCATAGGGAGTAATAAATAAGAATATTATTGATAAGATTTGGAATATAATTAAAACAAACTTTGTTTTTCTTATAATCAATTCATATGCAAATATTAAAACACTGATACCCGCTACCCAAGCTATAACTCCAAATCTGGAATATAGTTCCCATGTGGCTCCAATATTATTATAATCCCCATAAAAAGTATTATTAGTGTATGCTCCCGGAACCGCAAGATCGCATAAATAATGGAATAGCCTATTGATTGCCAATCCAAAAATAAAACTTCCAAACCCAAATAAAACAATTTTATTATTAAAACTCTCTTTTTGTTTACCCCTATAGATATAAAAAATTCCACAAATAATAAGAAAAATTATAGCAATTCCCCATAAAAGACGTTCTGATGGGTCCCATATCTTTACTTCAGTCATAGTTATTACTTATTATTAAAATAAAAAAATTAATTAAATAGATTTTTAATAAATTTTCATGGCGTTGGTCTCGTACCTCTTCTAAACACTAGATAAAAGGCAAAAATCTCGATAGGAATTATACAAAAACATATTATTGCTGCAATATAATTTATGAAAATTAACCATATGCCTAAAAGGAGTAATATAATTGCTATTATCCCAGGTGGGCAAACAAAGATGTAAAATCTACTCTTTTTCTCTATTTTGGCCATTTTTTTCACATATTTTCTAACAATGATATTAGTTTTTATTAGTTAAAATTTTATTTAAATTATTATTGTTTGATGTGATAGTATTCGTACAATTTTGTATATAAATATGATCATAAAAATCGAAAAAAAGATGAAATACGATCATTCCAGCAATTCCTGCTATGATGTTATTTGTCCTTACTAAGGAACCTAAAACCAAAAAGAAGCTAACATGTAAAAAATTCTATACAAATAAATATCTAATTCATCATAAATCTTCTTAAAAGATAAATCAAACAAAAAATCAAAAATTAAATTATAAAAAAGTTATTAAATTAGTAAGTACTTAATCTAAAATTTTAGTTGTTTCAGTCCATGCCCGATTCCGACGAAAATAAGCTCATTGTTAAGTTAGTTAAATGTTCTCGTTGCGGGAACCCTTTTATGATTAAAAAAGGAGAGAAAGAATCGGGAGAATTGATCTGTGAAAATTGTATTAAATTAGAGCAAAGAAAAAAGCAACTTGCCAATTCAGTTATAGCGTCTCAAAAGAAAATAGAAATATCTATTCAAAAAATTAAAAATGAATTGAAACTAGCAAAATCACAATATAGAAAGGATTTATACAAGGAGAAGATTAAGAAACGATCAGAATCTTTAACGAAATCTGTTGAACTTTTACAAAAAATTAGAGACACTGACGATGAAAGATATATTGATGAATATAAAAAATTATTTGAAAAATTGAAGCAAAATTCGTATGATTAAGTTTATAGTTTTTTAAATTTGAAAGCAGTATTCAATAATCTTTTTTTGGTTCTTCTTCTAACTCACATAAATCTTTAGATTTCAGATTTAACTTTAAATTTTGCGTAAATGATAACTAAAAATGGGTATAAACAAGAAATACTTTTCTGAATCGATACTATTCCTCATTAAATTTATATCAAATTGTTTTGGATTTAAATTTTCTTCATAGAAATCAATTTTTTTATGTAAATTTACTCTATCTATATTAGGAATCCAAGGGAGACTAGTACAATAATGCTCTATTACTTTAAACTGATTTATGAAATATTGGTTTAATTTTCTTCCTATAGCAGGGTCTCCACCCAGATTTTTAATATTATACATTATTTCTTTTTTCAGATTAGTATCAGGGTATTCAATTAATCCCCCAAAGTCTGGTTCTCCTAAAATCAAGAATATGCCATCATTGGTTAAAATTCTATGAATTTCTGATATGGCTTTTTTCAAATCCCTTATCCATAGGAAGGTAAAATAGGAAATGATAACATCAAACATCTCATCCTCAAAAGAATTATTTGATATATCCATCACCATTAATTTTGCATTAACCATATTCTTTTCAAGGTTTACTCTTGCATATTCAATTTTTATTGCATCATTATCTATGCCATATAATTTTAAGTCATACATAACTCCAATTTCTTTAAGTAGTTCACCAGTAACGCACCCTACTTCTAATAAACTCTTCTTCTGAGCAAGATTTGCCTTGCTGTATAAATTATCGCGCAACTCAGCTGTCCATCTTAACCTTTCATCGAACTCAAACTCCCATTTCATCACTAAAACCAAATTTTTCGTACAATTAATTAGTTAATACAATTTTATCAAGAATTTTTAGATCGTAAAAATTTCTTTACATTTCACTTCGCTTTATTAATTTGAATAAAAATAACCTTAAAAAATTAAGTAGTAAACGGTTTAAAATTCAAATACGAATTATTTTAGTATTATTTTTAAACAATCTATATTTCTAATTTAATTAAGTTGAATGTATTAATTAATTTTCTAATTCTAAAACTATGTCGATAAATCAGATTTCAGTTTTTCTTCCTAATAAACCGGGAGAGCTTGCCGAATTTTTTGAGGTATTAATGGATAATAAAATTTATATTAGATCTCTTACAGTGGCAGAAACAGAAGATTATGGTCTATTATTACTTCTAGTTGATCAATTTGAAGAATGTATTAAAATTTTAGAAGAAAGAAAACTCCTATATTCAGTTACTGAGGTGGTAGCTGTTAGACTTTCTGATAATATTGCAGCATTATATAAAATTGCTAAACTCTTTGGTTCAAATAATGTAAATATTGAATATCTTTATACGAGTATAATTGATGACCAACCATTAATAATATTCAGACTAGATGACAATGAAAATGGAATCGAAGTCCTTAAACAAAATGGTTATCACGTGGTTAAGGAATTTTCATAATTATAGTTCAATAAATTAAAATTAAAAAAGATCATCGTCTACATCTTGATTATCCTCTGGAAATCTTCCAAATTCTAGCATAAATTGTTGAAGCAGCTCACTTTCTCTTTTTGTATACATTGGATCCTCATCATAATTAAAGAAACAAGCCTTAGAGTTTGTATTTAATTGTTCTTCCAAAATTTGGCGCAAATTAGGTGTTCCTTTTATGAAAATAATTTTTTGCTTCTCATTTAAAACTTGAATGGCACCTTCAGTTTCTGGCACGGTTTTTATATTTTCAATCGTCAATTCTAACCAATTTTGAGGCGGAAGTATCACAGTAGATATTTCAAAACGTAAATCACATTTTAAACACCGATTAGCTTCCTCCATAGCTATAGTTTCATTAAAGCCTAGTTCAATTTCGTTAAAACTACTTTGACGTTCTTCTAGTGATAAAAGTGGCATTTGAGCTCGTGTTTTATCATAAAATTTTTCATCACGTCCCAACCATGGATTAGATACATTGGATTCGACGAAATTATCGTTAATTTCACCATTGCCTTCTAAATACTTATCAATTGAAGAAGCAGCTTTTCGCCCCATTTCAATCGCATCTACTACCGAACCGGGGTTACTTATGACTTCACCACCTGCAAATATTCCAGGGATATTCGTCTCAAAAGTTTCTTCTTTAATTTTAATTAACCCTTCTGTGGAGATTTTAATTTTACTTTCACTTCCCAAAACAGATAAATCTGGGATTTGACCTATAGCTATTATTACCATATCGGTTTCAATAGATTTTATGTTGGTTTCGTCAAAGATAGGATTAAATAAGTCATTATCATCAAATACCGAATCACAATGGATAAACTCAACCTTAGATACCTCACCATTTGTATCAGTAATTTTTTTTGGCCCCCATGAGCAATTTAATGTTATACCTTCATCTATCGCTTTTTGAATTTCCCAATCATGAGCAGGCATCTCTTCTCTACATTCTAGACACGTTAATTGAACATTTTTAGCCCCTAATCGTTGAGCTGTTAAAGCTACGTCTATAGCTACATTTCCTCCCCCAATAACAATAACATTGTCTGTTACTTTAACTTCTTCACCAAGATTGACTTTTTTCAAAAAATCAAGACCCCAGAGAATGTTTGGCAAATTAGACCCTTCTATATTAAGTTTTTTAGTATTTTGAGCGCCAATAGCTAAAAAAATAGCATTAAAGCCCTGTTCTTTCAAATCTTTAAGTGATAAATGTTCACCTATAATTTTATCAGTTTGAATATCAATTCCTATGCTTAATATGTGTTCAAGATCTTTTTCAAGAACGGCTTGTGGTAATCGATATTCTGGGATTCCTACTCTTAACATGCCACCTACATAAGAATTAGCTTCAAAAACTGTGACAGAATGTCCAAGCCTTTTTAAATAATAAGCTGTTGTGAGTCCTGAAGGACCAGAACCTACCACTGCTATTTTTTTCCCAGTTGGGGGGTTGATATTTATTTTTGAATTCCATAAATTACTATCATGGTCCATTGCAAATCGTTTTAAAGCACATATAGCAATGGGATCATTAATTTGGCTTCGACGACATGCAATTTCACAATCATGGAAGCATACTCTTCCAAGAACCGAAGGAAAAGGCGTTTTTTCTCTTACGACTGCTGCTGCTTCAGCAAATTTTTTCTCTGAAATTAATCGAATATATCGTGGGACATCAATTCCTAAGGGACAAGTATCTCTACAAGGGACAAGCAATTTTTCACGTTCAGCCCAAAGAATATCTTTATCTGTGAGAGCTCCTGTTGGACAAACTTCAATACAGGCTCCACAAAATTTACAACCAGATTCTTTAAGAGAAGGTGCAAGACTTCCAACTATAGTTTCTCCATTAGAATAGACAAATCCTAAGGCTTCAACGCCACGAACATCGCGGCATACTCTAACACACCTTGTACATCCAATGCATAATTCATAATTTCGGATAAATAATGGTTCATTTTCTATAATATCCCGCCCTTGGGGCTTATATCGTGAAGTATCTTCTCCAATTCCGATATATTCAGCTACTTTTTGTAATTCACATCGTCCTAATATTGGACAACAACGTTCTTCTACCGGAACATTAGGTGAACATGGTTCACGACTACAACCCTCACGCTGGGCACACATCAAGCATGCATGGGGATGTTTTGAGAGAATGACTTTTAATTTCTCTCGGCGTAGAGCTTGAATTTCCGATGCTTCAGTCGAGATTATCATACCTTCTTCTACAATGGTACTACAGGATGTTTGTAAGCCTTCAATTCCTTCTATTTTTACAACACAAAGTTGGCACCCTTGATGTCCTTGAGTTGAATTGGTTGAATTTTCATTTTTAAATCTAGTATTCCCTTGGAAAATATATTCATTTGGCTTTAAACCTACTAGAGGAGGTAAATCAGGATGTGCACAAAGACTGGGAATGTATATTCCAGCATTTTGTGAGGCTTCTAGAATTGTAATTCCTTTCTTGACGTCAATTTTCGTTCCATTAATAGTTATTGGTATTGTATCCATAATTAACACTCTTTAGATATAATTTATTATAGAATTAATTACTTTTCAATTGAAATACAGAATTTTAATTTCGAATTTTTTAAAATCCAAATGAAATTTATTAAAATTAATGTGATTTAATAAATTATTTTCTTACCAAGAGTGAGATATTGCTCCCGGTTCACAAGCTTTTACACAAGGTAGTTCTTTTGTTTCTCCACTAGGTTTACAAGGAGCGCATGAATATTTAATCTTCTTTCGATGATCTTCTGAAACAGTTGCTATTATCTCATCGCTTAATGGATCTAATTCATCTTCAGCCATCTCTAAGACACCAGCAGGGCATACTTCTACGCACTTACCACATGAGTTGCACAAATCAGTATCTATAGTTATAAAGTATTCTCCACTTCCATCTTTATAACCATAATTTGCCTTCGTCATTTTTCCAAGATTATAATTCCTTTTATTTATTATAAATTTATTTTTAATAATAATTAATTTAAGCTTTCTTGCGTTCTTTTTCGATAAGAGCTTTAGCAAATAAGGCGGCACCAATAGCTCCTGCAAGTTGTGGATCGATATTAGATTCGGGGGCTTTAAGATTTAACTCATCTTCAATTCGTTTAACAACCCCGATATTTTTAGCGATTCCACCAGTTATAGCAAATTTTTCTTCTATTCCAAGCCGTAATAATAGAGTTACCACTCGATGCGCCATAGCTGAGCAATAAGCGGCTAACACTTTTTCTTTTGGCCAACCTTTTCTGAGTAATCCAACTGCTTCTGATTTTGCAAATACTACGCAAGTACTACTAACTGGTTCAGGTTCTTCATCAACTTCTAAAGACATTTTTCCTACATCATTAATATGCACTTGAAGTAAA
>Ga0209635_10004591_pt1 | contig 10869 bp, 11 predicted proteins | sample DeeMarSWOR230_32_FD_187463 | JGI IMG/M metagenome (GOLD analysis project Ga0209635, IMG submission 187463) | Marine sediment microbial communities from White Oak River estuary, North Carolina - WOR-2-30_32 (SPAdes) (version 2) | ecosystem: Environmental > Aquatic > Marine > Intertidal zone >...
TGGCATATGACCCTTAGTATCTAGTATCTAGTGTTCTCGCTCTACGCCCTATTTATCCCGTAGAATGAAATTCAGCGGGACGCTCTTTTTTTCTCATTACGCTCTACTCCACCGGTCTCTCAGGCACAGTCCTTATTCCCATCTTTCTACCTGGGGTATTGTCGAATTCTTCAATTATGTAAAACAAAAGCAAAGGAAAGAAACGCTTAAATTTACCATGCATGTACTCATGCGCAAGGTTAACAAATTCCAGCAGTTTTTTCTCTGAAGGGAGCGCTGAATCATCGTCTGGGTGAACAATCCGGGCGATTGTTCTTAACTCAAAAGAAGGAATATCAAGAAAGACCAATGTTGCAGATGGGTTATCCATCACATTTAGAAAAGTATGAGTTTCAAATTCAGGTGTGCTATATAATTCAAGGGTTGTCTGTTTGCGCCAATCAAAAAAGTCTAAATCTTCATAGAAGGATTTAAGAACGTCCATCTTCTCAGGCATCGGGCTTTGATACGTCTCTTTTAGCCGATTTATTGCATTATCTATGTTTTCATCTTTGGGTGCCAATCCAATACCCTTAATTGCATTATTGACTGTGAACTCAGAATCGAGTCGTCCAAGACCATATGTAGCAACAGCACCTGAGTGCGGTCCTCCCCACCCAGGGAATTCACCAGTTTTTATTTTCTCGAGAAACTCTAAACGCTTCTCTCGATTCCACTTCATAAACGCATCACTCGCTTTCCGGAGAACAAATTCCTTCCACGCACCATCAATCCTTGCTTTAATCGTACCATTTGTGTAGCCAGAAACATCAACCGTTTTTTGGAAAAACTTCTTATCCTTCCAGAATTTTTTTTCTGAATGTTCCCACTTACCACCCCACAGTAATCTGGGAAACTTACCAAAAAAGACAATAAGTGGCGATGCAAATCCGAATATTTTGAGGAAATCCCTTCTTGTCATCTCTCCCCCATTCAGGAATTAATTAAGTTTGAATAAATGTTTGTGGTAAAATAGATTTAAACCTATATTTTCAATTTTTGGTGCACCAAAACAGATCTCAAATGAAACCCCGTGAGTCCAACTATTCTGGTTTCAATTTATCGTGTATCTCATTTTTAAAGATTTTAGATGGTCTGAAAAAAGGAACATATCGGTCAGGCAAAGTGTATGCTTTACCACTCTTTGGAGCCTTAGCACTTCTTCCTGGTCGCTTTCTCAATTCAAACGTACCGAACCTGCGCAACTCAACTCTCTTATCTTTTATCAACACATCGAAGATTGTGTCCAGAAAAGCATCAATTAATTTTTCGATTTCAGCCTTAGTAAAGGCAGGACCGAACTTCTCAGCGATTTTTTCGACTAAAAGCTCTCTTCTCATTTTTCCTCCTTCTATTTCGAACACCCTGTGCAAGAATTCTTATCACAACTTGTACAGGACGACCCAATATTATTTGAATAATCACTGCTACGAACTCCAAATGTTGAAAATAATCTTTCTAAGTTCTTGCTGTTACACTTTGGACATTTCACCTCTCTTAATTCATCTCTCTTCAATATCAACTCCTCAAAAATAGACTCGCAATTATTGCAGTAAAAATCGATAGTAGGCATAATATACTCTATTATATCGATAACATTTTATATGTCAATGGCTTCATACCTTTTTCCCCTGCAGCACTCAAGCAAAATCCTTGCCTACTTTTTCCTTCTTGTCTTCTTGCGACGTTTTTTCCATGATCTCCTATCGTATTTTATTGTCTTATCTGACTCAATCAATTTCCGAAATTCTTTCTCAGTCAGCAATCTGCGCCTCGCACCAACCCTCCGTTCACCTCTCTTCCTTCTTTCCTTTCTCATCCAGACCTCCTGTTCAATTTTATACATTAAATATAGAGTGTCAAGCGTAATTGTAGGAAATAATTGGTGAAAAGTCAAAGAACTTAAAATTTAACTCCAATCGCCTTCAGAATAACTCCTGATGCTTTGTGCCGACAGCATCTAAGTTCACTTTTCTCTTGACTTTCGCAAAAAATTCTATAATATTGTACAAAAGGAGGAATGCTAGTGACATTTGATATTAATTCCCTTCTAAAAGCGTTTAGGCGCATAAAGAGCCAATTCATGAGTGATATCGCAATTGATTTAGGAACTTGCACTACCTTGATTTATGTTAACGACCGTGGCATTGTCCTTAACGAACCAACAGTCGTTGCCATTGATACAAAATCAAAAAAATGCCTTGCAGCAGGGGATGAAGCAAAGAAGATGCTAGGCAGAACCCCCGGTGAAATTAGAGCTATAAGACCTATGAAAGATGGTGTTATTGCCGATTTTGAAATGGTTGAGCTCCTTTTGCGGACATTCATTGAAAAAGTACAGAAAAAACGACTGTTCACACGCCCAAGGATAATAATTTGTGTACCGTCCGGAATAACCGAGGTCGAAAAAAGAGCTGTCAGAGATTCAGCAGAAGCAGCGGGTGCACGAGAGGTTTTCTTAGTCTCAGAACCTATTGCCGCAGCCATTGGTATTGACCTACCTGTCCACTTAGCAACTGGCAATATGGTAATCGATATTGGTGGAGGCACAACCGAAATCGCCGTCATTGCGTTATCCGGCATTGTAACAAACAGTTCCGTAAGAACTGCAGGGGATGAAATGGACGACGCGATACTGCAGTATATCAAGAAGAACTACAACCTCATAATTGGCGAACAGACAGCAGAACAGATTAAAATCGAAATAGGGAATGCCTTCCCAACTGTCGAGGATAATAGCATAGAAGTGAGAGGGCGAGATTTAGTCTCGGGAATACCAAAGACAATAAAATTAACCAGCCACGAAGTGAGAGAAGCAATACAAGAACCTCTCTCTATGATTGTCGAAGCAATTCGTCTCACATTGGAAAAAACTCCACCCGAGCTTGCCGCTGACATAGTAAATTCTGGAATCTATATGGCAGGCGGTGGATCTCTATTACGTGGCATTGATACTCTTATAAGAGAAGAAACAAACCTTCCAGTAACTATTGCTGAAAATCCCAACAAATCAGTTGTCATCGGTGCAGGTAAAATCCTGGATGATATGTCGAAATTTGAAAAAGTAATATTTCAAATGAAGAGAGAATAGTTGTCGCGACGTCAGTTAATACTATTTTCTATTTTACTCACAATATCAGTAATTCTATTATCTCTAAGAGAACAGACCAAACTGCAATTATCTACAAACCTTTCCTCTGTCGTATTATTTCCTGTAAAAACTGTTACTGAATTTCTGCAATTCTTAACTGTATCAAATACTCGTATCACACAACTTGAAACCACAATAAACAAATTACAGCTCGAAAATGCTGAGTTAAAGAAAAAAATCCCTCTCGATACAACTGAATTCAGGATAAAAAAGTATGAGCTAATGAAGGCTCAGATTGTTGGACGTGATCCGTCAAACATAAATGGATTTTTATATGTGGATAAGGGTAAAGATAAGAAAATATGTATAAATCAACCTGTAATTTCTGTAAATGGATTAGTCGGCAAGATTAAATTCGTAAATGCTTATTACAGCATTGTAGAAACGATAGAGAATCGCGGATTCGCGGTGAGTGCCCTTGATGTTAGAACAGGGATTCATGGCATCATCAAAAATAAGGGATCTCTTATGTTCGAATTCATTAGAATTGACGACGAAATTGCGACAAATGACTCTATCTATACATCAGGGATGAGCGAAATTTTCCCTGAAGGTGTTTTGATTGGTAGCGTAAGCAGAATAGATAGTGTAGAAAATCCTTTCTTCAAACCTGTTCACATTATGCCAAGTGTCAAAATAAACCGCCTCACTTATGTCTACATCATATTGGAGATCGAATCATCAACCTCTGGATCGTCAAAAAAAAATCTCCCTGGTAACTCACAATATTATTCAACTGAATAGAACAACATATGAAATATATACTATATATAGCCTTACTGTACATCTTTCTGCCATTCAACCTCTACATTGATTTAATTGCAGTTCTTATATTCTTCATCGCTTTAAGAGAAAATGAAAGATTCACTCTGTTCTTCTCTTTTTTTGCAGGTCTTCTTACTGACCTTTACTATCCTGTTGTTATCGGCATTAATCTGCTTATCTATATAGGTCTTGTCCAAGTACTCCTTTACATTAAGAAATACATGGCACAGAGCAACCTAGTCACCTTTGCTTTGTTTGCCATTTTTTTCCTCACTAAAATCGTTATTGTACACCTTGTACTCTCAACCCCATTAAAGATTCAACCGGTTATAATTACACTAATGTTTTTCTTCCCCACATTTATGTTGCTCAACAGACTAGTTTACAGAGTATGGATGAAAACGTAAAAAAATTTAGGATAATCCGAAACGTAATTGCCGTTGTTTTTGTAATAATCATACTCACAAGTATCAGATTACAGATTATTGAAGGGAAAAAGTATTATAGATTGTCAGAAAAGAATCGAATCAGACAAAAATATAACCCCGCGCCGCGGGGCATAGTCTTTGATCGCAATGGGATAGAGATCGCAAACACGAGACCAGGTTTTTATGTCTCTGCTATTCAGTCAATCATCGATGAAAATACATTAAATGAAATAACTGAAATTCTAGATATCGATGAGGAAATGGTCAGAGAAAAATTCAGGTTGGAAGAAAATCCTTTTATGCCGGTTAAGATAGCTCACGACATACCCTATAAACAACTCTCGATAATAGAAGAAAAAATGGATGTGCTGAAGGGTATTGAGGTTGGTGTTGAGCCGCTCAGAAATTATCCGTACGGTGAAGTACTTTGTCATGTCCTTGGATATGTAGGTGAAATTACAAACAGAGAATTACAGGGGAATATAGACTATTCAATCAATGACTACATCGGTCGAATGGGGCTTGAGGAATCCTATGAAAACCATCTAAGAGGCGTTGATGGTATTGAATATGTTGAAATCGATGCTCGCGGCAGGGAGGTTGGAAAAATCACAGAAAAAAGACCCACGTCTATTATCAATGGTAAAGACATCTATACAACAATTGACTGTGCACTTTCTGAATCGGTAGCAGTATACTTAGGGAAATATCGTAAAGCAGCTTGTGTTTGCTTGGATCCCCGAAACGGTGAAATCTTTGTACTCTATTCAAAACCTGGATTTGATCCTAATCTTTTCGTGCATGGGTTAAGAAAGGAAGAATGGCAGATACTGAATACTACCCCTGAAGCTCCGATGTACAATCGAGCAACAATGAGCTGTTACCCAGCCGGTTCTACATTCAAACCTTTTGTTGCCTTAGCTGCGTTAGATTCAAAAATGATTACGGAAGAAACATGCTTTGCTCCTTGTCGGGGTAAGTATCGCCTGGGAAGAAGAATTTTTAAATGCTGGAAAGCGCATGGAAAACGTAATCTTATTGGCGCGATAGTCCACTCCTGTGACATTTACTTTTATCAGTTGGGACGTTTCATTGGAATCGACACAATGGTATCAATTGCACGAGAGGTGGGTTTTGGTAAAAAAACAGAAATTGATATTCCAAACGAGAAAGGTGGTCTTCTACCAGATCGAAAATGGTTTGAGAATCGTTATGGTGATAATTGGACAGAAGGACATGTTTTCAATTTCAGTATCGGTCAAGGTGATCTATTAGTTACACCTTTACAATTGGCATGTGCCTTTACTGTCTTTGCAAATGACGGAAAAATTTGTGTTCCCCATATCGTAAAAAAAGAAAAACATGATTATCACACGACCGCTATTTCAAAAGAAGCGATTGCGACTGTAAAAGAGGCGCTGGGAGAAGTTGTTTCCTCGGGCACAGGAACACTTGCCCGTGTAAAAGATTATGTAGTGTGTGGGAAAACAGGTACTGCGCAGAACCCACACGGTGAGGATCATTCTCTATTTGTCGGTTTTGCTCCGATTGATAACCCACGAGTGCTTGTCTGTGTATTTGTGGAAAACGCTGGACACGGTGGGAGTGTCGCTGCTCCCATCGCTGGAAAGATACTCAAATATTGGCTAAACAAAAATTACACAGAGCAACATGCACAAAAGAACTAATCTCGGTTTAATTGCATCAATTACGATCTTATCTGTAATCGGTCTTATGATGATTTATTCAACAGCAGATCCAACAATATTCTTGAAGCAATCAATGTGGTTAGTCATAGCGGTCTCCGTGGCGTTCATTTTTTCAAAAATATCACCGAGGATATGGATCACCTTAGCACCCTTTCTGTACTTCGGTATCATATTGCTACTCTTTATCCTCCTCTTTACAGATGGATCGTATCCTAAACGTTGGTTTCGGTTTGGTACAATATATATTCAACCATCAGAATTTGCAAAATTTGCAACGATCCTTTTTCTAGCAAGTTTCTTGGCAGCGAGGAGGAAACTCAAGAGATTATCTGATATATTTATACCTCTCATAATTGTGACAATACCTGCGCTACTAATTTTTCTTGAACCAGATCTAGGAGCAGCTCAAATTTTTTTTCCGATTCTAATCTTAATGCTATACTGGGCAGGCCTCCCGGGCGTAAAAATTTTTGTTTTCTTCTCCCCCATTATTTCTGCGGCTGCAAGTTTTTCAATCTATGTCTGGGTAGCCTACTTCGTAGCACTTACCGTATTTCTGTATTTCCATAAACAATTAAGTGATTTCGTCTATGGTATCGTAGGTAATTTCCTCTCTGGATTGATCATGCCGCTAGTATGGAATTCATTAAAAACCTATCAGCAGCAGCGAATTATTTCATTCTTTTCACCATGGGTTGATCCAAGAGGGATGTCGTGGCAAATAATCCAATCAAAGATTGCCATTGGCTCAGGAGGCATCATTGGTAAGGGTTTTTTGTCTGGAACACAAAAAAAATTAGAATTTCTTCCGGAAAAACATACGGATTTCATTTTCTCATGTCTTGGTGAAGAATTCGGGCTGATTGGAACAACACTCACAACTATCGCATTTGTATATTTGTTCTACAGATTGCTTGTATTGGCAAAAGAAACAAAAAACAGATTCGCAAGCATCTGCATTAGTGGTATACTTGCCTGGATAGGCTATCAAACCTGTTTAAACATTGGAATGACAATGGGCTTATTACCAATAACAGGTGTCCCTTTGCCTTTCATAAGTTATGGTGGCTCATCACTTCTCACCTGTTTCATGGCCATAGGCCTATGCCTTGCCATATCAAGATCAAAATTCAGATACTAGGCTAAACAAAAGACAGATCTACACCCAATTGAAAAAGCAACCGCAGTCTCACCTTTTGAGAATTCTAAAAAAGCATTCACCAGTCTCTTTTTTCACTTGACAATATAGCAATTATGATTATTCTTGTATACAAGAACATGGAGGAAAAATGATAAAAACAATAGTGCTGTCTTTAATTTTGATCATTCTCACCTGCGGAACAGGTGTCGAGATAAATCCCGAGTGTGTCCTAAAACATACTGCCGAAATGGTACGGTTAGAAAGTAGTTCGTCACCCAAAGATAAGGTATTTGTCAATCTAAGTTGGACATGGGTCTGGGATACACCAAGAGGCGATGGCGTAATTATAGAAAGAAAAATTGATGCTGATTTTGATTCAATTGGTTATGTTACACCGATTGAAGCAGCGATGACATTCTTTGACACATCCGCCGTGCTGACACCTAATGTTGAGGTCTCTTACAGTCTGGGTTTTCTGGACGGCAAAAAAATTACGCCTTTCGATACTACCACATTTACAATACCACCTGCACAGCACATCATACAACCCGATACTGAATTCATCGATACATCATTAATACATTCCGATAGCCTTGATATCATCTTCGGCAGATTGCAAGGTTTTGATACAACTGATGTCGTTATTTTCAGAACGTCTTTCACTGATATCGATAGCATTATCTATACCCCGATAGATGATATCTTAAACGCATTGTTAGATACAGTGGTAAGTGCTAAGACAACCGATACTATTATAAGAGTGGATGTGGCTAGCATTGATACGCTTGCCATTTATATGATAAAGATAACATCATCTGCCGTACCGATCCTGACTTATATCACGGACACCTCAATTGGTCTCCGTGCCTTTATGAGATTACCATTCCCATAAGGTTAAGTATTTAGGTGATTGATAGACATATATAATCCATCTTATGGCAAAAGTAGAACTTGATGTTCTCTTGGAAGAATTAGTTTTGAGGGAGGGATCAGACCTACACCTCCGTTATGGTGTTCCGCCCATTATCCGTGTTAGTGGCAGGCTAGAAAAATTGGAGCAACCAGCTCTTGATGACGGTAGTTTAGAAAACCTCATATATGGATTAATGAATACAACGCAGAAAAATCAATTTGTCAAAGCACTTGAGTTCGACATGGCATACGAAATTTCTGGTGTGGCTCGTTTCAGGGTTAACTGTTTCAAGCAGATGGGACACATCGGTGCAGTTATGCGGATCATCCCTCTAAAAATAAAAACAATAGATGAATGGGGCTTCCCTTCGGTCTTCAAGAAAATTGCTGAGCTACCTCGTGGTTTAGTGCTTGTAACAGGACCAACCGGAAGCGGAAAATCAACAACGCTTGCAGCAATAATAGAATATATAAATCAGACCGGAAAAAAACATATTATTACAGTTGAAGATCCCATAGAATTCTTGCATCGAGATAAAAAATCGATTATTGAGCAGCGCGAAATCGGCATTGATACCTTTTCTTACGCTGAGGCCTTGCGGCGCATAATAAGGCAGAATCCAGATATAATATTGGTCGGTGAAATGCGCGATCTCGAAACAATGGCTCAAACAATCACAGCTGCTGAAACAGGCCATCTCGTATTCTCAACACTTCACACAATTGATGCGGTTCAAACAGTTGACAGAATCATAGACGTTTTCCCGCCAGCCCAGCAACAACAGATTCGTCTGCAACTGTCCACAACACTGCAAGCGGTGATAACCGAAACTCTGGTGCGTAGAAAAGACGGTGCAGGCAGGGCGGCTGCTTTTGAGATCATGGTTTGCACACCTGCGATCAGGAGCGCAATAAGAGAAGCAAAAACTCCTCAGATTTATACCTCCATCCAGACTGGTTCCAAGGTCGGCATGATTCAAATGGACCAATATCTAAAGAATCTTTTTCATCAGGGTGCGGTCGAATACGAAGAAGCACTTGCACACTGCAATCACCCTGACGAATTTGAGAAACTGAGGTAGTCAGTGATAAAATTACACGAGCTTTTGAATGCACAAATACAATATAATGCATCCGATCTTATTTTGAAGGTTGGTTCTCCTCCGATCATGCGCATAAATGGTGACCTTAAGCTTCTTGATCTACCACAAGTGACCACAGTTGACATCGAAACTGGGCTCGTTGAGATGCTCACAAAAAGACAGATAGAAGAGTATAAAAAAAGGTTTGAATTAGATTTCTCATATGAGATGTCCAATGGAGCGCGATTTCGAATTAATCTTTTTAAACAAAAAGGCAATCTTGGTGGGGTTTTTAGACTCATACCTTCGAAAATACCGACCATAGAGGAATTAGCTTTTCCGTCGGTTCTGAAAGAGATGGCCATGAGGCCGCGCGGGCTCATTGTAGTCACTGGACCATCTGGTTGTGGTAAATCCACAACCCAAGCTGCGCTCCTGGATCATCGCAATAGCAAAGATACGTGCCATATTGTGACTGTTGAAGATCCCATTGAATTCATCCACAAGAGTAAGGTAGCATTAGTGACACAAAGGGAGGTTGGCAGAGATACACACTCTTTTGCCAATGCACTCAAATTTGTGTTGCGACAAGATCCAGATGTCATACTTGTTGGCGAGATGAGAGATCTTGAAACAATTCAACTCGCGATAACTGCGGCAGAAACTGGACATACAGTAATAACCACGCTACACACATCAGATTCAATATCCACGATCGATCGCATTATTGATGTTTTCCCGCCTCACCAGCAAAATCAGATTAGAATGCAAATCTCATTGAATCTTCTATGCGTAATATCTCAGAATTTATTGAAGCGTGCTGATGGTCACGGAAGAATAGCAGCATACGAGATACTTATAGCCATACCCGCGGTTAGGAATTTAATTCGTGAATCAAAAACTCATCAAGTTTCCAGTATTCTTCAGACTTCTCAACAATTGGGTATGATATCTTTTGATGCATGTCTAGCCAACATGGTACAAAGACAAATCGTTACAAAACAGGAGGCAGAATCAAAGGCGCTCAACCAAGATACATTCCACAAGGAAATGGAACAGTTATCTAAGTCTGGATAGTGGCAAAAAAAAATTATCTCAAGTTAAATAGTCCAGTCCGATATGTAAAAGGGATAGGACCGAAACGATCACAGTATCTTAAAAAAATCGGTGTAGAAACAGTCAACGACTTGCTCTTCCTTGTACCCAGAAGATATGTAGACTATTCGAATATTCTCAAGATAAAGGATCTGAGGATCAATGATGAAGCAACAATTCTTGGTAAGGTTCAATTGACTGAGAAACAAAAAACAAGGAAGAGAGGTATTCTTATTAAAGTCGTTATGGCTGATGGAACAGATTCAATCGTCTTGAAGTGGTTTAATCGACCTGATCTAAAAAATAGATTCAAAGTGGGCGATTGGTTGATAGTTTCGGGAAAAATGACTTTTTTTCGCGGAAGGCAGCTCATAAATCCTATCTATGAAATATTGGATGAGGAAGAAATAAGAGAGAAGACACACGGTTCTATCATACCCATTTATCCACTTACAGAAGGACTCAGCATATGGGATATCAAGCGGGCCGTAAAAATCTCATTAGAAGAGTGTCTAAGTGAAATATGTGAAACATTACCGCATCGATT
>Ga0209635_10004593_pt1 | contig 10866 bp, 10 predicted proteins | sample DeeMarSWOR230_32_FD_187463 | JGI IMG/M metagenome (GOLD analysis project Ga0209635, IMG submission 187463) | Marine sediment microbial communities from White Oak River estuary, North Carolina - WOR-2-30_32 (SPAdes) (version 2) | ecosystem: Environmental > Aquatic > Marine > Intertidal zone >...
CGTGACTTGCGAAGGATAGGTCTCATGAGATATGAAGAATGCGCCCAGGAGGACTCGAACCCCCAACCTTCTGGTCCGTAGCCAGACGCTCTATCCAATTGAGCTATGGGCGCACAAGGAATATTTAAAATCCGTCTATCGGTCGTTCCGGCACGTGTCCGGTTTCACTGGCATCCTGCCTGATACGGGGTTGCTGTCTTACTGGTTCACCTTTGGGCTCGAGTGTCAACTCGACACCTCCGACGATAGTCGCTAAGAGATTATATATCAGAACCCAAACGATAATTCCAATAGTCCCCAGTACAGCATACGTTATCGCAACAATCGGTATCATCACGAACCCGAAGTTCCTGATCATGGGAAAACCCTCTCTCAGCGCTGGATCACCCAACGTTCCGGCCATATAGCTTATGCCGGACAGTACGATGCTGTAGATCAATGCTATCAGGATCCCGATCACCAGAAAGATGATAAATGTCAGCTTCACGACTGGCCAAAGTGGAATCTTCTTTAATTCAAACGTCCTTGACAAAATACCTCCTCTGATCTATCCGAACCTACTTTCCTTATATATACGGCATCGACATACGGTCAATCATTTTATAAAGGATTGAGCCCCTTTGGAAGATGATGCCGGGTCGCCGCAGCTCCTCCCCACTCCCTTCCTTTCTCCCCGTGAGGAGGAATGGCGGAGAGGGAGGGATTCGAACCCTCGGTGGAGCTTTTAACTCCACAACCGCTTAGCAGGCGGATGCCTTCAGCCGCTCGGCCACCTCTCCGTGCCAGCCTCAATCGTTACACGATGGCGGAGGGCGAGGGATTCGAACCCCCAAGGGCTTGCGCCCGGCGGATTTCAAGTCCGCTGCCTTACCAGTTAGGACTAGCCCTCCGTATGAAAAAAAAACAATCCTCCCCCGTGAGGGAATGACGGATTCAGTATAAAAATTATATGTACTACTGTCAATCAAAAGGGAATTCCGACGACACTACCGTTCGTCAACTTCCATCCTCTCCCACTCCTGGAGCTTCCTGCGGTTCCGAAAACGTTTGATCGAGTATACCAAAACAAAGAGAAGCGCCAATATGAGCCAGTACGGGGCTGTCTGCACCACTACCCCTACTGTTCCGTATCGCCGGCTGATGAGTATGTGAAAACGGATGGAAAAATCACCAGGAGATTCTCCAAATGTCAGGATGAAAGCCTCCTCGAAGCTTCCCAGATCCCGTATGAATGCCGTCAAGGTGATGAGATCTTTCCCTCTCTCACGGAAGAGTTCGTCGACAGCCAAATAGCTCAATCCGTATGCGAGAGAGGCATCCCTGGCGAGTCTCGGAAACATTCCTTCTAAATCCTCCAGGTATGGGAGCTCCCTTTTCCAAACCGAGTTCATGAGGCGCCAATGATCTGAAAACGTCCATTCGTCCGATTGCACCATGGCGAGCCCCTCCATGAACCAGGTAGGACAGTGAACACCGCCCACCCTCTGTGCGAGGAGCAGGTGAGAAAGCTCATGGCGAATCACAGTCTTGAGCGGACGTGGAGATCGGAGCACGGCACCGGTATGTATGCCGAGTACCTGGTTTCCGATGTCGCTGAACGCAGCACTCCATTCCTGCACACTGCCACCATGTATTTCACGGTAACGTTGTTCATCGGAGGCGAGAAAGACATCTATCGTATCGATACGTTCCAGTCCGATCTCAGAAGCGATCTCAGCGCCCGAGGAGACGAGCAGTTCCTCAACTGTTTCGGCCATTCGTGAATGACTTGAGGGATAGTGGATGACAAAGGGGCTCCCAACACGACCAATGGTTTGGTATCCGTGCAGTTCGCCAGCTGCAGATACTGAAACCGCATGACCGACGAATATCATGAGAATAATTGGAATATAGAGAGAGACGTGAGCCCGGCTCATTCTCCTTCTCCATTGCCAGCTTTTTCTATGATACCACCACCAACAACCACACCCCCCCGGTACAGGACGAGCGACTGACCAGGGGTGATTGCCCGCTGCTGATCCTTGAATCGAACGAGGAGTCTGTTATCCCGCCGCTCGATCGACTTGACTTCCGCTGGACGATGACGATAGCGGACCTTGGCGAGGAGGGAATGATGGGGGGCATGCCCGCGAAGCTTGATGCCCCGACACCATGCAACGGTGGAGTAGAGCTCCGATTCCGGCGAGAGAACAACTCGGTTCCGGCGTGCATCGATCGACTTCACGTACAGCGGGACTTTCCCTACAATACCGAGCCCTCTCCGCTGCCCGATGGTATAAAAGGAAATGCCTTTATGGTATCCGAGGATGTGCCCTTCCTGGTCGACAACCTCGCCTCGTCTATTCTTGACGTGGGCTGAGAGAAACGCATGAAGGTCGCCGCCAGGCAGGAAGCAGACATCCTGGCTTTCCTGCTGCACACGCTCGGAGAATCCGAGCTCCTTTGAGATGCGGCTTACCACCCCTTTTTCCATCTCCCCGATCGGAAAGACGGTACGTGCCAGCAGCTTGACCGGTACACGGTAGAGAAAGTAGGACTGATCCTTCGCCCGATCGAATGCAGTAGCGAGAAAGATACGCCTCGCTGGCCTCTCGACAAGCCTCACGTAATGTCCGGTGGCTATGTGTTCGAGTCCCAACCAATCAGCGATTCTACCCAGGGCAGGAAACTTGACCTTCTCGTTGCAGATGACACACGGATTCGGTGTCCTTCCCTTCCGGTACTCCTCGATGAAGTTACGAATCACATACCTTCTGAAGTCCAGCTCGACATTGAGTGTATGGTGGTCTATCCCCAGCCTCTCACAGACTTCCTTCGCCCGGCGGAGCGATGTCTCGCTGCAGCAAGACCTCTTCGGGAGGTATGAGCGTTCATAACAGAAGAACCGGAGGGTCACGCCTACGACCCGATACCCCTGCTCGTTGAGAGCCCAGGCGGCGGTGGAGCTGTCAACACCACCACTCATACCAACTGCGACACCATCAAGTGACATCGTACGATATTGCGAAAGAACGGGCGGACTATGACGTATTGCGTCTTGCCATACCTCAGGCTGGATCGGATGCAGGAGTGACTTCCTCCATCTGACCATTCTCTCATCCGGATCGTTCTTTCAATGGGGAAAGCTCCCGGAGACGCATTACCACCCCGGGAAAGATCTCAAGGAAGCTCTCTACGTCCTCGATACTGTTTTCGATGCCGAGACTTATGCGAATACCGCCCTGGGCCTCGGATGAATCGAGTCCCATGGCCCGCAGCACGTGGCTGGGCTCGTTGGCGCCGCTCGAACAGGCACTCCCGCTCGACACTGCAAACCCGAGCATGCTGAGGTTGAGCGTGATCGCTTCCCCCTCAACATACCTCACCGTCACACTGCTCGTATTCGGAACCCTCGGTGCATGAACACCATTGACAAACACATCATCCACCTTGCCGAGAACTCCCTTCTCGAGCCTGTCCCTGCAATCTCCGATGTGCTTCATCTCCTGGGGCAGATTCGCCCGAGAGATACGACACGTTTCACCGAAACCAACGATTCCCGGCATGTTCTCAGTGCCCGGTCTCAACCCGTGCTCATGACCACCGCCGGTGTATATGGGCTCCAACGCCGTTCCCCTCCGCACGTACAACGCGCCGATTCCTTTCGGACCGTAGAATTTGTGAGCCGAAATTGAGAGAAGATCAACGCCGAGCTCCTCAACGTTCACAGGTATCTTACCAACACCCTGGACCGCATCGACGTGCAACGGAATGCCCCGTTCCCTCGTCAAGTTCGATATATCGCGAATTGGTTGGATCACTCCCGTTTCGTTGTTTGTGAGCATGACACTCACGAGAACCGTTTCCGGCTTGAGTGCTTCCTCGAGTATGTCGATACGGACAACGCCATCCTTCGAGCACGGAACATACGTCACCTCCACCCCATCTTTCTCCAGCGATTCACACGTGTTCAGGACAGCCGGATGCTCAATGACCGAGGTGACGACGTGCGGCGTATCTCCCGCTTTTCGTCTCGACTTGACTGCACCCCTGATAGCGAGGTTATCGGATTCGGTGCCTCCTGATGTAAATATTATCTCTTCGGGCTCGGAGCCGATCAGAGCTGCCACCTGTTCCCTCGATTGGTCTACGACAGCTCGGTTCTCCTGTCCAAAGAAGTGGAGGCTGCTCGCGTTTCCAAATCGCTCCCGGAAGAACGGGAGCATTGCCTCGATTACCTCGGGACGCATGTATGTCGTCGCGTTGTGATCGAAATAAACTCTCCTCGATACATCCGCCTTCTTGTTCATGTATGCTTCTCCCCCTTATTCTCAGCCGGGTGATGCCTGATGGTTCTCAACTCCTCCGCATATCGGAGAGCTTATAAGATTTCAGAACCATCGTGAGATCCCTCTCGAGATTCTTGAGGAGCGGTACCACAGGACAATCTTCGTACCTCTCACACAGTTCCACTGAAAGATCATCATTTGAACCGATACACTTCGACACCAGGACGGGGCCCTCGAGTGCCTCCACGATCTCGCTGATCCGGATCCTCGAAGGAGGCCTCATGAGCCGAAAACCCCCACCCGGCCCACGAACACCTTTTATGATGCCCTTTCGCCGCAACTGTGCCATCAGTTGTTCAAGAAAACTGGGAGAGATATCCTCCTGCTCCGAAATCTGCTTTGCAGAGACGGGAGCCTTCCCATAATTTTCAGCGAGAACTGCAAGTGCCCGCAATCCGTACCTGAACATTGATGTGAAACGCATAGAAATCCTTTAATAACTTATCTTTTTAATCAACTATTTTAATATACACCATCGCTTACTGCAGGGCAAGTTCTCACGTTATTCATCAGTGCAAGTTGTGATACGTTCGATTTTTGTCCCTTTCTTCATCTTGTGTACAATTTCCATCCCTTCGACAACGCACCCGAACAGCGTGTACTCGCCGTTCAGCTGGGGAAGGGATTTCTTGCAGATGTAAAACTGATTGGTGGCACTGTCATAATCGTTTGGAAGCCTCGCCATTCCCACCATACCTTCTTCGTGGCGTAGACGCTGCCCGAACATCTCACCCTCCAGTGACGGCAACTCACTCTCCTTCCTGCCAGCCTGAACCAGGTAAGACTCCACACGATGGAATGAGAGACCATCGAAAAACTGTTCCCTGACGAGGTTGATAATGCGTTCGACCGCTAGTGGAGCCTCCTCGGGATAGAGCTCGATGATAATCTCCCCTCCCTTTTCCAATGTGATGCACATCCTTGGCTGATCAGCTTCACCGGCCATGACGGTATCTTCGCTTTCCAGTTTGGATGTAAGCGTATCTGTCGCTGTCGAGTTGGGGAGCACCGGCCGGGCCTGTATGAGGACAGTTGAGAGAACGACGGGAAGGAGAAGGACAGAACAAATCCGTACCATAAACGAGGAACACCCTCCTTCACTCTTTCGAGAGAGCGTCATCGGCCACCTCCTTCTCAAACATGAAGCCTCCCCACCAAGCGGGGAGGCTCTCGTGCGACAAAAATTCAACCAGCTGTGGGTAGACTGACTACTCCCACTTCTCCTTTTCCTTGATCAACTCTTCGCGCTTTTTCAGTTTCTCCTGCCGATCTATCTGTTTCCGTGCAGGCTCCGTCCATACCGGATCCCTGTAACTGATGACTTTCTCAAATTCCAAGATAGCTTCGTCAAACAGTTTCTGTTTCGAGAGTGCAACACCCCACTGGTAGTGAAGGAATGCACCCTGACCTTTGCCCAAGTTTAAGCCGGCCCTGGATGTCTCAATGGCCTTACCCGTCTGCCCCAATTCGTTATAGATCTGTGACAGGATGGCGAAGATTAACGGATCATCGCCTTTCAGCTCAATTGCCTTCTCGAGCTCTGCGGCGGCCTCCGATTTTCTTCCAGTTTGCGAAAGTGCGAAACCGAGGTTCTGGTGGTATGCTGCCATGTCGGGGAAGTTCTCCACCAAATCCTCGAATAAGGGAATTGCTTTTTCGTATTCCTTCTGTTTCAAGTAGAGGGATCCGAGCTGTGTTTTGAACCGGTAGTTGTCTGGAGCCGCTTCGACTGCTTTCGTCAGATACTCTGCTTTTTTCTTCTCATCACCTTTCTTCCCGTACAGGTTCGCGAGACTGCCCATGGACATGGCATCGCTCGGATTGCTCATCAGTGCCAGCTCGTAGTGCCTGATAGCGTTGTCTACCTCTTCCAGCTTCTGGTAGATGAAGCCGAGATGGACGTTGCCATCATAGCTCAGTGAGTCTTTGGCAATCATCATCCTGTAATAGTCTCCAGATTTTTCTAAGTCCTCAATCTGGAGGTAATTGTAGGCGACGGAGGCGATCACTGCATCATTCTCCGGTTCAATCTCGAGGGCCTGCTGGTACGCCTGTATTCCAGCCTCGTAATTCTTCAATTTTGACTGGACCCTTCCCAGCTCCGACCAAGCCTTCAGGTAGCGAGGATTAATCCCTACCGCAGTATTCAGGTGGCTAATGGCCTCTTGATAATTACCTGAAGCGAGAAACTGCTGAGCAGTACGGAATTCCAATTCTTCAGGCTTGATCTCCCGTTCGAAGCCTTTGTCATCCCTGACAGTGAGCTTCCCCTCACCAACATCTGTTGAAACATCCCCCCCTCCAGCAGCGCAGCCCAGAAAGAAAAGGAGTAAAGATCCCAAAATAACTGAAATTGTCGTTCTCACAGTATCTTCCTTTCGCTCTGCTTTCAAAACGTATCTCAAACCTTCGATTCAATCCCCCTACAAAATCTAGGTCACCTTCAATGCAGTGTCAAGACGAGAGTTCAGGTCATTTCCTGAGTTCTTTGTTGCCCGATTCTAACGGTGAGTGCAATACCCGCTGCAGAAGATTCATATTCTCCCGCGCCCTCCTCGCGAGGTCACTCCCGGCGTCCAGTTCGATAACCGTTTCCCATTCAGCGAGAGCTTCCCTGTACATCTTACTTTCCCAGAAAAATATCGCAAGGTAGAAGTGCGGTTGGGGGTGATCCGGATCTATCGATAGTGCTCTGGACAGGTGATGCCAGGCCCCGCTGTAGTCTCTCCACTGAAAGCGTATGAAAGCAGCATGCGCATGAGCAAGAATATCGTCCGGGTTCACATCAGCAGCTTTATCAAACATCGAGAGAGCTTCAACCAACCTGCCCTGGCTGTCGTATAATACACCCAAGTTGACGTATGCCTTTGCATAATCGGCTGCAACCTCAGTGGCCTTGGTATAGTAGAATTGAGCCGAGTCCATTTGGGAGCTCTCGTGGAACGCGACACCGAGCTGGAAATAAACCTCTGCCTCCTCAACGCCTCCCGTCCGGAGGAGGTATCGGAGATAGGCGATGCGAGGTCCCGGAGCCAATCCTTCGATCTGCTCGGAGAGCGGAATTTCCTCCGCAGGCTCCGGCTCCTGTGTCACCGGTTCCAGAAAGCCGGCAGAGAGAGAAATGAGTATGGATCCGTACAGGAGTAGTTTCATCTCAATAGACCGGACTGCGTTCAGCGCCCCCTTTCACCTTTCCTGCGTGACCATGGTTCGGAAGCGCTGAGGCCAACGCCGATTCGGACCATTCTCTCATCCAGCCCATTATTATCAACAGAGCCGATCTGACCAACCTCGACGGAGAGATCCAGCCGACCCGGACCTCCTGGCAGCTGGAAACCGGTTCCCATGGTGATAAATCGTGAATGTACAGGCTCACCTGGTGGAAATTCAACGTGCCACCGGTTCTCGTAAAATCCCAGGCGAAGCGGTAACCGGGAGAAGAATCCTCCCTCTCCAACTCTTCTTCGTTCGATGCCGAATGCGATCAATTGCTCACTGCCGAGCGATCCCTCGAGATGTTGAAAACCCGTCGGATCGGGTGCCTCGCGTTTCCAGAATTGCGATGTCACCCACCACCGCTCGGTCAATCCGACAGCGAAACCCAATCCGTACGCGACGGGGAGCGAAAAATCCCAGAGAGCCGTCGAGTCGAACTCGGCCCTGCTGTACTCCCACGACTCTTCAACGTCATAATCAACTTTCCCATCCCAGAGAGCACCGATGTAGAACCTCCCTACCGGCCTGATCAATACAGCGGCTGACCATGAGGTCGCAGAGAATCCCCTGCTCCTCATTGATTCCACCTGCTGGAAATTTCCCTCATTGAAGGTGACATCCGCATAATCCCGGATAGAGCCTCTGTCGATCTGGAGCTCGCAGCCGATGTTGATCCACTCCGTCACCTTCCATGCCAGGGCGATAGGAGCCGTAAACAAACTGCTCCTGTGTTTGTAAACCTCATAGGCGATCGGCGCTCCCGGTACGGAGCGGGGATATGAAAAATCCGCCCGTCCCAGAAAGCGCGTCCGGTAACCCACCCCGAATACCAGGCCCTTGCGGAGCGGTACGGCAATCATCACCTCTGGCAAATGGAAGCGGTTCTGATCCGAAATATCCTCATCGCTTCGCGCCCTGCTCATACCGAGCACTTCCACCACTGAAAACGTCATCCTGGTAAGATCGGCAATCGAAGCGGTGTTCAGTGTGATTGCGTGGTTCGAGTCGGGGACGGCGATGGCCGAAAAGGCGAGTGAACGGTATCGAGCGCTCCCACGAAAATTATGCTCACCGAGAAAATTCAAACCGAATACTGATTGCCCATTGGCGGCGCCTCCCAGTGCCACGGAGAGGAGAAAAATTGAAAAAACCGGTATAACAAAAACTGCCCTTCTCATGACCCACCTGCGAATTCACCGGGGAGAGAGTAAATCACCTCGATGTACGGCTTTTCCAAGCTGTCGGCGGTAACATCATAGAAAGATGCCCTCTGAATACGCACATTCTCTAAGTCTGATTGAAAGACGAGTCCCGTATTCACCCGTAAGCCTCCGACGATATCCCGTACGAAACCTCGAAGAGGTATGCGGAGTGTCTTTGTTTCATACGCCACAAAGCTGCCCCTGTCTACACCCGTGCCCTCGAGGAATCCGGGATCGGCGGGATCGCCCACCTGAGGTGTGTAGAGATAGTAATTGAAACTCGGATCCAGGCCGAGTATGGTCCATTCCCCCGGTGTGGCGCCGAAGCCATCCTCCCCCCTCACCGATAATACGAGATTGGATCTGTGAATCATCGCTCTCTCATCGAGCCCATCCAGGGTGAAATCGAAATACACCCTCGTTGCAATCCCCCCCACGCAGTTCAGTCCCTCACCCTCGAAGCTGGCAACCGCATAGTCGCTCACAGACGCGAAAGCCGCCGTTGTCGTATCGGTGAATTCGACCCTGATAGACGGCGGATCAGAGCCGACCTCGCGGGCGTTCATTTCGATGAGACCCAAGGCCTCGGGCTCTTCGGTAACGAGAATAATGACGCCGTGATGCTGCCTCGTACCTTCGATCCACTCCTCGACAAAGGACTTATCGATATCAAAATCCGTGTTTTCTATGCTGAGTTCCCTCTCCGTCGTCCCGAGAGAATCTGGAATGGGCATGGGATCGTAGGGAGGAACCGATGTGATGGTATCATCCTCGCTGAACTCCTCCAGGAGCTCATAGAATGCAACAGGCAGGCTGAACGGCACCGTGTCCGTGCCCTGCACCGTGCCCTCAGGCGCACTCCTAACAGGAAGGTGCAGAAAAGCGGTCGATATCGTTTTCCCGGAGTCCTCCTCTGAGAGTGTGAAGTCGAACTTTATGAGAATCGCCTCGAAGCTTATTCCACTCGTGTCACCGAGTGCGAGAAGCCTGCTGCTTCCAACGCCGCGGGGTAGGGAAACCGTCGTTCCACTGGCAGACTCGACGAACCGGTAGGTATCACCTGCCCTCACACCGTACGTTCCCTCTTCGAGGAATTTCTTCGTCACCGGCCCTTCAGGATCGGATGAGCAGCATGCAACGAGAACAGCAGCACCGGTAACGAGGATATGGATGGTCCTTCTCAACATTACCTTTCCACCTTGGCGTCACATTCCTGACGAGGTGAGGAGAAGAAGTAACACAGATGGGATTCAACGTCAAGGTGAATACCCCGATGCCCCTTCACCAGTATTATTTGTTTCTCGAAAGGGGATTATCGACGGTTCCTTTCGGAAGCTCGTATCCCAGGGGAACATCGATTGAGGCTCGGAGCGCCTTCCCCTACCTCTTGCGCAGTATCCCCACCACGGTACCGGTAAAAAACTCGTTCAACAGGGGAATCCCCGTGAGCGGTTTGAGCATAGTAAATTTCGGGGGTTTAAGCTCTTCATACATGATCACGAGCTCCGGACGTTCCTCCAGTATCCGCCGGTATCGGGAGATGGTGATCCTGTTCAGCTCTGTACGGAACTCTTCCATAAGGCGACCGGCCTCCTGCTCCGGTTGCCTCTCATCCCTCTCTTGGAGGACAATTCGCAACAGCTCCTCAATGAGGCTTTCACGAAAGATGAGGTGGCACCATGGTGTCCGGATATAGTCATACAGGTGGGACCCCAGGGGCGAACGCCATGGGGTGAAGAAGAGAAACAAGAGCCCACCAGGTCGAAGGACCCGGGAGAACTCGCTCAGTGCCTTCTCGGGGTGTAAAAAGTGCTCCAGAGAATCGTTGGCAATGATCAGATCAAAGGTCTCTTGACGGAAGGATAGCAACTCCGCATCGCCGACGATAAAGGACGCCTCGATACCCCTCGACCGTGCGAATGTGACGGATTGAGAGATATATTCATGATCGATATCGACTCCCACCACGAGTGCCCCCGCCTCCGCATAGGCTGCTGTTTTCCCACCGAGTCCACAGCCGATATCGAGTATGGACTTACCGATCAACGGACCGAAGTGGCCAGCATGCTCATCGAGAAGATCTTTGCCCACCTCGTACTCCCACTCGGCATACGCACGTC
>Ga0209635_10004594_pt1 | contig 10866 bp, 7 predicted proteins | sample DeeMarSWOR230_32_FD_187463 | JGI IMG/M metagenome (GOLD analysis project Ga0209635, IMG submission 187463) | Marine sediment microbial communities from White Oak River estuary, North Carolina - WOR-2-30_32 (SPAdes) (version 2) | ecosystem: Environmental > Aquatic > Marine > Intertidal zone >...
TTATCCGGGAACAGGCCTCAGGTCTCAGGGCAACTGTTTGAATTTTCCATTATCTTACCCAGCTGGAGATTCTTTATACCTGAAAACTTTGGACAAAGCATTGGGTCAAGTGGATATGACGGGTATTGAAGTGGTTGGAATTTCAGCTGGCTTCGACGCCCATCAAGGAGACTTAGCCTCGTTGGGTTTAAGTTCTAAGGGTTACCGAGAAATTGGTATAAAGGTGGGCGCTTTAGGAAAGCCAACCTTTGGAGTATTGGAAGGCGGTTACATAGGTGAAAACATAAGCAGAGATTTACATGAACTCATCCAAGGACTAGAAGGAAGATAGTGGAGAGTCAGCATGAATCATGAGCATACCAGAGCTTGAAAAATTGAAACAATACTCCTTCGAAATAGGCCCCATAAGACCGCCATCCGAGGGTGGAAGCCGCTCCTTGCTCATAAGGGCAACTCGTAACTGCCCATGGAACCTATGCAAATTCTGTTACGGTACCCCTTACAATCGAGAGCGTTTTCAACTGAGAAGTGTGGAGGAAATAAAAAGGGACATAGACGCAGCGAAGGCAATCAGTGAACTAATAGAAGTTATAGCAAAAAAACTTGGAGGCGTGGACTGGGCAGCTAGACTGATTGACCCCTACTTCTTATACAACAAGAGCTTCACGGAACTAGATCAAAACGAACTAAGAAATTTTCAAAGCGTTACAAACGTGTTCAACTGGCTCCGTTCCGGCGCAAGAAGCACATTTTTGCAAGATGCGAACAGTCTAATCATGCGCACTCCCGATCTACTTGAAGTGATAAGATATCTGAAGCAAACCTTTTCAGGCCTCCAAAGGATAACGTCTTATGCTAGGGCGAAAACCCTTGCCCAGAAAACCAAAACTTTAGAAGAATTGAAGGAACTGCGTAAAGCTGGCCTCTCGAGACTGCACGTTGGCCTAGAAACCGGCGACGACGAGTTACTGAAATACGTTAACAAAGGCGTCACCAGTGAAGAACACGTTTTAGCAGGTAGAAAGGCTAAGGAAGCGGGCTTCGAGCTTTCAGAATATTGGATGCCAAGCTTAGGCGGAAAAGCCATGTCAGAGCAGCACGCAAGAAGCACTGCTAGAGTTTTGAATGAAATAAACCCCGATTTCGTAAGATCGAGACGTTTTGTGCCTCGTAAGGCAACGCCACTATTCGAGGAATGGAAGAAGAGTGAGTTTCAACTGCTTTCACCTCATGAAGAGTTAAGAGAAATCGGAATGATGATTGAGAGTTTGGACATTAAAGGCAAAGTTTGCTTTGACCATTTCATAAATCCAGCATATAAAGTGGGATCAAGTTACGTTTGGTTGTTTAAGCAAGATTACGACGGATACAAGTTTCCAGATGAAAAGCCTAGGGTACTAGAGCTTGTAACACAAGGCTTAGAGATTGATGAATCTCTTTACATTCATGTGGAAGATTTAGTTGAGATGTCCCTCTGACAACAGAAATAAAAGGGTTAAACGTTTTTAGGATTACGTTTTTGACAGGTTAATTGATATTTTTGTTCAGTTTCCGCTTACACTTGGCTCCCGTTTTTCTGCGTGCATGTGCCACGTGGCACCCAACCTTCCCTCTTTTTTTATGGGAGGTCTGAATGCATGCATGCATAACCCCGAACCCAAACAACCTACATGCATTGTAACTGGTTTTTGATTGTTTGTATAAGAGTTAATCAAAAAAGGGGGTTAGCAGCCGCCTGTTCCGAAGAGGCTTGCCACCAAGGATGTGTCTCTCATGTTTATTGTATCGTCAGGTAAGCCGGGTGTTTGGCCGGTCAGGTCGCAGTTTGCACTGTGAGGACACTGGGCGCATGGCGTACTGTGCCAATACTCTCCGTATTTAGGTGAAGCTGGATCTGTGACAAGGTTTGCCCCGAAGCCTTTAGCCACCAGACTCACGTCTCTCATGTTAACCGTGCCGTCTGGAACGTTCGGTGTAGGACCAGTTATGTCTCCCGGACATGCAACCGTGACTACGCCGTCTGTAAGGGTGTTGTCGGTTGTGTCTGTTTCGCCTGGAACAGTTGTGGCATTGGCGCTTATAACGTAGTTGCCTTTGACAAAGCCTGTGGTGTTCCATGTGAAGGTTAGGGTGGTTTGGTTGCCGGGGTCTAGTTTGACGCCTCTTTGTGTTCCTTTTGGTGGTATCGGTAGTCCGAAGTGTGTCCAGATGTTTAAGCCCAAGTTATGACCACAAACACTGAGGTCATGGACGTTTACGATGAGGTCTTCATTGAGGTCGGCGTCTGGGTTCCAGTTGAGGTCACCGGGATGTGACATCAATGCGGCTATTATTAGGTTTCCGTCTGTGAGTTCGATGTAGCCGTCTCTGTTGACGTCTCCCATGCTCCAGACTGTTTCCCACTGTATGGAAGTGGGGATGACTGCGCCTTCAAAGTAGGGGGCGACGACTCCGAAGGTTTCTGTGAATTCGCCTTGATTTTCCACTGTGACGTTTATGAACATAGAGTAGCCTTGACCAACAACAGTTTTGGAAGATGTAACGTTTGTGACAGCAACGTCACGTATGACTCCGAAAGCATAGAGTTTGCCGTCCCATGATCCTACGTAGACCTTACCATCAGCAACAGCAGGAGAAGACCCCACATAGCCGCCTGTTGTGTAGTTCCATATGAGGGCTCCAGTTAAAGCGTCTAGACAGTAAACCTTGTTATCATATGATCCTATGTAGACCTTACCATCAGCAACAGCAGGAGAAGACTCCACCCAGTAGCCTGTTGTGTATCTCCATATGGTGTTGTTTGTGTTTGGGGCTGTTGAAGCTGAATATCCTGTGTGGCTTGAGTCATGGCGAAACATCGGCCAGTCATCATTAGAACTTGATAAAGCCGCCTTTGCCCCCTGAATCTCCAAGTCTTTAAATCGTGCACCATCAACGGTCCATGTTTTTTGCTCAGGCTCGACTGATTGAATGCCAGATACTATCATGAACACACCTATCAAAAGCAGTGAAAGCATTATTCCCGATACTGTTTTCCTTCTCACTGCTACTCTCCTTTCTCCACGTAATTAAATCGGAAATTACACCGATTAATTAAACCGTCGATAGAGCTAATAAAAGTTTCAGTAACAATTTTCTATTGAATGGAATCAAGGCTATTTGCATTACGTATCCATCAAATAATTGAGTAGACATTAGTATTATGCATAGCTCATCTAATGCGATTTAAGCCGGAGCTGACAGAATGCATCAAAGTAAACACTCAATGCATTGCATGCATGCATGAGAAGATATGAAGAAACGAAACCAATAAGAACAGAAATTAAAGCTACAAACATTTCAGGTGAAACAAGCCAACTGATAGCAGTAGCAATTGCGGTCGTAACTGAACCAACAAGCCAACCTAAATTTTCAGGTAGGTCAGTCATAATTACCGAAGCTATATTGTGGCTTTTGAAAAGATAAAAGACTTGCGCATGCATGTCATAGAACTGTTTGACCAAATATGGGATGAACCTGAATCAATATTTCTAGAAGACTTCATGAGGAATAGAATGCGGTAAGTCAATCTCCTTACACCCTCTCTAAGTATAATCCCGCGCGGGTGAGAAACCTGACGCTTTGAAACAAGATGGATGTCTTGTTTCCCATGTTTGGTTGATGTTGGTTTTCACCTCTTTTTTGGGATACATATAATGCAGTGGGAGGGGGGGTCGAAACAAGAAACACCATTCTCCGGAATATTGTTTCACAGTTTTGCGCCGGGCACGAGAAAAGGGAGGATTTACGTGCGTGAGTTATTATCCGCCTGTTCCGAAGAGGCTTGCCACCAAGGAGATGTCTCTCATGTTTATTGTATCGTCGGGCAAGCCCTGCGTAGGGCCAGTTAGGTCGCAGTTTGCACTGTGGGGGCACTGGTCGCATGGCGTACCATGCCAATACTCTCCGTATTTAGGCGAAGCTGGATCTTTGACGAGGTTTGCTCCGAAGCCTTTAGCCACCAAGCTTATGTCTCTCATGTTAACTGTGCCGTCTGGAACGTTTGGTGTAGGGCCGGTTATATCGCCTTTACATGAAACCGTGACGGCGCCGTCTGTGAATGTGTTGTCATTTAGATCGATTTCACCTTGAGCTATAGTAGCGTTGGCACTTATGGTGTAGACCCCTTTGGCATAGCCCGAGGTGTTCCATGTGAAGGTGATGGTTGTGGAGTTTCCGCTTGTTACCATGATGTTTGTGAGTGTATTGATAATGGTTGTGTTGCCGTAGGCGGTTACGTTAAAGGTTTCTGTGAACTCTCCTTGGTTTTGCACGGTGACAGTGATGTTAATGGAATAACCTTGGCCGACTATAGTTTTGGAAGGAAAAACGTTTGTTATGGCAATGTCATGGATTCCTACGTGGACTGTGCCGTCGATTGTGTTGTGGTCAATTGGGTTTGGATCGGGCAGGCTAGAATCCCAGAGTTTTGTGCCATCGAGGTTCAGAGGAGTCTCGCCTTTGGCGTTTATTTGGAATGTGATTGTTGCCAAAACCCCGTTTCCGTTTACTCCAGGCACAATTCCTGTAAGAGTGCAGCCAACATGAGCTCGGCCGTGGGTAGCGTTGTATGTGTTAGTGATGTTTGAAGTGAAGTAGGTGTCGCCGCCTGCTTTTAGAAATGGGCCTTCGGTGGCGTTGATGCAGCTTAGGATAGTGTTGTCGTAGTATAGTTTGAACTCCCAAACGCAGAGGTCAACTACTTCGGCAATGGTTATGTTTACAGTGAAGGTTTCTCCTGTGTTCGCATCGTGTATTGTGGTCGTTGGTGGATCCACATATATCGTTGTAACCATAGCAATTGTGGAAGGAAACTGAGTGAATAACATGAACGTTAATATGATCGTAATTGAGCTAGTTTTTTTGTGCGTATCTATCACCTATTGAATTATTCTGTTTGTACGGTCTAACTCCCATGGAACATTTTTCCATTGTTTCACGCATATTTTGAGTGGAATAAAAAAGGGGATTTTTTAGGGTGGTGAATGATCGGTGCGCGCGCATCATTCTCCGAAGCCCCAGTTTGTGGCGACGTATACGAGATCGAAGATGTCTATGGTGCCGTCGCAGTTGAGATCACATTTTTCCGGCTGTGACTGATCGTAGTATGCACATACTATACGGTGGTCAGCCATGTCGACTACTCCGTCAGAGTTGACGTCACCCTGTATCGGTGTATACGAATATTCTGCGTTGCTGATGTCGACTAGGTCTCCAGTTATTTCGTAGAGTTCTGGGCATCTTACTCTGAGTTTCCACCAACTGAACTCGATTGTGCAGTTTAGGAGGTTGGTCCATTCTGGGCAGTCTTTCCACACGATTGTTTCGTGGTGGAAAGTGATGGTTACTAACAGTCCGTCGCCTTTTGCTGGCAGGGCCTCAGCGGTTGCTTCAAGGGACACTTCGATTATACCGTTTGTTTCGTTAATATTACAAGATTTGTGGTAGTATGGTCCTGGAAGGAAGTCGCTCCACTCCACGTTGACCGCGTGGAGTATTTCGGGGTCATATGTTATGTTAAATTCGTAGTCGTAGACTTTCACGGCGTTGAGAAGCCAAACTTTAATGGATATGCTTTCGTGGAATCTGCTGATGTTGATCTGAGGTCGCAGCCCAAAGTAGGACCAAATGTTTTCGCCATAGTTTCTCCCGACCCGAATAGCATCTAAGATGTTCACTTCTAGGTCTCCATTGAGGTCAGCGTCCGGATTCCAGTTTGGATCTCCAGGTTCTGAATCATATGCATCTTGCAGGTATTCTAGATCTCTATCATCGATGTAGCCATCTCTGTTTGCGTCTCCTGCGGCCCAGAAACTGGCGCGCAAACTATTGCCTACAGTCTGGTCGAGAACAACATGACCAGGTAATAGTACAAGTTTTGGTTTAACGGCATGCACGGTGTATTTTGCGTCTTGCACTTTCGTGCAGATTGGTATCGAGTTCGGGTTGCTCAGTTTGACGAGTGCAAAATGGATTAGTGTGCTTAATTGATAGTCTTCTTCGATGTAGCATGGTCCGTATTTGATGTGGAAAGTGAGGTTGATCAGTGTCGCATCGCCGGTATAACCGTTTTCTGCTGTCCTCTCGTGTGCAACTAATCGATACCAACCAACTCCTGTTTCGTTTTTGGCAACGTCCCAATCAGTCCATATTTGACCTAGGTTAGTCTGGTATTCGACGGCTGTCAAATTCAGGAGAGTATCGTTCCAAGCCAGTTTCAAGTCGAAGCCGTACAGGTCTGTGACATCTGCGATTACTACTTCCACCTCAAACGTGCTACATTCTTCTATAGCCTGCTTATCTATCGAGGGTGGATTGATATAGAGTATGGTTGTCGTATATGGTGTGTAGCATGAGAGCCAAGGCTCAAAATCTACGTACTGGGTTACGTTGTCTCCTTCGCCGGGGCCAACTGGTCCAGGACCGCTACTGTGACCCCAATAGTTGAATCGAGCGTCAAATGTGGCATTGTTGCCTAGATAATCTGGGTCGCTGACGACTCCATATTCTCGGTTATTTTGAATGTTGTTGTAGTGGGCGTGGGACAGCGAGTTTGAAACAACTTCAATGCCGTAGTAGTTGTCGTGGATGTTATTTTCTTTTATGACTACAGTTGAAGGCGGGAGGTCGTGGAGGGCACGCCAACCATCTATGACGATACCTGCGGATGACCATGTAGGTTCGGGCGTGAATGTGTTACTGCAATTGCAGATTTCGTTTCCGATAATTTCGATGTCACACGGGAAGTCGTAGGCTTCCACTTCGATTCCGTAGTTTACGTCACCTTCGCCACTATAAACTTGGCCGATTATCGTGCTGTCGTATACTCCTCCGCTGCAACCGCTGAAATAGAATATGCCCATTCTGCCAAAGTTTTTAATTGTGCATGTGTCAACGGCCAAGCTAGAGTTGTCCCAACAAGCTATTCCTGTACTTTGTAGGTCTCCAACAGTATTTGGGGATACGATGCAATTCCTTATTGCGCCACTGGAATTCTCGTATATAACTCCGTAACTCTCGGGGTTGGTGTCTCCTAATCCGTTGCCTTCAATATCAAATCCGTCTATGATCACGTTGATAGCATCCTCGACAAAAACTACTGCATCTCTAGCTCCGTAGTTTGTAGTTACTGATTGACTACCGTTTATTACAGGGTTACTTGCGGCTCGGAGAGTAAGCGTTTTGTTGATGTACAGAGCTTCGTTGTAGGTTCCATCATAAACTAGAATTGTGTCACCTGGATTTGCTGCATCAATGGCGGCCTGAATTGCTGAGTAGTTTTTGCATGGACCAACCTCAAGATACGCGCCCGCAGGGTTCATAAGTGGATAGTTGTCTTTATCATCGGCATCAATTACGTAGGGATAATCTCCAATTCCATCTCCATCGGCGTCAACACCAGTATAATCGCTCCAATAGTTTCCTCCAGACGGGTAACCATCATCCCAAATGTTGTGGTTTGTGTAATAGTGGGAAATTGCTGAATCTGTATTGTTTATGAAGTTGTTATGGAATATGATGTTACCATAAACTAAATGCATGACGTAAATACCTATTTCGTTATTGGTTATGTCATTACCTGATATGCTATTGCCATCGCCGCAATCGTGAAATAATGTAACAGAATAATCGTTATTGTCTATGTTGTTACCCAATATGATGTTGTCACTGGAGTTTTCAAACAGAGTGATACCATCACTATTGTTGGTTATGTTGTTGCTTGATATGGTGTTGCCATAGGAATCATGAAGGCTTATGCCACGGCTATTGTTGGTTATTTTGTTTTTCAATATGTTGCTCGCGTTGGAATAACTTAGATAGATGCCAATTTGAAGGTTGTTGGTTATGTTGTTGCTTGATATGGTGTTGTCCTCAGAGTGTTGAAGCTCGATGCCCTTACCATAGATGTTTGTAACATTGTTATCAACTATCAATGAGCTCTTGGTATAGGCAAGTAGCATCCCCTGGTAATTGTTTGTCAGGTTCGAGTTTCTGACAGTTATGTTGGTGCAATTTACGAGTCCTACATATCCAGCATCTGATGGCACTTGTTCATTATGCCTGTTAACCCAATAATAAATGGGTTTGCCATCTACGGTGTTTGAGGCGTCAATGTCCTGAATGAGGTGGTCTAGAACTAGTAATTCATCCCAGCCCGGGAGACCAAAGTCCCACTCATTGCCAGTTATTTCGTTATTTCTGAGCGTGTTACCGCTGTTATCACCATCATCATAATAGGCTAGACAAATGCCGTTAGAATTGTTGGCTACGACGTTGTTTGATATGGTGTTGTTACAAGAAACTTGTATCAAGATGCCGTAGGAATTATTGATTATGATATTGTCTTGTACAATTGTGTTGTTTACACCATAAAGGTTGACACCTCTAGGGTAAGGAGCGAAATAACCGCTGTTTTGTATAGTGAAGTTCCTGACAGTAACATTGTTGACAGTTATCGCGACAACGGTTCCAGCACCGCTTCCATCGATTATGGTGTTAACTTTGTTCTCTCCAATCAATAACACGCTTTTGTCCATAACCACATTTTCGTAGTATGTTCCGTTGAATACGTATATGGTGTCTCCTGGGCTGGCTGCGTCTATTGCATCTTGTATTCCTGTAAAATCTGCTCCCCCGTCATCGTTCACAGTCCAAGTAGTAGGCTCTGACTTAGTCAATTGAATATTAAATGCAAATGTTAACGTGCCTATGAACAGCATTGTTAGTATTATCCATGATGCTGCTTTCTTTCTCAATTCTCCCTTCTCCTTTGGAATATTGTTCTATCGCATCAATAACAATTTAAGGTTTAAGGAAGAATCTTCTATTTGATCAAATTGAGGCTATTTGAATTATTTATCCATCCTCCAATCAAGTATACGTTAGAATCATGCAGCACTCATTCGAGAGGATGTAACTTTGGGGTAACAGAATGTATCAAAACAAACACTTAATGAAAGTGCGGTTACCCCTCTAATTTTCGATTTAAGATTATAGAACTCTCTAAATCCTCGATTCTTCAAAAAATGCCTGCAAAATCATTATTTTTCGTTACGTTTTTTAAAATCGCATGTTTTTTATAAGTTAACTTATATGAAACATTTATACGATTTCTCGTTTCAACATAGTGATATAAACTTAATCCAAAAACTATAAATATAGCTCTATAATCTTATTTTTTAGCGATTTCGTCATGCCCAAGAGACATAAGCCTCCGACGCTTCAACTGCGAAACAGTCCCATCGAGACCGTTGAGGAGTTCGCCGCAGCCCTTTTCTGGAAGAGTCCCTCACGACAGATTGCGGGGGCGGAAGTTCTCAAAAAAATCAAAGACGGTTCCGTAGATAGACTCGATATGAAGGATCTAGCCGAAGAACTCGACATAAAGCTTAATGATTTCTATGCAATTGTACGGGAATTGAAGAGGTTCGGTGTAATCTACAAGAAAAATGGATTAATCCGTTGGAGTGTGCAGTTTCAGAACAAGTTAGCAAGATTAAGTGAGTTTTATGCAAATTATGCGGGGAAGAAGAATCCTTATCAAAAAGCACTAGACATGTGGGAGAAGTTGGCGGAAGGAGACATAATTATCAAACCTAAATACGAGGAAGATTAGTTGTGAAGAGAAGTAGTCAGAGTTGAAAGGTGAAGTAGTTGAAGAACCAAAAAACATACGAAATCGTTGACGGCAAGCTTGTGCGCAAGCAACCGTTCTGTCCACGATGTGGCAAAGGCGTTTTCATGGCTGACCACGGCGATTTTTGGTCATGCGGAAAATGTGGAGATAGATATAATAAAGACACCTTCGGAAAAAATCGGGTAATATGGTGAAAAAATGTCAGTATTTAAAGGTAAATTTGCTGAGGTGTTAGTGTTCAGACATCTACTTGGAAAAGAATACGCAGTTTACACACCCGTCGTTGTCGTTGGCGTAGATTTTATCGTGGAACCGCCAGAGCCAAAGCAACATAAATTTGTTGGCATACAAGTGAAAACCTCGTCATATCAGCCAAAGTCTGATTGGTGGTCATGGAATATCACTAGAGATGACAGACGTAAGAGTAGCCCTTTTTTCTATGTGTTATGCTTTGAAGATATCGATGAATTGCCAAAGCAAATTCGTGAGAGAAGTGAGGATAAGGCGTTATGTTTTGTTGTTCCTTATGAGGTATTAGATAAACAGATTATGACTAGAAGTAAAGCGTGGATAGAAAAAGGTGAGTACGGTCTGTCTGTTAATAGGAAATCGTTTAGAACTAGACGAAGTAAATGGCTAAAATTCTTAATGCCATATTTGAACAATTGGGACATATTAGGATGATTTCGGAGAAAGTGTGGTGGAAGCCCATGCAGGGATGTAATTTGGTGGCTAAACAAAAACAAAAACTCAATGAGTTATTAATTATACGAAAATGTAGATACTTCGTGCAAGAATTCTACTTAACTCATAGTAAAACTATGAATAAACGTTTTTAGCTGTTCAAATCAACTAGATATGGGAAAATCATCATGAACAAACTTGCAGTTATATCCGCCAAGATACCGGACGAAGTCTACAAGGAGCTTGCTCTCCGCATTCCCGAAGGGGAAAGAAGCAACTTCATTCGAGAAGCCATAATCGAGAAACTAGAAAAAACTCCACGTCCCGACAAAATCTTTGAACTGGAACAGAGAATCAGCAAGCTGGAAACCGAACTCTCCGAGATAAAGAAGTACCTAGCCGAGCTGGAAGTCTTCACCTATGAACGGGGGAAAGTGAATCCCCACGCCTTTTGCATCGACGAAATCGACCACAAAATCATAGACTACCTTCTTGATTATAGAGGA
>Ga0209635_10004595_pt1 | contig 10866 bp, 14 predicted proteins | sample DeeMarSWOR230_32_FD_187463 | JGI IMG/M metagenome (GOLD analysis project Ga0209635, IMG submission 187463) | Marine sediment microbial communities from White Oak River estuary, North Carolina - WOR-2-30_32 (SPAdes) (version 2) | ecosystem: Environmental > Aquatic > Marine > Intertidal zone >...
ATCTCTCAGGCAAGCGTGTCGACTTCTCTGCTCGTACTGTCATTTCTCCAGACCCCAACCTCAGTATGAACGAGGTCGGCGTACCGGAGCAGGTGGCCCGGATTCTTACAATTCCACAGCGAGTCACTGAGTGGAACCTCGAAGAGATGCAGGAACTTGTACTCAGAGGCCCCGACCGGCATCCTGGTTGTAACTACCTTATCCGTACAGACGGGCGTAGGGTGGATCTACGGTTCGTCAAGGACAGGTCAATCATCTCCGAAACCATCGAGCCAGGCTTCATTGTGGAGCGGCACCTCGACTCAGGTGACATTGTGCTGTTCAATCGACAGCCATCACTCCACAGGATGTCAATCATGGCGCACGAGGTACGTGTTATGCCATACAGAACCTTCAGGCTGAGTCTGTATGTCTGTCCACCATACAACGCAGACTTTGACGGTGACGAGATGAACCTACACGTGCCACAGTCTGAAGAGGCACGCGCAGAAGCCAGAGTTCTGATGCGTGTGCAGGAGCAAATCCTTTCACCACGATACGGCGGGCCCATTATTGGCGCTCTCCAAGACTACATCTCAGCAGCGTTCTTGCTGACTCGCAAGGGAAGTCTGTATACCGAAAATCAGGTGAACCAGCTTCTAGCTACAGGTCAGTTTGCTGGAGCGCTACCCCCGCCGGCAATCTTAGCGCCTATGAAGCTATGGACTGGCAAACAGATATTCAGTATGTTCATACCCGAAGGAATCAACATCTCATTCAAGGCCAACGTCTGCAGAAAGTGTACTGTGTGTACCTTTGAAGACTGTCCCTATGACTCATATGTAGTCGTAAGGAACGGAGAGCTCATCTTTGGAGTTGTTGACGAAAAGGCATTTGGTGCTGGCGAACCAGACTCATTGTTCCATCGGATAATCAAGGAGAAGGGCTCCACAACAGCCCGGAAGTTCATGGACTCTGTTGGAAGACTCCTGGTTCGTCTAATAACTGACAGAGGATTCACCATGGGTCTTGACGACGTGACACTGCCCAGAGAGGCGTCACAGAGAATTAAAATCATTCTAGAAGAAGCTGACCATAAAGTGAACCAGCTGATCGAGACCTACAAGCGTGGAGAGCTCGATCCCAATCCAGGTCAGACGCTCTTGGAAACTCTTGAGCAACGGATCATGGCTACTCTGGCTGAAGCAAGAGACTCTGCAGGCTCTGTCGCAGGAGAGCACCTTGGTCTCGAGAATGCTGCAGTCATCATGGCTCAAACTGGAGCCCGAGGTTCTAGGCTTAATCTGTCACAGATGGCAGCTGTTGTCGGTCAGCAGGCCGTCCGAGGTGAGCGAATTAGCAGGGGTTATATCGGTCGTACCCTTCCACACTTCGAGAGGGGTGACTTGGGTGCCAGGGCAAGAGGCTTTGTGACTTCAAGCTACAAGAGTGGTCTGGATCCAATTGAATACTGGTTTCACGCGGCAGGTGGTCGTGAAGGACTGGTGGACACAGCAGTGCGAACCTCCACTTCAGGATACATGCAACGGAGGCTCATGACAGCTCTACAGGACCTGAAGGTCGAATCAGATGGAACAGTTCGGACTGCACCAGGTCGTATTGTACAGTTCCGTTTTGGCGATGACGGTGTGGATCCAAGTAAGTCTGACCATGGCCGGTCAGTCAACATAGACATTGCAATCGAGAAGGTCCTTGGCAAAGCGAGGGCTAAGTAAGGAGGCGAAAAGAGATGTCAAAGGAAAAGAAGAAGAAAACCACCACGCAGACAACAAAGGCCTCCAAGGCCACTACAAAGAAGACCACATCTAAAAAGAAACCTGCAGATATGAAGACCACGAAATCTCCTCCAAAAACAAAGGTCACAAAGGCGACCACAGATGCAATAGAGAAGCACATGGAGAAGCGTTTCACAAAGATGCGTGAGGAGCGCAGACTTCCTCCAAAGGTCATGTTGGAACTAGAGGCCAAGCTAGGATCGTATGAAATCACAAAGAACGAGTTCGATGAGATATGCGATAATGTAATTGCATCATACGAGATGTCATTGGTAGAACCCGGTGAAGCAGTTGGCACAGTGGCCGCTCAAAGTATCGGCGAACCAGGAACCCAAATGACTCTCAGAACCTTTCACTACGCAGGAGTTGCAGAACTAAGCGTGACTCAGGGTCTTCCGCGACTGATAGAGATTGTTGATGCTCGCAATAATCCAAGCACACCTACAATGAAGATACACTTGGACGCTACGATTGCTGGCGACCGTAATGAAGCTCGAAAGATTGCTCGTGACATCGAGATGGTCATTGTTGAGAGTGTGGCAAGCAACGTGTCTATTGACCTTCTACGACAGGCTATTGACATCAGACTGGATCCTGAGTTGATGGAAGACAAGGGCCTCACAGTCGAAGATATTGCCGAAGCCATCCAGACCAAGATTAAGACCAAGGGTGAAGTCGAAACAGGGGATGGTGTGATATTTGTCTACCCCGCAAACGACACACTTGCTGACCTTCAAAGACTCAGCGAGAAGATTCGAGAGGTGCGTGTGAAGGGCATCAACGATGTGACTCATGTGGTCATTAGGAAGGAGTCTGATGGCTATGTTCTCTATACAGAAGGTTCCAACCTTCAAGATGCCCTTGAGATAGAAAGGATCAACCCACACAAGGTCTACACGAACAATCTCAAGGAGATTAACCAGGTACTTGGTATCGAGGCCACACGGAACGCTATCATCCAGGAGGCAATGAGCGTACTGAACGAACAAGGGATGGATGTTGACGTTCGGCATATCATCCTAGTGGCTGATATGATGACCGCTGACGGTGCAATTCGCCAAATTGGCAGGCATGGAATCTCCGGTTCCAAGAACAGCGCTCTGGCACGGGCGGCATTCGAAGTGACAATCAAACATCTACTTGGAGCAGGAATTGCTGGAACTAAGGACCCTCTCAGAGGCATCACAGAGAATGTGATTCTCGGTCAATTGATACCTCTGGGTACCGGAGCAATAGACCTACTAATGAGTCCACAACCAGTCACAGGCAAGAAATGATAGACACTTCCATGACGGAAACATTAAAACAGAACTCAAGTAGACACGAAAATACACAACGAGGTCATTACAATTGAGCCTAAATCAGCCAATCGCTAGTGCAGTGAGCACCGGTGAATGTCGAATCGGTGCAAAGTCGTCCATAGACGCTCTCAAGACATCCGAGGCAAAGGTAGTTGTTGTTGCAGCTAACTGTCCGCGAAACGAATATGAAGATATTGAGAGATTTGCCGCGCTCTCCGGCATAAAGGTACTAAAGTTTGAGGGAACCTCATGGGATTTGGGAGAGGTAGTGGGCAAGCCCTTTATGGTATCTGCCATAGCAGTGATCAAACCTGGGGACTCAAAGATTCTGAAGATGGCATGAGGCGGTTCATTTGGTCAAGCTCTCCATGGAGGACATGTCGCTCATTGCTACATTTGAGCGGATAACAGGAGCCTCTGCTTTAGATGTCGTCCGAGATGATGATAGTGAACGTATCATTTTTGTTGTGAGAGAAAAACAGCTGGGAAAGGCCATAGGTCGCGGTGGATCCAATGTGAAGGCTGCAGCAGACGCCTTTGGCAGGGCTGTCGATGTTGTGGAGATTGCTGATTCTGCAGAGGAGTTTGTCAAGAGTGCCTTGGCCCCTGCCCGGGTGGAAGAAGTCAAGATCATTATCCACAGGGATGGCAACCGCGTCGCATCTGTCACTGTCAAGTCTGAGGATCGTGGAATTGCAATAGGTCGAGATGGCCGCAATGTGGCCCGTGCTCGTATCCTAGCAAGACGCCATTTTGATCTCACTAACGTGGTAATAGCCTAGAATCTTGAAGCGGCAGTGAACTATGTTCTTATTAATGTTCCAGAGAATTTCCTCTGGGCGAACCTGAAAATGATTCTGAAGAATGAGTGGTTGATTCCACTAGGGGCGTTATGTCTTGCAATTACACTCACTATCGATCATTTCCTTCCAGAGAATGAGGCTCTCTCTTTCTTGATGGGTATTCTGATTGGTCTATCAATCACTCTAAATCTGGTAGGACTATACAGGTCTAGAAATGAATAAGAAGAGCATCTAGACATTATTGTCAATCGTTGAAGCACTAAAAGAGCACGTATGGTCAGTTGCATTTGACAATGCTTTTAAGGAAACTCTAGTCCGAAGCCGTGGCCACCAATAGTGAACACCATACATGGTGGGCCCATCATCACTAAAGAGGAACATTACCTTGTCACGAGGAAAGAGCCCCCTGGGCGAGTTCGCAGCGAGACCCCTTGTAAGGAAACGTAAGAAGTTCCGTTGGAAGAAAGCGTCCTACAAGAGGAGAGTACTCCAGCTCAGACGAAAGACTGATCCATTAGAGGGTGCTCCACAGGCAAGTGGTATCGTCCTCGAAAAAGTAGGGATTGAGAGCAAGCAGCCTAACTCTGCTATCAGAAAGGCTGTACGAATTCAGCTCTCGAAGAATGGTAAACAAATCACAGCATTCATTCCCGGTGACGGTGGCCTCAAGTATATCGATGAACACGATCAAGTACTCGTCGAAGGCATCGGTGGTGCTATGGGTGGTGCAATGGGCGATCTTCCTGGAGTCCGCTGGAAAGTAGTCAAGGTAAATGGTGTTGCTTTAGACAGCCTCATCTATGGCAAGAAGGAGAAACCGATTCGTTAGGTGGTCATGATGGCTGAAGAAGAGAAGACTGAGATTGTTGAGAAGACTCAGCCAGAAGAAGTGACACATGTCGCACCTGATCTATTGCTTTTCGGAAAGTGGGACTCTACAGCTGTCGAGATTAAGGATATCGGTCTTGCTAGATACATCTCCCTAAAACCAGTGCTGATTCCCCACACCGCTGGCAGACACGCTCACAAGAGATTCCACAAGAGCAATATTCCAATTGTAGAACGCTTTGTCAACAAGCTTCTCAATGCTGGCAGAAGAAAGGACAAGAAGACTCGTACTGGTCGCAACGCCGGAAAGAAGCTCAATGTTATTCATACACTAAAGCGTGTCTTTGAGATAATCGACTACCGAACTGGTATGAATCCTATACAGGTCCTTGTGACTGCTATCGAGAACTCGGCTCCATCTGAGGAGACCACTCGTATCTCCTATGGTGGGATGGCATACCCGAGGTCTGTTGATGTTGCACCACAGCGGAGAATTGACCTTGCTCTCAGATATCTGTCTGTTGGTGCTGTTCGTTCTGCTCACAAGAACGCCAAGTCATTTGAGGAGTGCCTAGTGGACGAACTCCTTCTGGCTTACAAGGGCGACCCCGCCAGCTTTGCAGTTGCCAGAAAGGAAGAACGAGAGAGAGTCGCAAGATCAGCAAGATAGGGAGTAAAAGACGCTATCTTGCACATCCCGTTTTCATTCCCTTTAGTCCTGATACAATCCTCTCTCAGAAAGTGATATAGTCAGGATGATGAATCTGAACTATGCGGAAGAGAGAGGAAGGGAAGATGTCTAGATATACGTATGCATGGTTTGCAGTTCTTGCAGTTACCGTGCTATGGGCATCCTCTTTGATCTTTGCAAAAATCGTGTTTGTAGAGTTGACTCCCATTGCTTTTGTGGCACTTCGATACACTATAGCATGCCCTATTCTCATTCCCATGGCACAATTTGCGCGAAGACGTCAGAAACCGTCAGTTGAATCACGCAAGCATTGGAAAGCCGTAGTTGCAGCTGGACTAGCTGGCCCTTTCTTATCGCAAGTGATGCAATATATAGGTCTCAACATGACTACTGCCAGTGATGCAGTACTATTGCTCAATTTCACGCCTGTTTTCGCAGTAATCCTTGCAGCAGCTGTAATTGATGAGCGAATGACAGTTACCAAGCTCCTTGGATTAGCTATGGCAACTCTCGGTGCAACCATGATAGTGTTTAATCCTGCTGCCGTAGATCCCAACATTAGTCCTACAAGACTGATTGGTGATATCATACTGATTGCCTCCACGTTCTTCTTTGCTGTCAACGGAATCATTGGAAAGATAGCAGTGAAGTCTGTTGATTCTGTCAGTTTAACACTCTACAGCACGCTCTCTGCTGTGCCGTTTCTCTGGGTGTCAGTGATACTATTTGAGGACCTGTCAGTACTACTTGCTCTCAGTCCTGAGACGTGGATTATTATCATCTGGGTTGGGATTGTGAACACTGCACTTGCTTTCATGCTCTACTATGAGTCAATGAAGCACATCGAAGCATCCAAGGTCCAGATTGCATTGAACCTGATTGGTGTGTGGGGTGTATTGATGTCCATCCCGATACTTGGTGAAACCATTTCATTACTTCAGATTCTGGGAGGAGCTGTGACCATCTTTGGTGTGATAATGGTGCAGAGAGGTCGTGCTAATCGACACAAGAACCAAAGCACTGAAGGGTTTCAAGAGAATTTCTAGTAAAACCATCCGCGGATTAGCCGATGTAGTTATCACCTGTATATGCATTCATCTGGTGAGGAGTATGAAAATAGCAAAAGTGCTCAAAAGCCATGAAAGTGAGATTCTCAAAACTCTGGTTTTAAAGAAAGGAGAACAACTCGAGGGACAAGAGAAGGAAACAAGGTGGGACGGATGGCTTTGGTGTCGAACTAAAGCCGGAGTTGATGGATGGGTGCCTAAGTCCTATCTGGAACCTTTGTCAGAACCTAGACAATATCACCTCCTTCAAGACTACACCTCAAAAGAGCTGAAAGTTCAACCAGGGGATGAAGTTATGGTGCTCATTGAGGAGAGTGGATGGGCTTGGGCACGATCACCTATGGGAGAGGAAGGATGGGTGCCTCTTGAGAATCTTGCCGATGTAAAGACCCAACCAGAATCAGTACCAGACCTGACAAAGTGAGGCTATTTCATGATGGACAAGGAAGTTCCGAGATGCAGACAGGACACGTCTGTACCTTGTGACGACAAATGTGTCTACAAAAGAGTCCTAGCGGTGATTGGAAAGAAACACACACTTGACATACTCAGAATCCTGGGGTATGATAGAACTGTGAGATTTAATGCCCTGCAAAATGAAATCCGGGGAAGTCCAAAGACCCTAACAGACCGCCTCAATGAGCTTTGTTCTCTAGGCATTATCAAGCGAGAGGCATTTGCGGAGATTCCACCTCGCGTCGAATATTCCTTGACTGAAAAGGGGCTGGGCCTCAGTCCAGTTATGGATGCTTTGAAAGCCTGGTCAATGAAATGGGCTCCCCTGGGTATGAAAGCAAAGTGATCACGCCGAACAGACTGCTTAATACACCATTCCACTTTTCCTCTGCTCATCTAGACCATCGAGTGAGTGAGATGGCCCAGCGAAGTTGTCGGCCAATCTGTGAAAGTGAACATCGTTGAGACCGTTGTGGACGGCGGAGGAATGTGTGGGTTTGCGGTTCATCTTTCCGAATCTTCAGTCAAGGTGCAGACTGCTCACCATCAATCATTCTCTGTTCCCCTCTCTCAAGGATAGGAATCACGTAGGTATGCAGACTTCCTGTCACTGAATCATGTGTGACTCTCTTTAGAACACTGTCCAGCCTTTTCTCTACGGGGTCTGTGTCGAAGGACCTTGTCAGCAGTACTAGATGCGCTCCCTCATCCATGAGGAAGAGAATAGTCATCATCACGGTGTGTGAGAAGTCAATACTCTTGATGCCAGCAAGAATCGCGTCAGCCAAGTCTGTAGCCGCCTCACGAACCATGTCATCCCCGGGAACACTCCTCCTATCATGAATGATGTATCCCTTCGTTTCAAAATCAAATTCTAGCCCCATGGAATTTTGTGTGTATGAAGAGCATATAAGCTCCCAAGCAAAATGTGTTTACAGTGGAGCGGATTTACTTGAAATGGGAAAAGCCCTCTGAAGATCTGATGGACTATCTTACAGCCAAGCTCGAGAATGTAAAGTATGAGAAACGCAAGATGTTTGGACAGTTCGCATTTTTCTTGAATGGAAATATGTTCACAGGGGTCTTTCAGTCCAAAATATTCCTCCGTTTCCCTCAGGAATCTAAGAGAGAAATCATGGAACTCCATCCCGAGATCTGTCATTTTGAGCCGAGAAAGGGACAGATTATGAAGGAATATGTCACAATCCCACCAGAAATAGTCGCAAATGACCAGCTTTTGGATCAGCTTCTACACTCTTCAGTTGCATATGTTTCAGGACTTCCATCTAAGAAGGGAAAGAGATAATCTGCCAGACTTGAGCCACAAGTGTTAAGTTTCCATTCATGCGCTGTCCAGAAAATGACAGAGAGAGTTCTGATAGGTTATGGTTCACGTTACGGTTCAACAGCTGAAACAGCAGAAGCGATGGCTAAGGCCGTTCAAGAAGTTGGCGCTCAGGTAGACTTGGTCAATCTCAAAAAAGCAAATCCCTCGAGTCCCATCGAAGACTACAATCTAGTCGTGATAGGAAGTGGAATTCAAGCTGGAAGATGGACAAAGGAGCCACTCGAATTCATCAAGGACAACCTAAATGCGCTATCAAAAACAAAAGTGGCAATCTTTGTTGTCTGTGGGTACGCTGCAAGTCCCGAAAAATGTGACTTTGCCCAAAGTGAATTTCTTGACAAAATTGTTGAGGAATATCCTGACCTTTCCCCTGTATCTACAGGTCTCTTCCCGGGAGTCTTTGACTTCAGTAAGTACAACTTTGCTGTGAAAGCATTGGTCAAACGTATCGTGAAACAGCAGATGGAACCAGGTGAGGAAGTCCCAGAGAAAATAGATTTCCGTGACTGGGAAATGGTACGAAACTGGATAACCGAACTAGTCAAGTCATAGTGTGAATCAATGGCCAAAATGCTGGAGGAAAATTGAATGGAGCGGCGGAAAGTCCCGATGATTCTCTTAGGGCTTGCTGCAGTCTGGATCGTTGTTTCGGTTATGGTCACTTTATATCTACCTAGCTTACAAAAGCCCAATTGGATAGAAGTAGTTGACATTTTGGCAATTGTAGCAGCATTAATCCTTGTCATAATAGAACTGGAATTGCGCTTGAGAGCAGCCTAGATTGACAGCTGTAGGAAGACAGAAGCCTTTCTTCGAAAGCGTTAAACGAATCTGTACGAATAGAGTAAGACAGATTCGCTTAGCAAAAGAGGTTCGTAGGAAGATGCCCGAACGGAAGCGTGCACTCCTTGCAGTGCTAGCTGTCTTCCTGCTGGCTATGGTGGCAATAGGCGTCTACATCAACTCTAACTTTGAGGGTGAACAACAGACCGAAGAAACAACCACAACGACAGAAACTACGACTAATCCGACAACTACCACAACTTGTACTGGTTGACCGCCTCCGCTGCTCATCGGGATACCTCCTAAACCGTAGGTAGTAGATGAAACAGCGGGTCTGGCAGATGACACTGATTCGGGGAATCTCATTTGAGATGACAATGATGCTGGCACGTAAAGCAGTGCAGTACCAGCTGAGAAGGGAGGAGCAGTCCCAAACTCATGGAGGTTCCTCATTGGGATCTTGCTAGATATTACTCTACCTTAGTATGGTTGAGCCCGTTCTCTCAACTCTAGTTCCTTGCCAGTATGTTAGATAGCATTATTTTCCAGTATTGGCAAATTCCGCCCCGAAATATAGAATACTTTTCTTGAATGAGACATTTTTAATCAAAAGGCTTCAGTATTGTGTTTGAACTGTACACAGAAACGGGGAGATTGAATTTGTCAGATGAACGAATAAGCAATACAGATCGCGATTTGGACGATGAAGTAACAAGATTGGAGTTTCAGGCGGTCGCGTTAAGGAGAATTATTGAAAATGAAATCAACTCGCTAAGTCTAGAGCAAGGGATGAATATTCTTGATGCTGGTTGTGGCACTGGTGCAGTCAGTCGAACATTGGCTCGAATAGTCAGTCCTGGGACAGTAACAGCCATAGATATCAACGAATTAGTCATCGACCGGGCCGAAAAGTTTGCGGTTGAAGAAGGAATTGATAACATACGATTTGAGTTAGGTGACGTAACGAATCTAGGATTCGCAAACGACTCATTTGATACATCATATTGCAGGATTGTTCTCATGGCGGTACCGAACCCTGTTGAGGCAGCTTCCGAGTTAAAACGGGTGACAAGGAGGGGTGGACAGGTCCTAATCTCCGATATCGATGACGACTTCATGCTAATATACCCCCCAATACCTACAATAATGGAGGTCTGGAGAAAGTCTGTCAAGGTAGCAATGGATGAGGGCAGAGACCGACGTATTGGACGGAAGCTGTTCTCAATTCTCTCACAGGCAGGTCTGAAATCTATCAAAATTGTTCCAACCGTGCTTCACGCCACTCAAGAATCTCCCGAAGAATTGAGAATGCTGTCTTCTGTTCCACTCCGTCTCATGGAAAGAGCAAAGGAACAATGGATGGAAAAGGGAATTGTAACCCTTGCCGAGTACGAAGCTGCTATGACAGAATATAATGAATTCATCGATCATCCTGGTGCATTCTTCATGATGGGAACGCTTTTTGCAATAGGAACAGTGCCTTAAGGGCTCTTGGCCAAGCCGCCTTGTCGAAACCGATAAATTCACAGCATGTGAAGTCACAGTAGACTGAGTGGAGTGGCGTAGATTGAATCAGCAAGATGTTATATTGCTGTCAATTATGGCGTTTTTCATCGCCATTTACTTGCTCTTGCCTACCATTATCTATTGCGCATTTTGGACGATTATCTTCACATTTCCAGTCTGCCTACTCATGTTCATTCTAGGACATCACTCCGAACAGAAAAAGCTGACCAAGAAACACAAGCAACCTGTACCAGAAGAGCTGCATATAGTGGAAGCAGAAGGATTCGGTCTGATAATATTCGGTAATG
>Ga0209635_10004597_pt1 | contig 10864 bp, 10 predicted proteins | sample DeeMarSWOR230_32_FD_187463 | JGI IMG/M metagenome (GOLD analysis project Ga0209635, IMG submission 187463) | Marine sediment microbial communities from White Oak River estuary, North Carolina - WOR-2-30_32 (SPAdes) (version 2) | ecosystem: Environmental > Aquatic > Marine > Intertidal zone >...
TTTTGCGACTATTGCTTTCAAGTTCTTAGCCCCCATTACTCCGCCGTATCCGCCGTAGCCTGCTCCGTGTGCATACTTTGCGACGACTGCTGCAACCCTAGTTCTGTTTTCTCCGGCCGGTCCAATATAGAGAATTGAGGGTTCCTTCACTTCGCCGTAGCCAGGCCGGAAGTCTTTGATTTCATTGATTGACTTTCTAACCAGAAAACGTAAGGTTTCCCTTGCTTTTTTGCCCCAGATGGGCGAGGCATCTTTAATTTCGACTTCGCCGTCGCAAATGAATACGTAAGAGGGCTTCTCTGCTTTTCCAGTTATTATTAACCCATCATAGCCCGCGCATTTCAAGTCTACTCCGAACTCGCCTGCAACCGTTGAGCCTATTACACCATTGCTTTGAGGCGACTTTCCAGAGATACAAACCTTTGTTCCAGGAAAGTATCCCGTGAACGGCCCTGTAAGGACAAGTAAAATGTTTTCTGGGCCAAGTGGATCTACAGTTTCCCATTTCTTGCCAAGTCTATCCCACAAAACCTTGGTAGCTAAGCCTCTTCCGCCGATATAATCTCTCAGAACCTTGTCTGAAAATTTCGTGTCTTTAGCGTTTCTGTTGGAAAGGTCTATTTCCAAGAATTTCCCAGCGTAGCCCCCCATCATTCCATAACCTCCTTTGCAGTTTCTTCTCCAAGAATTTCCTTAGCAGCTTCACGCGTGAGTTTCTGGGGTGTTTTGGCTAGGCTCTTGTGTAAGATTCCTTTTTCTCTTGGAATAAGCATTAACGCGTTCCATCCGCCTTCTTGGCACGCCTTGACGCATTTTGGCTTTCCATCACACAAATCGCAGATGACAATGTAGTTTTCTTCCGGATGGAGATGAGGAACATTTCCTGGGCAAGCCTCTATGCATAGACCGCAAGCTGTGCATTTTGAATTGTCTACGTTTACTGCCCCGGTTTGAGTGTTTACGGATAGAGCACCTGTTGGGCAAGCTTCAACGCATGGATAATCCTCGCATTGGAAGCATAAATGGGGAATCTCAACTCCTGGGACAATCATGAAAATACGTATTCTTGAAGCTTCAGGCCAGATTCTCCCTTCATGATGAAGGGCGCAGGCGATCTCGCATCTTCTGCATCCGCTGCAATTTTCATAGTTACGTTGAATCCAAACTAGTTTCTCTCGGCTCATATTGCATAACTTGATGCACAATTAGAAAAGGTTTCCTCCGTCGAGCCACTTTCAGTCTCGCGATGTGCATCGCAGCAAGCGAATCCTCCCAGAAAGCCAATAACCGACTAGCGCGCTAGGAAGACTAGCTAATACTTTGAGCCACACTTAGCTTCTTATGAAGTACCTATGGCTCTGATTAGACTTTATTCCAGTGCTTTATTGCTCAATTTAGTAGGGTGATAGTTAATAGCTGGAGCAAACAACTACTGACTAATCACTCTGAAGACCATCGGGTATCCGCTAGTAGTAGTGCAAGAACCACTTGAGCTTTACCTTTTGGTTTTGCTACTCTTAATATTCTTAAAATATACCACAAGAAACTAACATCATCACCATAATCAAAGAGTACATCATAGTTTGGTTTCTGGATTTATTTTTAATTTTCTTAACCAATAGAAATCATTCAGAAAATCATATAGAAAAATCGCCAGCATCCATGAAGGAAGAATCAAGAAGGGGAAGAAAACTTGGACATTAATTCCAATAATATAAACAAAGAATAGAAGAAGATACATACCTAACCATCTAGTGCAATATCTCTTTGAATCTTCCTTAGGAAGCATCTTTCTCATTATAGGATTCTTTTCCATTTGTAGACCATAGTGTTTGACTATATATTTGGTCCATCTTATTGCTTGATAATTTAGAATGGTAGAAACTATCATGAAACCCCAATAAATAATAGTGAATTCTTTGAAAGTTACTCTAAAAGTAGGAAATACAAGAGCAGTGATAAGAAAGATAATTGTAATAATAAGTGAGAGTGGAAAAATGTGACTAACTAAAAATTTAAGAGTTTCATTATTGTACATTTTACTCATCTTCTTAAACACCAATAAGTGGAATCATTTCAAATAGCTTGCTATCTTCTTTTCTGGAGAATTTAACTCCCATCTAAGAACAGAAAACTTGTAGCAGAACCAAAAGAACCAATTAGAACAAGTGGAAAGGCTTGATGCTGGGACATAGCTTCTTTTAGAAGCCACTGATGTCTAGCCAACCAGCAAAAAGCCCCACAAAACGCTAGCTACTTTGGCTTGTTGGAGGAGAATGGTAACCTCCTTTTTTACTTTTGTTTTTGTTTTTTTTTCCGTATACCATGTCATACAAACCTACCATTAAGATAATTAGTAACAGTAAAAATGCTAGGATTAATCCTACCATATCTGCTCGACTCATCTTCTTTCATCTCTGAGTTTACACTTGTTTTTGGTCTTCTGTTCTTTCACTACATTTGTCTATAATTCTTTTTATAGATTCAGGCAGCTGTTCCTTAAAGGGTGAGCGATCCACTAATTAGAATAATATCAAGTGAAGAGAAATGGGTGAAGATAAGCATCTTAAAGAAAGAGAAAAACTGGAAGCTGAAATTTCAAGGAGTTTATCAGTAGCAAAGATAAAGGAAGCCTATAAGCAAATTGAAGATATTGAAAAGTTGAGAAAACAAGCATCTATTAAATCAATTTCTGAAAGAATCTCATTTTGTCTTCTACTAAGTAAAACTATATTAGCCCACTTGCAGTATCTAGCATAGACATCTACAATAAGCTCTTTTCTTCCTTCAGATATATCTTTAGAAGCTAAGTATCCTAGTATAGTATCAGGGTTTCTAAGACTGCAGTTTTTCTCCAGATTCTTAAGAACCTAGCATAGTTACCCTTTATTGTACTCTCTTTAAGTCCTTCTTTCTTTAAAGTCCATAAGAACTCTACTATGTTGCTAGAGTATAGGGGTTCAGTCTTAGAGCCGGGGATGGGAATTGAACCCACATGTAGCGGCTCTGCAGGCCGCCGCCTGAACCGTTCGGCCACCCCGGCGCTTCACAAAACTTTTGTCAACTAGACCGTAATAAACGTTATTTACCTAGGCTTTATATCTACCCTTCTTCAAAAACTGCCTTTCGTATATTTCCCTAACCTTGCTTACAGTGTCTGCCTCTTCAACAGATTTGTCTTCTCTTATGCGGCTTATTCTTGCGAACCGCAAAGCCATGCCACACTTGTACTTCGGGCTTTTCTGAATCTCATTGTACAAAACCTCAACAACTATTTTTGGAACTACAATGACTCTTCTGCCTTCCTCTTTTATGGTAAGTTCCTTAAGCCGCTTAGTCATCTCAATAATTTCCACATCTGTCAATCCCTTGAAGGTTTTCCCAACCATCAAGAACTCTCCTGTTTCAATGTCACGCGCAGCCAGATAATAGTCCGAAAGCCATTCATATCTTCGACCGTAACCATATTCAGCTGCAACAATAACCAAATCCAACGGTTCAAGAACAGGCTTTATCTTAAGCCAACGTTTCCCACGTACACCAGGCATGTATTCACTGTCAAGTTTCTTCGCCACGAGTCCTTCATGACCAGCACTCATTGCCTCTTTCAGGAATCTCTCAGCTCTTTCCATCTTGCCTGTAACCAATTGTCTTGCTAGCCGTACTTCTCCAGCGTGATCAGCTAAGATCTGTCTTCGCCGCGTGTACGGAAGAGAGATTAGGCTTTCTCCATCAAGGTACAAAACGTCAAACACGTAAAGCTTCACAGGGACTTTTTTAATCATATCTTGTATTGCGTGAACTCTCTTGAACCTACGCATCAAATGCTGAAACGGAACGGGATAGCCTCGACTGTCAACAGCGATGACTTCGCCTTCCAGAATTGCCTCTTCTGCTTTCACATTCGTTCGAACTATTTGTACGATTTCCGGCAGACTTAATGTTACATCTGTTAGTCTTCTACTGAAAATCCTCACATCACTTTCACGTTTGTGAATTTGGACCCTTGCACCATCAAGTTTATGTTCGAAAGCTGTTTCACCACCATGCTCCTTCAACGCCTCTGCAACATCACTTGCTGTCTGAGCCAACATAAGCTTAACAGGTCTAAAGACCCTGAAACCGATCTTCAATAGTTCTTCCTTGCCTTCAGTTTTTGCCAGGGCTGCAACCTCTCCCACATCACCCATAGTCATACTAGCCTTTTGCACCGTTTCCAGTGGAATGAGGAAAGCTTTAGAAACGGCTTGCTCCATCAAGCCTTCGTAGAAGCCTGTTCGCATTTCACCTATGAATATCTTAATCAAATATTTCGTTTCGAGCGAGGATGCCAGACTTAATAGACTTTCTGTCAGCCGCTCTTTTTTCTCCTTGGAGCCTGATCCAGCTGTTTCGGCAATGGCTTCAAAACTGCGTCTAACCTCTAATATCGTCAGTTTTCTCTCGAAAAGCGTTGACTGCTTACCAACCTTGCTGCTTTCAAATAGTATTTTTGTGGCCGAACCCACATCGCCAGTCTTGCCAAAAGCCTCCATGAAAACCTTCCAGTCGGCCTTTGCTATGCGTTTTATGATTTCAGTCAAGGTTGTCCAGCTCACATCAAGGGTTTGTTGGCTCCACCTCGGGAAAGGCCTTCCAAGAATCATGGAAACAGCGGGTTCAATCTCCTCCGCTTCGAGATCATTTAGGAATTCTGAAACAAGGTCTATCATATGAAGCCGCTTGGTTGTGACTTCCAGTTCCTCGCAAAGATCCGCTAAGGCTTTGAAGGACGTAGGCATGACATTGACCTTTAATTCAATCTGAGGTTTACAGTTGTTGCTCAGAAAATAAACGTTGTTTTTTTGGCAGTTTGAGAAAAAGAGTTTGAGGGATAGGCTTCCCTTCTAGAATGACTCAGCTAGTTTTGCCTTCACTTCTCTTATCTTCTTTTCCGTTTCTTTCACTTTCTCTTTATTTTTCAGCGCTCGGTAGCAGTCTCTTGCGTATTCTAGTGCACTCACCCCAAATCTGTCAAAGCCTTTATCAAAGGACAAATCTGCTGACTTCAGAAAGTGCTCAAGGGCTGTCTCGTGATCCTTAAGCATATAAGCGCACTCGCCAGCCTTGTAAAACATGGTTGCAGCATCATAGAAGTTGTTTGCCTTCTGGTACAGCTCAGAGGCTCGCAGAAAATTCTCTTTTGCTTCTTCGTATTTGCCTAACTCGTAAAGTGTGTTTCCATCTTTGTGCAGTTTGACACGGTCTTGCTTCTCTTCACTCATAACGGTCAACTCGCAACTTGCAACTATTCAACAACACACTCCCATTTAGATTTTCCCATTATCAACTAACTCTGAGTAATCTGTTTCGCATAGTGACTAGACCTAAAATCGTTCTTTCACCCGAAACTCCTTTTTTAACCTATTCTCGCAATACGTTAATCTGAAACAAATCATGGATTTTTAACGATTCGATACGCACTTAAAGTATTATATATTCACTTCAGCCGCTTCGGAACGTCGACAATCAAAAATAGAATAAGGAACTCAAAACATTGATTGAACGGGACAGCACGATGCCTCTTAAATGCATCCAATGCAGCTCGAAATTTCCACTTTATCCGCCAAAGAACAAATGCGTAAAATGCGGAGGAGCATTAGAATACACGATCAGCTTACCTAAGACTAATAAGATCAGGTTCTCCGGCAAGCTTCGCTTCTGGAGATACAAGAGCCTACTGCCACCAGTGCAGCATATTGTAAGCTTAGGTGAAGGTGGAACACCACTACGCAAGGCGGAAAGGCTTGCGGAAAAGATTGGCTTGAGGCAGTTGTATCTGAAGGATGAAACCAGAAACCCGACAAATTCTTTCAGAGACCGCGCCGCAACACTTCTAACTTCAAACGCCATGGACCTCAAATATCACACAGTAATCTGTGCAACCAACGGCAACTTAGGCGCTTCTCTAGCTGCTTATTCCGCAAAATCCGGGTTAGTCTGCCATGTAATCGTGCCAAAGCTTGTTGATGTTGGAAAACTGGCTCAAATGCTTGTCTACGACGCCGTGATTGAAGAGTTTGGAGAAACGGTTGATGACTCCATACGCAGAGCTGAAGCCTTAGCCGATGAAACTGGTTGGTATCAAGCAACCGCAGAACTTAACCCACTTGTGATTGAAGCACAAAAAACAATTGCCTATGAAGTGTACGAGCAGTTTGGTGTTCCAGACTGGTTTATAGTTTCCATGGGGGGCGGCGGAACCACGTATTCAATATGGAAGGGCTTCAAAGAACTTAAACAGCTTGGAATAACAAAAGACTTGCCAAGAATGATCGGGGTCCAACCGGAAGGATGTGCACCCATAGCCAAAATGCTATCGGAAGACAGCTCGGAACCAGCAAAAGTTGCGAAGCCATTCACGCGTGCACTCGCCGTCTTAGTAGCTAATCCACTCCAAGGCGAACTGGCAACAAAGGCAATAAAAGAATCAAAAGGCTTGACATTAACGGTTTCCGACTCCGAAATCTTCAAGGCAGAGCTTCAAATAGCTAAACTTGAAGGAATGTTCGCTGAACCAGCAAGCTCAGCCACAATAGCAGCGCTAAAGAAACTTGTCAAAAAGAGAAAAATAGGTAAGAACGACAGGGTCGTGTGCCTCATCACGGGAAGCGGGCTCAAAGCCACAGACGTACTGCAAGCATTAACCAAGAAGCAAAAAACAGCAGTTGTAGGCTTGGAAATAAGCACAAAAGAAAAAATACTGAAGATCTTAAGCACAAAAGACACGTATGGCTACGACTTATGGAAAAAACTCGGGAAAGCCCTGACAAGAGGAGCCATATACCAGCACCTAAACGAACTCTCAGAAAAAGGATTAGTAGCACACTACGCGAAAAATGGCAGAAAATTCTTTACAATAACACAACGGGGCAAAAAAATTCTCCAAGCAATCAATGAATTGAAACTGATTTTATAGGCAGAACGCTTATTTAGTATAGTTGTAACTATACTAAATCTCTCACCAATCATCGGTGATGTTCATGAATAGACAGTTAGTAGCGCAGGTGTCTTCTGCTTTAGGAGGGATTTTTGTAGGGGCAACTTCGATTTCTGAAGTCTTGTATATTCTATCCAGTTTTGGATGGTCTATTTTCGAGGAGATTCACTTCACCGATTTCGAGAAAGTTTTCATAAGTCTCTTGGTTTTCTTCGGATTATTCGGCGCCATACTTGCCTTGACAGGAGCTTACGTTATGCGCAAAGGCTACACAAGATTAGGCTCCCTTGCAAGTGGAGTAGGAATAATCTCAGCTCTGCTGGGGCTGGTAACTCCCACAGCATTTGGATTTGGCCACTTAAACACTTACACCTTTGTCATTGGGGGAGCGCTTGGTATGGTTTTAATAGCAATCAGCATGGCAATAGCTTTGGCCACACCGTCTGTAGCAGTGAAAGGCCCATTGTTGACAAGCGTTGAGGTCGCTGTTGTGGCTTTGTTTTCTGCTCTATACGCAGTGATGATAATCTTTACATACCAGATATATCCGGTTCCATCTCCAACTGGAGGCTTCCTGCATTTTGGAGACTTTGCTGTCTTCTTCATCGCGCTGCTTTTTGGAGCAAAAGTAGGGGGACTCGTAGGGGTTGTGGGTGCTCTCGTAGCGGATTTCTACCTTGCCTATCCGCGCTGGTATGTTTCAATTATTGCGCATGGTTTAGAGGGAGCTGTACCTGGATTGACAAAGAAGAAGAACATTGTAGTGCAATTAATCGCATGCATAGTTGGTGGTTTCCTTATGGCCGCAAGCTATTTCTTCGTTAATATTTTCATCAAGGGATATCCTATAGCTGTACTATCTTTCATTCAAGACCTTTTCGCTCAAGCTGGGATCTCAATTGCCATAGGGTTCACACTGGTCAAAATAGTGGAAAGAACGCTACCGTGGTTTCAGTAAGCTCCTTCATAAAAGCCATCAACAAAACCTTATTATTACCTCTACTGTAGGCTTTAAGGAGATTCGGGATGAAACTTCCATTTGGAAAAATCCCCATTAACATTCTAGAAGAAGTTGTTTTCACTCATCTGGGTGCGAGACGTAAAGAAGTTGTTTTAGGTCCTGCGGCTGGATTTGATGGTGCAGTCATAGACGTTGGTGACAAGTCTTTGATCGTTTCTATGGACCCTATTACAGGCGCAATAGAGCGGATAGGATGGCTTGCGGTAAACATTAACGCGAATGATGTTGCTACGTTTGGTGTTGAACCAGCACTCTTCTCCTCATGCATCTTGCTCCCCGAAAGTGGAGACAGAAAAAGTGTTGAAAACATATGTGTTCAGATGGATAAGGCTGCAAGAGATTTGAGGATGGCAATCGTTGGAGGACATTGCGAAGTGGCCCCAGGGATCACAAATCCGATAGTCATAGGATGCACTATGGGCGTAACAGAAAAAGGAGACTATGTGACAGCAGGTGGAGCTAAACCAAAAGACAAGATTATACTAACAAAAAGCGCCGGAATCGAAGGCACAGCCATTCTTGCATCAGACAAAGAGAAGCAATTAAAAAAAGAAATGGAGATTCCAGCATTGCAGAACGCAAAGGAACTTTACCGTCAAATAAGCGTTGTCAGAGAAGCGATGACAGCCATAGAAACGGGCGGAGTAAACGCCATGCACGATCCAACAGAAGGTGGTGTGACCGGGGGAATTCATGAGATGGCAGACGCATCAAACCTAGGCGTGAAGATACTTGAAGAGAAAATTCCTATTCAGCCTGAAACCGCGAGAATCTGCGAAATTTTTCGAATTGACTCGTTGCAACTGACAAGCTCGGGAGCCTTGCTCATCTCCGCCAAACCCGGATCCGCAAGTAAGATCATTGAAAGTTTGCGGCAACGGGACGTTCGAGCGTCAGTCATTGGCGAATTCACGGAAAACTTGCATAAGAGGATAATGATAAGGAAAGACGGGAGCATACAGAATTTACCTAGGCCGTTGTCTGATCATCTTTGGCTTGCCCTTACGCGAAGATAACTATCCGAAGTTTTTGTTCAAAACCTGTAGAATCCAATAAAACACAAAGAAAGGATAATAAAAAGCATATTTGAAAGTATGCGAATAGACCAAACCACATTTTATTTCCAAAGCAGCCAATGAAATGCTTTCTCTCACATTCCAATCTTCAGACGGCCGATAGTGTAAGCAGTAAATGTCGTCTCCAATTACGACCTTGTAGTCTTTCTTCTTGATCCAGTTAACAATGTATCTGTCTTCATAGGCATGTAGTTGATCTGGGATCTTAATGTCCTCTACGAGTTCACGCCGAATGAGTGTATCATGCATTCCACCCCTGAGATTGAAGCATTCTCTTGCAACTACTGCAAGCGATTTTAGAAAAAGTTTGTTTCTAACATTTGGAATCACATCAATGTTTAATCCCCAGATCGCGCCGACGTCGTCTCTAGTGTGCTTTTCAGCTTTTTCAAACCATCTTTGACAAAGTATGACGTCGCTGTCCGCAAACATAAACCATTCTGTTTCCACTTCTTGTATGCCTCTCTGCCTTGCTTTGGCTCTCGAACCATTTTCGGTCACAATTTCTATGTTTCGAAATCGTTTATTGAACTTGCTCAGGATTTTCAATGTGTCATCTGTTGAAGAACCATCAACAATTATTAGACGTTTGACCGGTACATTTTCATAGATTGATGTTAAACATCTGCTAAGCAAGTGTTCACTGTTTTTGGTGAGCATCACAACATCTACTGGGTTCATAATGGTCATCACTACTAGTTTTCAATTAGGATTCGAATGTCCAAACCAAAATATGGTATTTTTAACGACTTGAAGAGCAATAACCTATCTCTGATCCTTAGACTTGCATCAAAAAAAGGTTCAATTTTGACAGTGCTGCACTGCAAATTCTCATGTAACCAATTCTCCCATTCACGTGGGGTTTTAACAGTGATATGCGTTTTATCAAAATCTCTCCAGATTTTCTTGATGGGTTTTTCCACAACCCTATTGGGAGTCGTACAAATCACCGTGCCTTTACAAGAGCCATACATGTTCTTAATTGCTTGTAAAGGATTCCTAAGGTGCTCCAAGACTTCGAAACATGTAATCAGATCAAAAAGCCCATTTTTGAATGGAAGACCCACTTGAACATCGCAAACCGCAAAATCAGCAGTAAGAACTTTTTTCCTTGCTTGCTCAATGCTGTACTTTGATATATCAACACCATAAGAGTCGTAGCCCAACGACTTTAAGACTTTAACAGCATATCCATAAGCACAACCTACATCTACGGCTCTCTTACCATGTCCATTCAAAAGATCAAAGTTAGAAATCGTTGATCCCCATCTAAGAACTTCCAACACATGCCTCTTAATCAGACGTTCTCTCTGCGAATATTCAGCATTCTTGAAGTACTCTTTTTCGAATTGCAATGAATCTTGCCTTCTATCGAATTCTCTCCTGACTTACCTTATAGTTTTATAAGTTTCCCTAATTTATTAATTAAATCATTCATAGAATGATAAGCGGTGCAATCTGCCTTGGTTATGACATTGGAGAAAGCTACTAATATCATCGTTCGCTCTCTAATGCCTAACAGGCCCTATCATGTACAGTGGTTTGTCACAAAGAAATGCAACTATCGTTGTAAAGGATGCGGTGTTTGGCAGGTCCAAGATACAGAAGAATTATCGACGGAAGAGATAAAGAGAGGTTTGGACACTCTCCGAGAACTAGGTGTAATTGAAGTTGTTTTATCTGGAGGCAACCCCCTTCTGAGGGATGATATAGGCGAAATCATAGAGTATGCTTCACGATTCTTTATAACAACAGTCTATGATAACGGTAGCATGGCGTCAGAAAAAA
>Ga0209635_10004598_pt1 | contig 10863 bp, 13 predicted proteins | sample DeeMarSWOR230_32_FD_187463 | JGI IMG/M metagenome (GOLD analysis project Ga0209635, IMG submission 187463) | Marine sediment microbial communities from White Oak River estuary, North Carolina - WOR-2-30_32 (SPAdes) (version 2) | ecosystem: Environmental > Aquatic > Marine > Intertidal zone >...
ATAAAATCATTAATTAGAGGAAGTGTAAAACAGAATGAGTGAAGATGTACCAGAAGGAGTAGTAAACCTTCTTGAAATGATAGTCAGATGTTTTGATTGTTGACTATCGTGTGCCGCTCACATCACAGTAGTGAAAGAAGACGGCGAGGAAGTTTACTCTCGTAAGTTGAATGTTGGCTTAGGATGAATATCCAATAAAAATAATAGATTGGATATAACTGCCCTTGCACGGGTTAAAGCCAATAAATATATGAAATGAATTGAAAAATTTAGAAAAAGTGAAAAAAATGATAACGGATTTCGAATTTAGAAAACAGATAATGGATTTTCATGTGGGGTCTGATTTAATTAAATATTGCTATCAATGTAGTCGCTGTGCTGACAACTGTCCTATTACAAAAGTGACAACAGATTTTTATGACACTATAGGTTATAATCCCAGAGGTAATATCTTATTGGCATTATTAGGCTATAAAGATATGCTCTTTGCTGCAGATGATCTAGCGATTTGGGGTTGTACAGTTTGTGATACATGTGATGAAGTATGTCCACAAAACATTGAGTTAACTGAAATATTTACATTCTTAAAGAATATGTCTATTGAACAAGGAAGGGGGCCTGAATTTATTTATTCTCAAGCAAAAGCAATATTTGAGAATGCAAAAGCTATTCCATCACAGCCTGCAATTGAAAGAAGAAGGGAACAATTGGGATTACCAACTGTAGCTGCACCTGATATAAATGAACTTCAAACCTTATTGAAAAATATTGGAGCTGATAAAAAGCTCAAATAAAAGGAGGGATAAAAATGACAGAATATAAATTATTTGAAGGGTGTACAATTGGGAACCGAATACCTTTTATTGAAGCGGCTTCAAGAAAGGTTTTTGATAAAGTTGGGATCGAAACATCCCAAGCTCCATTCACATGCTGTCCAGATCCAACAGGTATGAAAAGTTTTGATAATAATTCTTGGTTGGCGATAGGTGCTAGAAATCTATGCTTAGCTGAAGCTGAAGGTAAAGATATTTTATCATTATGTAATGGATGTGCTAACACACTAAGAGGAGTACAACACCAATTAAAACATGATTCACTGAAAAAGAAGAAAGTCAATGAACAATTAGCCAAAATTGGTAAAGAATTTAAGGGAACCATTAATATTAAACATTTTGTTGATGAATTAAAAGATAATCTCGATAAAGTAAGAGGCGCAATTACCAAACCTTTAAGTGGGTTAAAAGTTGCTGTTCATCCAGGATGCCATTATATGAGGCCTGCTGAGTGGATGGAAGCGGATGATCCAATGCGTCCTGAGAATTTAAAGAAAATTGTTGCTGAAAGTGGAGCAACAGTCGTAGATTATGAAGAAATGGTTTTATGTTGTGGATCTGCAGTTACCAATGCCTACGAAGAACATGGTTTGGCAAACTTTAAAATCAAAATGGATAGCATAAAGAAATCTGGAGCAGATGTAATATGTGTAAATTGCCCAGCTTGCTTTCAACAATTTGATACACGGCAACGGGATTTAGGTAAAAAATATGAGACAGATTATGATATCCCAGTATTATATTTAACTGAACTATTATCTTTAGCAATGGGAGTTAGCCCTGATGAAATAGGTCTAAAATTTCATAGAACTCGCATGAAGTCCCAATTAGAAAAACTAGGTTTGTAAAATAGGTTAATAACCTATACAAAATTTTTTTATTTTAATTTTATTTTAATTTTTATTCTATAAAATTTAAATACCAATGAATAAAAAGTATCATTATTATTGGGTATATTAGAATACTTTAATTATTTAAATAAAATTAGGTAAAAACAATGGTTCCTATTAAATTAGAGCGTCAACCACCATGGTTTTTTCAATATATAGAAACATATTCTCATGTTTTACTCGATATCAAGTTTCATAAATGTGAGAATATTAAAGAAAGATTAGATTTTGCAATAGAGTTAGATCTCAGGGGATTTGAAGGATTATTATTTTATATTTATAGACCAAGTCATAATTTAATAAATTTTGACATCATAAATCATAAGGAAGACTTTATCCATAAACTGGAAGATTTATATTTAAAAATTAATAAAAAGGCATCAATTCAAGCATTAGATTTTATTTTTATTCCTTTTGGACATTTTACAGAAAGTAATAAATTTATACCCAAGATAAAATCTAGATATACAGAGCCTACTTATCAAATATTTACTTGGTCTCCTTCTTTATTATTCAAGAAAGTGAAATCTATTATTAAAATTGACAATAAATATACAGAATTAATACCTTTAGATGATGTTTACGGGTATTATTATAATTTTGATATCTCATTTAAAGGAAATAAAACAGAATATCTTTTTAATTTAATTAATGTTTTATGTACTTTCGACAATTCAGCTCGTTATGAATCAATAGTTTCAGAAATTAAATCACTTATTTCAAAATCCAATGAATATCTATTTGAGCTTTATCAAACAGAACTTCCTATTGAGATGCAGAATTTATTAAGAGAATTAGAACGTTTAAAGTTTAATATAGAGAGTTTAACGAAGGAAGAAATATTCAATTGGTTAGACGATTTAATCGATTTTTACTCCAGAAGGACTCAAGAATAAATCCTTTTTTTAAAAAAAAAGCTTGATAAATAAATAACAAGTAGAGTAGTACAAATTTTTCAAGAATAAATTATAATCACAATTCTTTTTTATACGACTACATTTACAAATTTAAATCTAAATTACTTAATTGAAAACCTTATGTGCCTTGCAATACCTGGAAAAATAATAAAATTAAATGATGATGGGACTACTGCTCTTGTTGATTTTGATGGAATACAACAAAATGTAATAATTGCGTTAATTATGAATCCAGAGATCGGAAATTATGTTATTGTCCATGCAGGCTATGCAATAGAACAGATGAATGAGAAGGAAGCAATGGAAGCATTAGAACAATGGAAAGAGATCGCAGTGGATCAGGATTTAGATTTTTCAGATATGTTATAAAGGTACAATTTATTTTTAAATTCATATTAAAATCTAAAAAAAACTATTTGGATTTTTTCTTTTTATTATCTAAAGAATTCAATATGATATACTGAGCACCAGAGAAAATTGAAAATCCTATAAAAGCAAGAACTATCAAATTAAGTATTAAGTTATCATTTCCTACAGTTTCTAAAGCTAGAGCGATACATAATGAAATCATACCTAATACCAATAGATTTTCTTTTTTCAAATCAATCTCCCTCCTTTTTTTAATTTATTTTTTGGATTTCTCCAACAAATGCAAGTCAAATTTAAGTATAAAAAAGTCTTCTATATATATCTATATAGATTTTGTAATAATTATATATTTATTATAAATCGAATAACTCTTCTTTCAATTTTTTCAGTTTAACATAAAGATTCTTCAAGGAATTCATCGCTTCCGAATTTGAGTTAAAATCAATGGGGGAAATTCCATTTAAATCTGCTTTCCCGACATCTGAATCGAAAGGAATTGTATGGTAAAGGGGTACTTCCCACTCATTGATTCGGTTATGAATAGCGTCAATCTGAGAATCATCTATAATTTTATTAGCAATTAAGAATATATTTATTACTCCTAGCTTTTTTGATAAATTAATAATTTTAGAACATAGATCTAGAGATTTTTGGGAAGGTTCTGTTATTACAAGCATTATATCAATCCCTTTGGCAGTCCCTCTACCTAAATGTTCTAAACCAGCTTCGAAATCAACTACAATAACCTCATTCCTTTTAACAAATAAGTTATATAGTAGTGTTCTAATTAGGGCATTCTCAGGACAGAGACAGCCTGTTGCTGGTTCTTCTATGCTCCCTAAAACTAAAAGTTGTAATCCATCAGGACCAGAAACTTTAAATCTGTCGGGTATATCAGATACTTCTGGATTAATATTATAAACTCCAAGACCAGCACCAGAAACATTTGTACGTTCTTCAATCATTTTTTTCATTTCAGATATAGGCACAATTTTTTCTTTTATATCTGTATCGATTCCTAATGTATAGCTTAAATTCATAGCTGAGTCATTATCAATTGCTAAAACGTTAAATCCATCCTTGGCAAACATTCTTGCTAATGTTCCAGCTATTAACGTTTTTCCAACTCCACCCTTACCAGCAACTGCAATCTTCATTTGAGTTAATTATTGAATAAGAAATAATAAATATTTAGTTTGCAAGGTGTAAATTAAAAGACAAAATTTAATTAAATTTAATAAGAAATTTGTTAGTTCTTTTATATAATATTATTTTAATTTCTGACTAATTGAAACCATCAAGAAGTGATTTTTTAAAATAAATCATTTTTATCCATAGACTGCAAACGCTTGGAGATTTTCATCATTTCGCTGAAAATCTTATCATTTTCTATTGGATCTTTACATGCTATTAATTTATCATTTAGTACTTTAATCTTAAATGTTAGGTCTAAGAATTCTTTAGGGGGTTCTAATTGATAATAATATTTTTTTTCACCATTTATTAATTCAATATAAACCCATTTTCCCTCTGTTTGATCCCAGTTCCACCTATTTAGAGTTAATTGCCTAACCATATATACTCATACTTGAATAATTAATCTAAATTAATTATAAAAATCCTAAAGCATAATTTACCTGTTATTGTTTATTCTTAAATTAAAATCAGTATTTATTTTTTTTTTAATATTATATTAACAGGTTATTATATTATAAACTAAGCTCTCTAAGTGCTTTTTCAGCAGCTTCTCGAACATCAACATCAGAATCCTTGTTTAGTTCCTGTAATACTTCTTTAACTTCTGGACTGTTAAATCTAATCAATGCTTTTATTAAGTACAATTTTATTATCCAATCATTATCCTTAATCATTTCTTTAAAAGTGTTAAAAATTTTAGGAGTTCTAATCATACTCAGTAGTTTGATTGCTGTGATTCTTCTCATTCTCAGGTTATCATTTAAATTTTTAAATAATAATTCTAAAATTTGATTTTGAGCTTGTTCTTCCAATAAATTGAACATTTTCATAAATAAAGAGGGACTTATTGTTCCTGAATCTATAGTTTTTGCAGAAATCTTGGGTTCACTCTTGAGTGGGACACCTTTTTCTTGTTCTTTTAGTTTTAGTAATAATTTATTTAGTTGACTATTTGCATTTTCTATTTTATTTAATTTAACATTAAGAGCTTCTAGTTCTTCTTCCTTAAGGACAATTTTCTTTCTATATTCAGCTTCTCTATTTATCTCTAAATTTCTTATTTCATTTAATTCATTTACTAATTCATTGTTATGATTTCTTAACTCATCTGTGATAATAACATTTTCATTTAAAGCATTTTTTATATTTTCATTTTCTTTTTCTAATTCTTGTAATCTCCTGTTTGACTCTTCAATTACGTTGGAATCAATTTTTTGTTCTTCAAGATATGACTTGAGTGTATTTTCTATTTTTTGCTGTAAATAATTCACCTTTTCTTTGTATTCATTGCTCTCAATCACTAAATCCTCATGTTTTTTTCTGAGATCATTCAGTTCTTCTGATACTCATTTTTTATCGCTATAACGCTTTCTAACTTAGCAGTAATTTCTTGAATTTCAGCTTTTAAGGATTCAATTTTTACTCTACTAATTCCATTTTCTTCGGTTAGTTGGAAGATCAGCTTTTTTGCATCAATAAGTTGTTGATCTTTGTCTTCAAAGTCAATTGACTGAGTCAAAATAGAATCTTGTTGTAGCTTTTCTATTTTTTCTTGTAATTCGTTAATTTTTACATTTTTTAATTCGTTTTCTTCGGTTAATTGTACAATTACTTTATTTGAATAAATTATTTCTTCACTTTCCCCATTGAAATTTTTAGAATTTTCTAATTCATTACTAATATCTTCTAATGTCTGTTTTAAAATCTCGATATCTTTATTTTTTTTAATAATTTCTTCCCTTTGATTAGAAACCATTTCTTTTAATATTTGGACATCTCCAGGTAGGTCACTTTCTTCTATATCAGAAAGCTGAGCACGCTGACTCTGAATTATTTGTTTTTGCTCATTAATCGTGAAAGTTAATCTTAGAACTTCTTCTCTTAAATACCTTATCATTCTCTCTAAATCAGAATGGGCACGATTGGTAGAATCTATTGAATCAATTAAGTCTTTTAATTCTTTACTCATTTTTTGAACCGTTTGGTTTTAATAATGTTAAAAAAATTTGATTTAAAAAATATTCACATTTATTGTCATTTTATCATTTATTTCTAATAAACAATTGATAATGCGTATAATAAAACTTTATAACATGGTGATAGTAGTTTATATGAAAGAAATTTTCTAAAATAACCAGCAAATGATATCTAATGATATCTATTGTAAATAGTAATCTTTAAAAATATTTTTAAAATTTATTCCCATAGAAAATATAGTTAAAGTATAAAAATGCTACTGTAAAATACGGGAGTATTGATAATGACAAATGAGGAATTAGATGATTTAAAGCAGAAAGATAAGGATGACCAGGATGAAGATGACTGGGATGATGAAGATGACTGGGATGATGAAGATGAATTGGATAATTATAATGATGGAGAATGGGATGATGATCTCGAGTATGATGATGACGATGACTGGGAAAATGATGACATTGAAGAAGATGACGATAATTTTTAAGGCATATAGTACAGATTAGATATTCTAGAAATTCATAAAAAAAGGGAATAAATTAATTATATTTTTTTAAATATTTAATTTTACAGAATTTTTATTTCTCGAATAAAATCTCCTTGTACTATTGAATTCACAACTTTTTGATCTTCTGGACCTTCAACTTGACCGAATATTGTGTGACTGTTATTCAAATGGGGCGTCTCTACATGAGTTATAAAGAATTGAGAGCCGTTAGTATTTGAACCTGCATTAGCCATTGCAAGTATACCCGGGCTATCAAATTTTCTACCTGATTGAAACTCATCTGCAAAAGGATATGAGATTTGTCTTCCCTGGTAAGGAAAAGAGTTAATTCCCACAGATCTAGGCCCTCCAGTACCATTTCCAAGAGGGTCTCCACCTTGTATCATAAAGTTTTTAATAACACGATGAAATTTAAGACTGTTAAAAAATCCTCGTTTAACTAAAAAAAGAAAGCTAGATACGGTTAGAGGTGCTTCACTATCAAATAAACTAATATTAATATTTCCTTTATCTGTTATTAGAATTACCTTTGTCATAATTATTCTAAATTTTGTTTGTATTAAAATTATGTTTAAAATGCTCTACTGACTTTTTTTAAATTTAAATAAAAGATTTAAAATTAATAGCAATAAATCATTTTTATAGTTATATTAAATTCATTCAAAGCAAGTAATAATATGATAGTTGATCACGATTTCTCTTTCTTTTTTAATCCAAACAGTATAGCAATAGTTGGAGCAAGTTCTACAACTGGAAAAGTCGGATATAATGTTTTAAAAAATGTAATCGAATCAGGATATAGCGGAAAAATCTTCCCTATTAATCCCAAAGCTAAAACTATTCTTGGATATAAAGCTTATAAAAGTGTTCTAGACGTTCCAGAAAATATCGATATCGCGATTTTTGTTATTCCGAGTACAAATGTTATTCCTGTTGCTGAAGAATGTGGAAAAAAAGAGATTAAGGGAATCGTTGTTATTTCTGCAGGTTTTAAAGAAATAGGTGGAGAAGGTATAAAGCGTGAACAAGCGCTAGTTCAAATAGCTAAGAAATTTAATATGAGAATAATTGGCCCAAATTGCTTAGGATTTATAGGATTGCACTATAATGGGTCTTTTGCAGTTAATACACCTAAAAAAGGACATATCGCGATGATTTCTCAATCTGGAGCTATGTTAACAGGGATGATGGATTATTCCATGGAACAAGCCTTTGGTTTTTCTTGTAATATTAGTTTAGGAAATAAAGCTGATTTAGATGAGGTAGATTTTATTAAATTTCTATCCGAAGATAATGATACAAAAGTTATACTTTGTTATTTAGAATCTATAGAAAATGGAGAAAAATTCTTAGAAGTCGTATCTAAAGCCGCTAAAAAAAAGCCAATAATTATTCTAAAAGCAGGCGTTAGTGAAGCTGGAGCTAGGGCTGCATCAAGTCATACTGGTGCGTTAGCAGGTTCTGATATTGCATATGAGCTAGCTTTTGCAAAGTGTGGAGTTATAAGAGCAAAAACTATAGCAGATCTTTTTGATTATGGTGAAATATTCCTTTTTCAACCTATTCCTCAAAAAAACTCTTTTGCAATAATAACAAACGCAGGTGGTCCGGGAATTGTAGCAACTGATGCTTTTGAACGAGAAAATTTGAAATTTGCTAAATTTTCTGAACCAATCCTCCATCAATTAAGAGATAAACTACCTATAGAGGCCGCAATATTCAATCCTATTGACATTATAGGAGATGCATCCCCAAAACGATATGAATTTGTTATTAAAACTATTTTTGGCTTAAATTCTGATGAATCAACAATAAAAATTAATGATGAAGATATAACAACATATGGAGCATTAATTATTATGTCCCCACAGGCACAAACGCATCCTAATGATGTAGCCAAGTCAATTTATAATATATCAAAAAAATTTTTATCAGAAAAACCGATATTATGCTCTTTCATAGGAGGAGTATCTATTAATGAAGCAACAAAATATTTAAGACAACATTTTATTCCTTGTTATCCCTTTCCAGAACGAGCGGCTCAGTCTCTCAAAGCGATGGTAGATTATAGTGAATCTTTAAAAGCAACACCATTAGAACAATTAGTTATCCCTCAATTTACTGTAAATAGAGACAGAGTAAAACATATATTTCAAAATGTTAGAAAAGATGATAGAACTGTTCTATTAAGCCATGAAACAAGCGAAATCTTTGAATGTTATGGGATTAAATCCCCAAAATCAAGCTTAGCAAGAACGCCTCGTGAAGCGATGAAATTTCAAGAAGATATTGGCAGAGTTGTAATGAAAATAGTAAGTCCACAAATAATCCATAAAACTGATGTTGGAGGTATTGTTTTAGATATTTTATCACCAGAACAAGCATTTGAAGCTTATATCCAAATTGTTGATAATTCAAAGAGATTTGGACCTCAAAATGCCAAAATATATGGTGTGGAAGTTCAAGAGATGATTGATTTTAAAAAAAAACAGAAAGTAAATGAATTAATTATTGGAATGTCGAAAGACCCCCAATTTGGGCCGATGTTAATGATTGGTTCAGGAGGTATTTACACAAATTTTCTAAAAGATGTGTCATTCGCTCTTTCATATCAGTTTACAAAAGAAGACGCAAAAGAAATGCTTCATAAAACCAAAATTTTCAGTATTTTGCAAGGAGTTAGAGGTGAAAGCCCTTCAGATGTGGATTCTATAATTGAAGTATTATTACGCCTCTCTCAATTAGTTAACGATTTTCCAGAAATTATGGAATTAGACATTAACCCTCTGCTAAGTTTTATAAAAGGTTATTCTGCTGTTGATATAAAAATTACAATCTCACGTGAATGAATGAATCAGAAACTATAAAAAATGTAATAAATATAATTTAAAATGATAGAAGAAAAGAAGGTATAGTTATGACAAAAGCAATTTATTTATGTTCTTTATCCGAACATGTCGGTAAAAGTTTACTTTCAATTGGTATTATGCTCAAATTACAAGAGGAAGGAAAGAAAGTAGCATATTTCAAGCCTATTGGGATACCTAAAGGAGCTTTTTCTGATAAAGCTGATAGAGATGTTGGCTTTATCCAAAGTACTGTATTTAAAACAACATTACCATATGATATTATTAGCCCTGTTTCAATTCCAGATTGTTATTACGTTGATTTAATTGATTCATCGAAAAAAGAAGAACATCTCAATTCTATAAAAAAGTCCTATGATGAATTAGAAAAAGATTTTGATTATGTTATTATTGAAGGTGCGCCAAGTATCAAAAAATATATTCGTGTTGGCTTAGACGACATTACCATTGCTCAAAAATTAGGTTTAAACGAGTTGGTTTTTATACAAACAGAATCTTCTGATAAGTGTATTGATAACTTATTTTTTACAAAAAAATATTTCGAATTTAGAAATATTAAGTTCAAGGGAATTATATTTAACAAAATTGATTACGAATATAAAGCTAGAATCGAAGAATTACAAGAAAATCATATTATTCGTTATGAAATTCCCATTATAGGACTTATAGAAAAAAGTCTTGAATTGTTAAGTCCCAGAGTGTCTGAAATTCAATATGCAATTGGAGGTGAACTGATCAACGAACCAGCAAGAGAAAATTTGAATAAGATGGTTGAAACTTATATAATTGCCGCGATGAATGTTCAAGCCGCTTTGAAATATTTAAGATCTGTTAAAAAAGCAGCTGTCATTACTGGTGGAGATAGAACTGATGTTGCTCTTGCAGCTTTAAAGGAAGATGTATCAGTTTTAGTCTTAACCGGCTTTATTCAACCAGATGTTGCAGTAATTAGGGCTGCTAATGAGAAGAGGATTCCAATAATTTTAAGCCCGAGTGATACCTATACAACTATCAGAAACATGGAACGCGTAAAACCTGGAATTCAAGAAGAAGAAATTCAATTAGTTTTAGAACTTGTGAAAGAACACTTAAATTGGGATTTATTGCTAAAATAAAATATTCTTTTTAAAACCTATTTTCTTTTATAGTTATTATTTAAATTAAATTATTTTGTCGAATTTTGTCATCTAAAAGATTCCTCCTTTGAACAATGCTATCTAATTAAGTAAAAATATTACTAATCTGATAATCAGAAACCTTTAAATATAATAAATAAAAAATTATACCTAACACCCTTTAGAAATCTTA
>Ga0209635_10004602_pt1 | contig 10857 bp, 10 predicted proteins | sample DeeMarSWOR230_32_FD_187463 | JGI IMG/M metagenome (GOLD analysis project Ga0209635, IMG submission 187463) | Marine sediment microbial communities from White Oak River estuary, North Carolina - WOR-2-30_32 (SPAdes) (version 2) | ecosystem: Environmental > Aquatic > Marine > Intertidal zone >...
AAGGCAGATTATCTTTGCATCAAATTCATTTAACACATCACAGAACCAACTTCCTAGAAACCCAGCTCCGCCAGTTACTAAAAAAGTTTTACCTTTGATTACATCCTTAAACTGTTTTAAACTTTCAGAAATTATCTTTAAATCTTCTTCAATTATTTTTTGCATTTTTATCCTCGGCTAGGGGTGGGGGCAAAATTAAATTTTCATGAGCCATCTGGTTTGCAAGATTGTATGCTTCCATAGTGCTTATATCTACCCAATATGGCAACTTTGCTATGAATGCTGCTAACTTCCCTTGAGATGCTAGTTGTGGAAACAGTGAGTGCTCAACTTTCAACTTTCCTCTTGGTAATTTATCAATAATATCTTCTACTTCAATTATATAATATCCTCCATTTGCATATCTGGAAGGTGCTTGTTGTTTTTCGGGTTTTTCTATGAAAAATTCTATCAAATTAAAATCTTTTACTTGTTTTATTTTGGCAATTCCAAATCTGTGCAAATCAGACTCAGGAGCTTCGAATAATAAGACCGTACAAGAAGTTCCAAGTTCTTTCCTACATCTATCATGATATTTAATCATTTCATCAAAATCAAAACTTGTAAGATTATCGCCATAAACAACTATTACTCTGCCCTTTCTTATGTCAGCTTCTTCTAAGATGAACCTCAAATCCCCTCCAGTTTCTCTCATTGGTGTTGGTATCGTTCTTATCTTCAGTCCCAAATCCAAGTTTCTCAAATAAGTATCGATGCTGATGCCTTGTATATGTGTTAATATTCTTTCCTCTGGATCATTTCCTACTGTGCCCGACACACCAACTATTACCTCATCTATAGTATCATGCAAAATACTCCCTATTACCCAATCAAGCATTGGCTTTCCTTTAACTGGTAAGAGTGGTTTAGGTATCCCATAAGTTAACGGTCTCATCCTTGTTCCTTTACCAGCTGCAAGAATTATTGCTTTCATTCTCTGACTCCTCTGTCTTTTTTAATTTTTTCATTTATATCTCGAACTGCCTTAAGAAAAATTGGATTATGCCCAACTTTTTCTGAAAAAGAAATAAAGGCCTGAAGATCTTTAGGGAAACATGTGCCTCCAAAACCCTTACCGTGTATGGTGCCGTACTTTCCTATCCTTTTATCCAATGCTGCAATTTTGGCAACAAGATCAGAATCTATCCCTATCTGGTTGCAGATGTAAAAGACTTCGTTCCAATAGGAAATTCTGCTTGCTAAGCAACAGTTTGAGGCGTACTTAATCAATTCAGCAGTCATAAGGTCTGTCCTAAAGATTGGAACTCTTAAAGGTTTGAACAATTCCTCGATAGTATCACCTGATCTCTTATCAAACCCACCGATAACAATTCTATCTTCACTGAAAAAATCTCTTTTGTTTTTAGAATCTTTGCTCCAAGAACTATGGATCTGAGTCAAAAATTCTGGAACCATACACAAACCAAAGTCTTCACCGCATTTTTTACCTGAGATTTCTTCAAGGATTGGTTTGACTACCTCCTCTGTCGTTTTAGGGATGACTGTGCTCTTAATAACAACAACATGATAAGAATGTTTATCTTTCAATGATTTACCAATAGATTCTGAAGCAGATTTAATGTATTTTAAATCTATTTTTCCAGAAGAAGTTGGGGTTGGAACTGATATAAAAGATATATCTGTATTCTTAACAGCAAAATCAGTATCAGTAGTAGCCTCATAGCCCTCTTTTTTAAGTTGATTGACTTTTTCTTCGTTAATATCAACAAAAATAACATCATTATCTAATTCCTTAAATCCCTTACCTACTATGGTTCCAACCCATCCGCTTCCTATGATACTTATCCTTGCCATTCATACACCCTTTTTTAAATATTGAGTAGTTCTAACTTAAAAACCTTACTACGAAAGTAATAAATATTAATACCTTAGTATTACTTTATATGAAAGAAAGGGTATCTCTAAGCTTAGACAGGAATGTGGTTAAAGAAATAGACTCTTTAGTAGATGGAATAATAGTTAGATCTAGGTCTGATGCCATAGAAAAAATTCTTAAAGAGCATGTTGTTGACAGAAAAACTGCAGTTATACTTGCTGGTGGGAACCCAGAAAAGCTTTTTATAAAAGAGTTGAAAACATATAGACCTTTAGTTAACATTGGTAAGAGAAAATTGATTGAAGATATAATATTTAAATGTAGAGAGGCTGGTTTTGTAAAAATACTCATAATCGGTTTTTCTAGTCTGATAGCAAAATTATATGAAATTCTTGGGAATGGAGAAAAGTATGGTGTGAACATTTTGTACATAGAAGAAACCAAAGAGTTGGGATCTGCCAAAACTTTAGAACTAGTTAAGAAACATATAAAAACTGATTTTTTATTTCTACCTTGTGATCATTGGTTTGATTTTGATTTGAAAAAATTGTATGATTTCCATATGAAACACAATGGTATTGTGACTTTAGGTATACATGCTAGAACAAGTTTTGACTGGAAAACTAGTATTGTTGTTCTAGACGGATATAAAATAATTGATTATGAAGAGCATCCAAAGGCCCCCAAAACTCATCTAATATCTGTTTTTATAGGATTTATGAAAAATGATATTTTCAATTACATCCCACCTGGCGAAGTTTCTTGGAGTCTACAGGAAAATTTGTTTCCAAGACTGGCAAAAGAAGAAAAGTTGGTTGGGTATCCTATAGCAGGAAATTGGGTTAATATACATAAAAAAGAAGATATAGAAAAAGTAATTAGTATAAAAAAACTCAAATAGGAGAGTCAGATGCAACTTATAAAAAATGTGAGATTTATTGTTCTTATTTTACTATTACTATTATCAGTGTATTTTTTATTTTCTCCATTAATTTTTAAAAAGTCTGGTGTTGTTGTAACGTTTGCTAGTAAAGACAATAAATGCGGTCAAATAAAAGAGGGGGATGTGATAACTCAGGCTGGTGGCTTTCTAATAGGGAATTCTGAAGATTTTGAAAATGCCTTGCAAGGCGTGAAATCTGGTGAATATCTAACAATGGTTATAAATAACGGGCCTGGTGGTTGTACTGCGATCGATGATGGAGATGTGGGTATAAGCGTTGCGAATATTCCTTCGAATCAATTAAAGTTTGGGATAGATATTCAGGGTGGCACAACAACTTTACTAAAACCAGGATCTCTAAGTTTAGCCGACACGGAAAGAATAGAAGAAATTATCGATAAAAGAATTGTAGTTTTTGGTTTGCCAGAAACTAGAGTATCTAGTTCTAACAATTTTGTAAAAGTAACAAGTTTAACAACAGAAAAAATAGGTTCTTTGATAATGCCTGGAAAATTTGAAGCAAAAATAGAGGAAGAACGGATTTTGGAAAATAATGTTAGCACTATTATGTTAACTGAAGAATATACGATAAAAGTCGTCGATGAAAAATTGTATGTGAATGATTCATATTACCAAATAAATCAAAGTTTTGTTTTAGAGGATGTTAAATTTGACCTAATGGATATAACAAACACCTCTGTTATCATAGAAGCAAATGTTTTCGATAATGAAGACATGAGAGATGTTTTGGGTGCTTTCGGTTATGTAACATACAATTCAGATTTCAAAAACTATCAGTTCAACATTCAAGTAGGGATTTCAGACAAAGTGTCGAATAGGTTTATGAAAATAACTAAAGGTTTGAAAACTTCTTTTTCTGGCACACAAGCTATACTTGAAGGATCTTTAGTTTACTACCTTGACGGAAATTTAATAAATGAGCTGAATATACCTTTTGAAATGGTTGGGCAAAAAATAGAAAATATAGTTGTGATAGGTTCTGGGATGAGTAGATCAGATGTTGATAATCAAAGACTAAGGATAATTGCGGCTCTTAAATCTGGTGTATTGTCTAATATAGAAATTGTTGGAACAGAAAAGTTTGAACCAAAATTAAAATATACTATCACAGAGTTGCCGATTATAATCATGATGGGTTTAACAATATTTATCATAAGTTTAACTTATCTTAGGTATAAGAAAATTAAATTCGGTCTTTATGCTCTCTTGTTAATGGGTGCTGAGGTTTTCTGTGTTTTGGGAGCTGCAGCTTTAACTCAAAGTGTTTCTCCTTCAGGTTGGATCATAGATGTACCATCTATTGTTGGATTAATTGTGTTAGCTGTTATGAGCTTCGTACAAATGTTTCTTATGATAGAACAAAAAATAAAAGGAAGAGATATAAGCATATATTTTAAATATAAAAAATTCTTGAGCTCGTCAAGTCTTTTAAGGATTTTAGTATTTATAATTTCATTCTTAATACTGTTTAGTGTGTGGAGAGGGTTTGGGTTCTCCATAATTGTTGGCTTAATTATAGGCATGTTTATAACAAAACCAATTTACAATAGTTTTTTAGAAATATAATCTTACAAACCGGTAAAAATTCTTTTAACTAGCCTATTTGAAAAGTCTTCTGAAATTATCTTGGGAAATAAAAAACCGATAATAGCACCTGCTATTATATCCGAAGGATAGTGGACCCCTATGTACATTATCCCTATTGGGACTAATAGTAAAAGATATAAGATGGAAAGATACCTGGCCCACTTTGGAATTTGTTTTGGTAAAAAGTATAGACATAGAAATGAGATAAAAGCATGAGCGGATGGAAAAGAAGGATCTGATTTAATCAAAGTTTTGATTATATCTGGAGATGTTAAATATGGTCTTGGCCTTGCTATCGAATATTTTAATAGATAGATGAAAATTATACCAATTAAAGAAGTTATGATTAAATGAATCATTTTTTTTCTCTTCTTTGTTCTAAAGAAAATGTACATCAAAATTAACATGTACACATAAACAAAATAGATAAGAAAAATGAAAAAAAGATTTAGAAAAGGAAAAAATGGTTGATTAAAAAAATTCAAGATTAACATATCTATATCAAGCAGCATGAAAATACCTCGACTTGTTTTCACCGGAATAGAAAAGTATTTCTCCACCACAATTGGAGCATTTCCCTACTAGTGGGATTCTTCTGAAGATTGTGTCACATTTTATACAAACAAAACCCTGTACAGTATCTAAAACTTTTTCTGTTTTTCTTGCTTTGATTATATCTAAAAGATGTAATTGCTTCCCAGCACCAATAAGTTCAGACTTACTTATTCCTATCGATTCAAAAACTCTTTCTAAAGGTGGTAAAAGTTGACTTTCAATATAGTATTTGGAGTCTATCTTTAGACCATGTTGCTTAACATATTGTGGGTCCTCCGCTCTATTAGACATAAGTTGTAAACCTTGCACAATCACAAAACCGACCCTGTCTCCAATACCAGGAGCAGATGATGGAGACCGTTTTTTAATTTTCTTCACCAATTCAACGTGTGGTTGAATACCTTTATAAGCCTTTATTGGTTTTGAAATGCTTTTTGTTATAACAAGCTCGTCAATCAAAATTTCGTTTTTTTCTAGTTTTTTCAGTATTTCCTTAACATGTTTGAATGCTTTCTTTGGATTTTGCTCTTTCAATATTATTTCTAGAACGTCGTACAGTGTTTTTGAAACCAAATCACACCAATCCCTGCGCACAGTTTCTATTCCTTTCATAATCATTTTTTCTTTCCATTCTCCATTAACTTTCTCGAAAGAAATACCAGCATATCTTTTTTTAGTAAGAATAAGCAAACTTTTGAAGACATTTTCAATCTTGATCTTGACTTTACCCTCAAGCTCCTTATTTATCAATTCCTCAATCTCTTTACCAATCTCGAAAGCTTTATTCAAATCTTTAGTTTGTAATTTTACCATCACACTGTCCGTGTCACCGTAAACAACCCTAAATCTCTTGTCCGTTTCGACAATTTCTCTGGTTTTTTGTATAATATATCTACCACAACTTGTTATAGCATTCGCTATGTCTAAAACATAAAACCTCGCTCTTAAATACCCCATATAGCCGTAAAAAGCATTTGCCATGATTTTCAAGGCATACTGCTTTGCATCTAAAATTCTTAACTCTTCTCTAGTTTTTGCTTTCTTTACCTGGGTTTTGATTATATCTCTTTCACTAATCAGGGTTTTGACGATGCTTTGTATAATTCCTTCTTTTATTTTGGGAGAGACAAACTTAATTCCATGTGGTGTGTCTATACTTTCTATTTTTTCATCTTTCAAAAGTAAAGTGGTAGGACAAATGTTCCAAGTTATAAGAATTGAAGGGTACATTGACTTGAAATCCAAATAAACCACAGAATCTGTATGTAAACCTATTTCTGGTTCTAAAACCAATGCTCCTTTAAGACCTTTTACTTCTCTTATATCTTTACTCTTTAAAATTTCTTTTTGGGTTGGTTTACATGGAATGACAAAGCCTTTTTTATTGAATTCTCTCAATAAGAGGTTTTCGACTCTTGCAGATTCACCGCCATCCAAAACATCTTGCAAAAGTAGACCGGAGACCTTTGATAATTCTATGAATTTACTTATCATCTCTTTTTCCAGAAGAAGTTTCAGAACAAGCTGTGCATCTTTCCTTGCATATTCGATCAATTTAGTAAATTTATTTTCATCACCATTCCAAAATTCTGGAATTTCGCTATGTGAAATGTCTACCTTTCCCTCATTCAAAAGATTTTTAGAAACATCACCAAGGCCATATCTCTTCAATCTTAATTGACCTTTACCGACTGATTCTTTGATCAAATTGTAAACATCTGCTATCACTCTTCCAGTTATTGTGTTCCTAAATGTTATTCCAAATTTCTTGCACATAAGGGGCTTCTTATTACATCTTCCTATTGATCTGGAAATTTTGTTCAACCTTAGCCTTTCTGAAATGAAAGGAATGTCAAAATTATTACAGTTAAACCCACATATTATATCAGGATCATAAGAATCGACTATTTCTGTAAATTTTTCAAGCATCTTTTTTTCACTATTGAAAAAAAGTGTGTCATTGTTTATTTTTTTAAATGGTTTTGAAACAAGGACCAAAGTAGTTCTTCCTTGGTAAGCTGGAAAAAAGGATAAACTGATGATTGCAATCTTATCTCTTCTTGAATCTGGAACAGTGTCTTTAGATAAAATAATTTCGATGTCAAGACTCATGTATTTAAAAGGAGCGTTCTCTACCTCTTCAAGATGCGTAAGTTTTTTTACTGATAATACTTTACTGGCTTTTACTATTTTGGTGTTGACAGGATCCCCATTAACTTTAAGCCATCTTAGCCCAGAAATACCAAAATCAGCCATAAACCTATATTTGAACAAAATATCTGCTTCATAGACGTCTTGAACGAAATCTTTTTTCCTTAAATCTTCCCTGAGGACAACAACTTCTGATGGATTTTTTAGAGTAATTTTTATCAGTTTTGTTTTGTCTTTTTGAAACCCAATTGATAAAAATTTTTCTTCCTCTTCAATTTTCAATATAAGAAGACTGAAATGATTTTGCAAGTAGTCGATTAGTCTGCTCTTTTCTCCCTTTTTTGGTAGAATGTAAAAATAGGGTTTGAAGTCTTCGTAGAAAGCACAGACAGTTTTATCTCTCATTGTTTTCCCGAATAGCCTCACCACTGGTGAGTTGTTTACCAGTATATAGTCACAATCAAGAAGCTGAAAATCGATTTCCATATTCATTTTTATGTGAAATCCAACTTAATAATTTCTCTTGTTTTAAGATTTGCTAACCAATATATTGGTTTTGAAATAAAGTTTCCAGTAGATATAATGGTTGTGCCCTTGTAATTTAAAAAAGAGGGAGAATGAAAATGACCAGAAGCAAATATGTCTGGAATTGTATCAAGTAAAAATGGGTCTTCAACGTAAATTTTTTTATTGAAGTCAAAAACTGGGTTTATGTGCCTTTTTCTCAATAGGTTTAACATTATTTTATCTGGGGTATAGTTTTTCCAAAAATCGGCATACTGTTCAAGATGAGTACCATCACAAAGTAGAAATGTAACATTGCCTTCTAACCTGATTAAGGCCGGGCTTTCTATTTTTAGGTCGCCTACAACAACATCTGGATCTGTCTTACCTCTTAGAAATATCTTAAGAGAGTTTTTTGGAAGGTTGTTAAAGAAAGCGATCAAATCTTGTTTTTTGGAAGAAACATATCCGAGAACAAAGACATAAAGTTTATCATAGTCAAGTTTATTGATCCATTCTAAAAATTTTTCATAACTTTTCTTGTTAAACTCTTTGTTATCCATATGTATATCAGAAAGGAAAAGACAGAAGACACCATTTTCTGTCTTAGCTATTTTTCTTTCCAGAGGTATGTCTGGCCATATAACTTCTTTAGCCCTTATAATGTCATCTTTTTCACATGTAATTCCTATAACCTCATCTAAGACAATTTGTTCAAATGTTTGATCAGAATTGTCTTCAAAAAATATTGATACTTCACTTGTTGGATCTTCGATTTTTATTGATTTTTCTTCATTATTTTTTTCTTTGACCAGACCAATTATAGAAAATCTTTTTGTTTTTGGTGAAATTTTACCTATTGAAATTAAATTGGTCGAGTTTAATCGCTTAATGACAATATTCCTTAATTTTTCATATCTATTCGAAAAATATTGGACGAAGTCTTGAACACTTGCTTTTTTTAATTGTCTTGGAGTTCTTATTACATCAACACTCATTTCTGTTTTTAGTATTGAATTGATGAAATCTAGTGTAATTATGGACGGTTTTTCTGTGTTTTCCATTTTTTCAAGGAAAGTGTCAATTTTTCCTAAATTTCTAGAAAAGAAATCCAAGCTGGCTAAGTCTAACTGATATCCTTTTTCTAGAAAATATCTTATAATTTCCTGCTTTTCCATAGAAACAATAGAGATATTATTTTAAATCAATATATATTTCCTTGAAAGATTCTAAAAACAGTAAGGATCTTTAAATTCAAATCCCGCCCTAGGCGTCGGAAAACTTAATTAGATAGATTTTTGTTCATGTGGTTTCAATATATTTATTATGAAATATGGAAAGTATGAAAAACACGTGTTTGTGATAGGACTATTGATAGCTCTGACAGGAGCCTATCTGATGTATGACGGACAAATCCTTGGAGAAAATACCACAGGAATAGCAACTGTTGTCGGGATTGTAGGAATAGTTTTAATAGCTACCAGTGGATATAATTTTCTTGGGAAGAAGAAGCGATAGTACGGAAAAGAAAAAATAGGGCTTTCTTTACTCTGGGTAAAGACTCCATCCCGAGCGTTGATATTCTAATCAAGAATATGTATTCCTTGTCAACTTTTTGACTTATTCTTCCTTATTCGGGGAGATCCTTCTTGATATTAGGATTTCCTTGAAGAATTTTTACTTCTTTAAAGTATAAAGAGTGAGACCTTCTTTCCCCTCTTTCTTAGAGTGAGGTGTAGAAATAGGTTGAATTTTACCCAATTGTACTAATTCATCAAGATATTTGGAAACTGTGTTCCAACTGATTTTTTTTCCTAAATTTTTTGATATTATTTCTGCAATTGAAGAAGTATTTAGTGGAATGGGAGAAAATGAAAGAACATCTATAATGGTTTTTTGAACATCGCTCCTAAGATTAGGTCTTCCACGTTTCATTCAATCACTATAATTATTTTCTATAAACTTTCAGACTTATTTCTGAGTTGACAGGGAGAATTTAGTGCCCCAGTCAACAATTTTTGTAACTCGATATGATTTTGGATTAAATGGAAAGAGCTCTTCTATCAATCCGACCTTTAAAAGGCGTTCAATTCTTTTATACGCATCGACTCTTGTGACATTGAATTTTTTCATAATATCTATAACATTGAACATCTTATTTTCGTAATTAACAAGAATTCTGTAATCATAGTCAGTTATTGTCATGTAATTTCGATCTTGGGGAAATGTTTTTCTTCTTTTTGGAGGGTTGTAGTTGAAATAGTATTTGAGGGGGTCAGGGTCCTTAGTAAACACAAACTTTCCCCCTTTTATTGTAATCAAACCTGTTTCTTTCAATATTTTAGTTCCTGTTATGAGTGGCTCAATTTTTTGCAAAAAGGGTTCTGGAGCTAATAAGTAAACATGAGAAAACGTCTTCCTAGCAAGGATAAGTTGTCCCAAGGTATTTGAAATTTTTCCTTTATTGGATTTAACCTCTATTGCACATTTTTTATTATCTATAAGAACATTGAAGTCAACTATACTCATAGAGGTTCTGAACTCTCTCTTGTATTGAATCTTCTGGCTCTTTAAGTAATTTTCAAAAAAACTCTGGAGTGTTTTTTCATTCATAATATATATTATATTATTTATATATTATTTATGAACTTTTATAATAGGTTATAATCATCATAAATAATCTTCGTATTTTTGTAAATATTGTTTGACAGTACATAAATATTTTCCGAATATACACAAAAAAGGTTGGACAGTTCATAAATAATATACTCTCTTTTTCATTAAACAATATTCTTAGTATTTTTATACACCTAAACAAAAACTCTTCAGAAACTTCATAAGAATTGTGTCAATCCATTAATCAAGAAAAACTTCATTATTATCGCTCTTACAATTTTTTCTTTGCCCTTGATTGGGAAATAGCTGCAGGGGTTGGAGTTTCTAACCTTTTCTAGTAACCCCATCTTAACTAACATACCCATCCTTTTTCTCAATGCTTCAATTCCAATTTTTAAATGATTCTGTGTCTTTAACTCCTTATAAAGAAGTGGAAAGCAGTATGGTTGTGTATCATTAGGAAATTCCATCTCCGTACTATAAAACTTGCGAAGTATTTGTATATCTAGGAAATCCAATCTTTCAACAAGAGTCAAAACTATGGTTTCCACATCTTCTTGAACAGAAAGTTGTAAAGCAGACTGTAATTTCATCATCCTCTGGA
>Ga0209635_10004604_pt1 | contig 10856 bp, 14 predicted proteins | sample DeeMarSWOR230_32_FD_187463 | JGI IMG/M metagenome (GOLD analysis project Ga0209635, IMG submission 187463) | Marine sediment microbial communities from White Oak River estuary, North Carolina - WOR-2-30_32 (SPAdes) (version 2) | ecosystem: Environmental > Aquatic > Marine > Intertidal zone >...
TTTGAATAGCGAAGCGATTACTTGTGACTTAAAGGTAATCACTACTCAGACGTGCGTGCTCGAACAAACCAATAGCCAAGACTAGATATGATAAGGCTCACACCAGCGAAGACGATGAAATATCCAGTAAACACTGTCCAGGCATACGGGGGTTGCAGTAAGTTCCATGCAGCCCAAACGATACCCGCACCCATAATGATTCCACCAATGGATTCGATTTGCCGACGATAAGTATCCCCGAAAATCACACGTAGGATGAGTACAATAACACTGATGATTAGCGTTCCAATAGTGAACTGGTAGATTATTGTGTAGAATCCGATATGGTTTGCAGGGGTTGCAGGTACCCACCACCAGAAGCCAGGAACCACTTCTTGCCAAACAATATCGGTGACGAAAGCGATGAGTTGGGCAAAAAAGCTCGGATAAATAATAAAGATGATCGCTAGTAGGATTATGATTAGGCCAAACGTGACTGCGCCCAAAATATCAGGTCCTTCATCAATTTTTCTTGTCAACATAAAAACCTCCGCGGTATTATTCTAATCACTCCTGTCCCCTTAGGGAACGCTTCCTCCGAACTGAATTGAATGCACAGACGAGAATGAGAATCCCAATGATAAGCGCAACAATGGGACCAATCAACATCCATAATTGTATTCCCAAGACAAGAGAATATCCAAGCCCGATAATGATGACACCAAATATGATGCCAAAGATGGCTCCTCCTCCGGTGACACCAAAACATTCCTCTTCAGCGCGTTCACCAACTCTCCGCCCCCGAGCTCTAGCACGTTTTTCAAAGTCTTTCCTCGGGGCGAGAGCTGTTCCACATTTCTTACAGAAATCTGCTGTATCAGCGTTTTCTGATCCACATTTCTGGCAATACACCATGAGGAACACCTCACCCAGCAGTAGCGTGCCTTCTCTTCTTAAGACTTTGGGGTTTCCCCAAAAATCATCAAAGCAAGATATTGGACAATGAGAAGTTTTAATAAGTGAATTCATATGGCTCTAAATGGGGACCGGGAAAACAAACCCGTCCGGAGTGGCGAATATTTAGGCACTTCCTCTCCCCTAGAAACCATTCCCTCTCCCCTCCAATTGTGTCCTTTTTCGGAAGTGTCTGAATCGCCATAACTCCGGCCCCCTCCACTTTTCATGATTAGATACTGAAAAGACATAAGGATTAAATCGTCAAGCAGAAGATAGCGCATTCACATTTCGTTGGAATGTGGATTTGTGAAAATTCTCTTTGTTGAGCCACCAAAGGATCCCTGGTTTATTATGGGAGAGTATATTCCCCCTCCGTTAGGACTTCTGTGTTTGGCGGGATACCTTGAAGCACATTACCCAGACGCTGAGATTCAGGTGATGGATTGCCAAGCTGAAGAAGCAAAATGGGAAGATGTGACAAAACGTATTGAAACCTTTCAACCAGATTTAGTTGCTCCGAGCACAGTTTCTACATGCAATGCCAACATCACTATACAGGTTGCTACTCTTGCCAAACAAATCGACGATGAGATTTGGACAGTGGCTGGAGGGCAGCACTTCTCAGCGCTCGCGCAGGGCACATTGGCAGCGTTCCCCCAACTAGATTTCATAATAAGAGGAGAAGGAGAAGTCACCTTAGTCGAACTAGTCCGTGCCTTGAAATCGGGGTCGACCCTGAGTAATGTGAAAGGATTATCTTTTCGCCAGGGAGGTAAAATCACTCACAACGCTAATCGAGCCTTGATTCGGGATTTAGATACCTTGCCGTTTCCTGGCTATCATTTTGTTAAGGATCACATGAAGAAGTACTGTTTTCCTGCAGGAAAGGATTTGCCGTATGCTTTGGTTGAGGGAGGACGTGGGTGTAATCATTCGTGTTCGTTTTGTGGTCAATGGCGGTATTGGGGGAAGTGCAGAAAGAAATCGCCACAACGTGTTGCGGATGAGTTTGAGTACTTATACAACGAGTTTGGTAGTCGGTTTCTATGGCTCACCGACGATTATGTTCAATTAGATGATTGGATGGAAACCCTATGTGACGAGTTACTTGAGCGGGAAATCACCGAAGATTTAATGTGGTTCTTTCAGACCCGCGCGGATGAAATTATCTCTGGAAAGGAACTTCTCCCAAAGTTACGTGAGACAGGGTTACAGTGGATTATGACCGGATTAGAAAGCCACGACCCCCAACGGCTCAAGGAGTATCGAAAAGGAATTGATATCGAAATGGGCAAGGAAGCGATTCAGTTGCTAAAAGAACACGAAATCCTTGCCCAAACAACAGCCATCATTGGTCACCGACAAGATTCTCATGAATCACTCGAAGCATTTCGTGAATGGATCAAAGAGGTTGACCCAGATATTGCCGTGTTTATGACGATGACACCATACCCGGGTCAACCCATGTACAAGAAAGCCTTGGAAAACGGCTGGATTGAAGATCCACGATGGAAACGTTTTGATATGGTCAACGCAATTATTCCCACAGAGCACCTGACTCGTGAGGAGGTTCAAACCGAGCTCTTTGCAACTTACAGGTCATATTACGGGTGGCGACGGCGAATCTTCGGAATCTTTGCCCGCAATAAAGTAAAGCGAGCCTACTATCAACATATGATGCTCAAGGGTTTTCTAGGCACCCTGAAAGGATTGTTCCGATTATGACGAACCGAAGACATAGTTCTCAATTTTCAGTGATTTCTCTAATTCTATCACTTCTAGGGCTTGTTCTTTTATCACTAATGTTACTCAATCCACCCCCTCCGGTCGTCGTGCTTCCTTGGCAAACACAACTCATTGGATTCGCTTTCATGATTATCTGCATTCTGGGAATTATTGCGGGAATTTCACCTTCACACTGCTCACTCACACGGAAAAAGAAAAAACAGAGTCAAAAAGAGATTGTAGAGCAAACCAACTCAACTCAGATCAAGAGTATACGAAAAGAAGGCCATCACCCCACCTGTAATCATTATTCGGGTCATGTTATCACTATCAAGGGTTCACATTACTGTGCAGGATGTAACGGACTAGTCACGGGAGCAATAATTGCAATCATCGGAACCATCTTGTTTTTCTTCCTCAGCTTCCCAATCGTCTATCCAGAAGCCACGTTCTGGCTTGGATTCATATTCGTTACCATTGGATTATTACAGCATCCCCTCTACCAACTGCTAAAACTAAATCGCGGAATCATCCGATTTATTATCAATAGTCTATTTGTTGTCGGATCATTCCTTCTCTTGGCTAGCCTGACTCAACTCACAAATAGCCTTATTCTGGCGATCTACTCACTCTTGTTAATTCTCTATTGGATCTTTACCCGGATAGTTATGTCTCGGCGATCACACCGACTCATCTGTAGTCGATGTAATAGACCCGAATGTCCCTATTCAGAAGCATAATAAAGAGTTTCGCTCATCTCTGGCGCATTGCATAAATTGCTCCGGCAACAATCAACACGCCAATGATTACGAGAATAAATGGCCAGAAGAAATCGAAAAGATTCCAACCAAATATTAACCCGCCAGCCCAAAGGATGATTACTATACCGATAATAATTCCACAAATTGCCCCTCCATGGGGGAGCCCGAAACACTCGTCTTCTTCAGATCCGTAGCAGTCTTTGTCCTCTTTTTCAATCACAGCCGGTTTAGGTTCTGCAGCCTCCAAATGGGCGCCGCATCGAGCGCAGAAATCAGCATCGTCATCGTTTTCATAATCACACGCGGCACAACGTTTTGTCATAGGATGTCACCTTCGCTCTACCATCTAAGTCTAAGCTCTTAAGTTTTTCAGGTTGAATAAAAACAGTCTTGCCAACGTCTTAAGTATAGAAACCTGGTTGTTGCTTTTGACCAGAGGGGATTCCAAAATGGTGCCCGAATGTCCAGATGACGATGAGTATACCTCGGAAAACGTCGTCAAGGGCAGCCATGAGCGTAGACTTGGTCAGGTTGTCATAAAATAGACGAGCCTGAAATTGAACCGCATCCCAAACCCCGTCCTTCTCTTTCACAGAGAATCCCGGACGCCGTTGAAGGAGTTGAAGCCGTAGATTATAGATGAGAGGTTTCCGCTTCTCATCCGTTAACTTGGCTAGGGCCGTTACATGAGGGGGAGCAATCCGGAGAACTGAAACAACGAGGATACCATCTTTCATATCTCGTGGCTTAATGACCTCGATATGATAGGGAGACCCGACCGGGTAGTTCACACCAAAGTGGTAGGCAGCCTTGGGATCTTCAACTTCTTTACGAAACATACCCTCTTCAGCTAACCAATTATAGACCCGTTGCTTCCATTTGTCTCCCTTCATTGGTTTCTCGGTTTCAGTCATTTTCATCCATTCCAGTTCGTCTTTGTAGGGGTTCTTCGAATTGTAGTAAATAAGAACTTTGCTATGTGAAAATTTTGAGATGGTTCTCACATAGAAAACATACTAATGCGTATCTGGACTTGATTGAAATCCACAGAATTCTCTCTCCCTCGATACGCTTCAGCATCGGAAATGGTTCAGACTTCAATTCGACTCAAATGCATATTCAGAAGTTTAGAATCGACTAGACAGTTAAGCGAATTCTTGCAGGTCTACTCGGGTTAATTTCAGCCACTTGAATGTGTTCAAGTATTGCTGCAAACTGACTTGCTGAACTCCCACCAGAAGTGTGCGGTCGAACAATAGCTCCTAAAGTATTTGGTTGAGGATTGCTAGCAACCGCGCCTATTCTGAGCCACCCACCAGGGGGGATAAATTTGAACTCTTTGACCAGATCATCAACTGCATCGAGGTGAAGTGTAAGACGGAGTTTCTTTTCTCCAACGCGAAGGACAAGCTGTACAGGTGATACCGCTTCCACTGAAAATTCAGCACCCGAGGGGGTTTTAAGTGTTGTATCGATGGCGAGTTTTTCTCGGATTGCTTGTCGAATGTTATCCGATTGTAACATTGTCAATCATTCTCCAAATCGGGTTATCTATTGGTGTTGATGCCTTTTGAGGCTTACTCCTCTGGTGTGCAAAATCCAGAAGGCCAACATCAATGAGACTCTAAATTCACCTAACATCGTCTGGACGGTGAAGGCCCGTATGTTCAGTAGTTCGTAGTGCAATTATTGATTTTCAACGATTAGGTTATTGCGGCTCCACAGACTCCACAAAACTGTGCTCCTGGTGGATCAATGGGATTGCCACAGGATGGACAGTATGTAGCTGCCTCAGCCGGAGGTGCTGCAGTTTTCGGAGCGGGACGAGCCACAGGAGGGGATTCATAGCCTTCCTTAGCGATAGCACCACCGATCAATGCTAACAGTCCTGGTAGAACACCAGTTAGGATGAGACCGATTATGCCTGTGATGATAAGCCCGACACGATGTTGGCTAGGTTGACCTCGCCACATTAACCAGAAAATGGTAAAGAGTAATGACAGGACTGCGGCAATTGCCATGTAGCCAAACAGGGCCTGGGAAACAAAAACTAGCTCAGCAAATGAGATTCCAGGGGGTAATTCAGACGGGGGAATCAGTGAAAGCAAAGGAAGAGCGATTGCAAATAATCCTGCAAGTCCAGCAAAGACAAATAACAGGATCAATTGAAAAACTGCTGCAACAATAACCAAAGTTGAAGATGTTCCTTCATCTGCCATTTTAGAAGTTCCTCCATTATTTACTAAGCCTTGCTCAGAATTCAGGCGTTTAAAGATTTGCAAATGGAAAGCAATGATAATACCAACAGATTTTTTGCTGAGTCAATGATGTCACCCATGAAGAGTTATTACAATGAAAACTCTAAAGACGAAATCCAACACCCAAAGCATTGCCCTAACCGCAATCTTAGCTGCAGTATATGTTGCCTATGCTTTCCTGTCAAGTTATCTAGTTGGGAGTATTACACACGGCATAGACAACTTCATCATTCGATCCCTTTTGTTCGTAGTTCTTGCAGGGCTAACAACAGGCTTTGGCTATAGCACTATGATGGGAGGAATTTCTGGGCTAATACTCGAATTCACTGTACCCTCACCTGTACGATTTTACCTTCTTCCCTCTCTGCTCGCCTATGGTTTAATCTTTGACATTGCCATGAACATTGTCAAGTCACCAGAATCCGGGTCATTCACAATACGAGCCATCATGGGGACATTCTTTGCCAGTATGACAATGTCGGTTGTCGCTTTGGCTGTGTTTACCCTAGTTGGCTTTTTCCCGCAGCAAATAATCCTAATTATTTGGACTTTTGGGGTAATCAGAGACGTTGTCCTGGGCATCCTTGGAGCTGTAATCGGTCTATTGATGGTTCGACAACTAAAACATCTTAGACCACAGTGAACTACCGCACCTTGAAAGTATGCGGCTTCCTGCTTCATCCCATCGGCTCATGCTGACTGGTCCACAGGCTCTACTCGCCGTTCCGGCGATGTTGCCCGGTCACGTGCGCCTTGGTTCTCGGATCACACACCGGGACCTCACTCCTAGTGATGCAGGAATGTATTTAATCTCCCCGATTCCCCCTCGCTTAATAGAAAGTAATCTTCTCGTGGATTTAGATAGATTTGGAAGGTTCAGGTCAATGTGTTACCACTACACTGTTCCTGATATTGACACACTCGAAAAGCATTTCCATGCCGAATTGGACGCACCCAAAGAATTCTCTCGCATCTATCATATCTCTGGTTTTGTCAAACCTCAGCTCCCAGTTATCACAGGAGAAGATACTGATCGAATACAGCTACTCACTTGGGGGCTTATTCCCCACTGGGTGAAAGATGAAGTAACGGCCAATAAACTTAGAATCCGTACACTCAATGCTCGAGCTGAAACAATACACGACAAACCCACATTTCGAAGCCTCATCAATTCTAACCGGTGTCTTATCCTTTCTGATGGCTTCTTTGAATGGCGCCACCACCAAGGACGTGCATACCCCTATTACATCCAGCTCAAAGACCGCCAACCCTTCGCTTTTGCTGGACTCTGGGACAACTGGTCTCACCCCGAAACCGGGGTAGAATTGAAAACGTTCACCATCATCACGACTTGGGCCAATCCACTTCTAGAACAGGTGCACAATAGACGCAAACGAATGCCTGTAATTCTTCACCAAGCTGACGAAAAGCCCTGGCTGAGATTGAAGCTCGATCGAGAAGCGATCGATGATTTACTCGTTCCCTATGAAGCCCATAGAATGGAGGTCCATCCCGTATCACGATTAATTACAACAAAGGGTACAAAAACCAATGTACCTGATGCTATCAAAGCTGTTGACTATCCCGAACTCCCCTCCCTCAAGCCGTAATCTGAAGAGAATATAAAGACCTTTAGCATACAGAGAACAGAGGGCACGCCATGAAAGTGGATACACCCATTCCATTGGCGGAGATTAGAGCAGCTCAGACACGGATATCAGATGAGATTATCCGTACACCTCTTGTTCCTTTAATCGATGATAAGCTACCGGCTAACATCTACCTCAAGCTGGAGAATCTCCAATCCGTTCGGTCATTTAAAATCCGTGCAGCTAGTAACGCCATTAAACTTACAGACACAAAACAACTCAAGAAAGGAGTCTGGACAATAAGCTCGGGAAATTTTGCTCAAGCCCTTGCATGGTTCGCTCGCAAACTAGACGTTAAATGCACGATCCTTGTACCCGAAGGAATATCTCCCGTAAAGGAAGCAGCAATCAAGCGGTTAGGGGCTCAAACAATCCCACTTCCAGTTTCGGATGCACTCCCAGTCTTATCAACCCAGCGGTACGAAGGAATGGATGGCAAGTTTATCCACCCATATAGCGATTCTCAGATCATGGCGGGTAATGGAACCATCGGGCTAGAAATCCTTGAAGACCTCCCTGACCTCAACACCATTGTCATACCCTGGGGAGGTGGAGGACTCGCCTGTGGGATTGCCTCTGCCATCCGCCCTCTAAAACCAGACGTGAAAATTTACGCAGCTGAAATCGAAACCTGTGCACCTCTTGCCACAGCATACAAGATTGGAACAACCCCTGACCAGATCCCTTACACGCCCAGTTTCGTGGGAGGGATAGGATATCCGTTCCTCTCTCCCGAGATGTGGAAATTAGCTCAAGAGCTTCTAGACGGGGCACTTGTTGTAGGGATAGAAGAAACCATGAAAACTATCCGCCTACTTGCAGAACGAAATTCCATTATCGCTGAAGGGGCCGGAGCCGTATCTGTTGCCGCAGCCATTTCAGGACACGCAGGAACGGGCATAATAAGCTGCATCGTATCTGGAGGAAATATCGACGCTTCAACACTAACCCAAATACTCCAAGGAAAGATTCCAAAAATCAAATAAAAATCAAAAAAAGAGTAAAGGGAGGGGCACACAAGACGTGTTGCCCCTCACATGGCCCAGCCATTCAGCCGTACCAAGTTTTTCACCCACCCTGTTGGGCACCAGATTTTTCTTCTGACTACCCTGTTAGGGTTCCGATTTGTTCTAAGCAATTTTTAATCGAAGACGTGATGCGATTGCGTGTGCATAGTGCCTATGAAGGTTTTGATGATTTTCCTTATTTTTTCGTGCGAACATTTTTCTTCACCGTTTTTTTTCGATTTGTTGTCCAACCCAACTCATCAGGTTAGATAATAATCTCAATCTATGAGAATATAATATTACAGTATTATATAAGTGTATCGTAAAATGAGAAGGAACTCTATTGAACCCCCCGTTTCTAACAGACATCGTGCCTAGTAAAATCTATGCTTCAAGGCGAAGCTTATTCCAGAGAACAGCGAATTACTCCAGATATGGAACTCGTTGCTAGCAGCGTCGGAAATGTCAGAAAACCCGAGGATGGTTCAATTTTCATTGAAATAAACAAGCAATATTGGGACGCCACCTATCAATTGGACAAATTCTCCCACATCATTGTGTTGTGGTGGATAACAGGACGTGATGACGGGGCATCACGAAGCCATCTTCAGGACTATCCTCCCCAATCCAACTCGGAGTTATCAGGTGTCTTCGCCAGTCGGTCTCCTGTCCGCCCCACACCTATTGGGCTCTCAATTGTGGCAATTGAGAAGATCGATAATGGCAGGTGCCGCATTTACATTGATCAGATTGATGCCTTCGATGACACTCCGGTGGTTGACATCAAACCGTATATGCCATCATCTGACAGAGTGGATGATGCCCGGGTCCCGTATTGGTTCCGAGATAACATTCCCCGATATACAACTTAGAAAGCAATTGCTTGCAACCGTGCTGCAGAAGATAGTTCCATTATTCGTTCTGCTAGTTTCATCGTGATATATGCAACCAGGACTGCTTCTCGGGCAGTAAACCGATGACGCTGCCCTTTAAATATGGTAAAGTCGTGTTTCGCTGGGGTATAGAGGAATGAATTATATCGTTGGAGTTGGTCGACAAGTTCTTCGGGGGTGCCTAACTTTTTGGGTTTTAGCCGGCGAATGTTAGCACCCAGTGACCGCGATTTCGAGGCAGCATCACCCGTGAGCTCAAAGCACCAAGCCCGTACTAGAAGCTCAATGTACTCACCCAAGTACTGAATTGCACCCCGAGTAAACCGGGGTAATCCTTTGAGCGCTTCTTGGGCTTCAGATAATGGATGCTTAGGCGGTGGGGCCACTAAACCTATCAGCCGTTTCATTGCGGCGTCATGCAACTGTTTCGTTCGAACGAGATAGACAGCAGTCGTTTCTGCCTCAATGTACTCGGGTCCCGATAGTACATCCTGTGCTAAACTGACAACATAGGGTAGAGCCCATAATACCTCAGATTTTCGACCAGTTTGACTTGGGGACGCCAAAAACAAATCCTCCTGCAACAAAGATACTCAGAATATTATTCAAACCCATATATGGTTCTTGTCTTACGATAAAATGAACTACCCCTTATAAAGCGTGACATCACAACCACAGATTCTATTCTCTTGAACCAGATGCAGCCTACACATTCTGTGATAAACGGGTTTACATGTACAACCAATCATTTTGTTTATACCAGCCTATAGTGTCCTTAAGGCCAAATCGGGCGTCAGGAATTAACAGTTTGTAGCCCGTTTCTTTCAGTTTCTTGTTACTGAACCAGTAATTATTATACAAGAGGTCAATTGTAGCCTTCTCGACTTTTGGTTCACGATTTTCGTCCCGTCGAGCCCTCCATTCCGACCAAGCTGCCAACAGCTTCAACAGGAATCGAGGGAGGGAGACTCGACTGTAATGGATTTTTGTCTCTAGTAGCGGTGCCAAATAGGAAAGAAGATCATATTTTCGATATGTGGAATCATCCACAACGTTATACACTTCACCCGCAGCCGCAGGGTAATCAGCCAAATAAAGCGCTGCCCCCACAACATCAAATACTGAAACAAGAGGCACCAGTGTGTTCATATTCTTATGGATAACTTGGAGTTGCCCCTTGGCAACCATTCTAATAATTGTGCCAATACCATAGCGGTTGCGAGGACCATAGATTGGGGCAGGGCGTAAGATTGTGATCGCCAATTTGCTATCCGCGCATATTTTCTGAACAATTTGCTCCTGCTCCCATTTCGAACGATCGTACGGGTTAGACGGGTTCTTCGGGTCATCCTCTCGAACAGGAGACGTGCTGGGAATTCCGTATACCCCAGCACTACTCATAAGCATCAGTCGTGATACGCCCGCATTAATAGCGGTTTGACATAAGTGCTGAGTCCCCTCAACGTTTACGGCATACAAGTCATCCCATTCTGCTGAATACCTGAACAAGGCTGCAGCGTGATACACAACCTTAACTCCGCGGAGGATGGCTTCAAGTGATTTGGGATTACGGAGATTGCTGGGAATAAAGTCTGCCTTTGGATTGACATAGGTCTTATCAGCTTCT